>ENA-OQBL01000757-OQBL01000757.1-human-gut-metagenome-genome-assembly--contig:-NODE-757-length-15318-cov-5.796985_pt1 | contig 15318 bp, 10 predicted proteins | sample MGYA00242747_ERZ504553 | MGnify/ENA primary metagenome ERZ504553 (study PRJEB26092, sample SAMD00036240) | human gut metagenome | host: Homo sapiens | study: EMG produced TPA metagenomics assembly of...
GGTTTGGTTGGGATTGTAAGGACGAAAATGTATCTTTGTCATAGTGAAATTCTTATGCCTAAAGATACAAAATCTTTAGGTAATAACAAAGCCCCAGCTTGTGAAAGTCGGGGCTTTGTGCGTAAAAAACAGAAGGTGTACAATTTTTGACACACCTTCATTTTTTGTATTACAGATAAATTTTGCTTGGTTGAGCTAAGTCAATATTTAAGTATGAGGAAAATGTAGACATAAAAAAATGGAGCAACGCCTTGCTCCAACCTTTGTTAACCTTAAATCTAATACTATGAAAAACACGTTGCAAAGGTACGTGTTTTAGTGGATTTTGCAAATAAAACAACTAAAAAAATATGTTTTCTAACACGTTTTAATACTTTTGTCCTATTGTTAAGGATGAGGACTTTTTTATTTACTGTATTTTGTCTTTTTACATATAAAACCGTATATTTGTTGCCACTTTTGCAAAAGGATAAAAACGAATGGTTTCAGTAGATAATTTGAAAGTAGAGTTTGGAGTAACGCCTCTGTTTGAGGATGTGTCATACGTTATCAATAAGAGAGATCGTATTGCGCTGGTCGGGAAGAATGGGGCCGGTAAGTCTACTATGCTTAAGATATTGGCAGGAATACAGGCGCCTACTTCAGGTAGTGTTTCTGTTCCGCGTGATGTGACGATAGGCTATCTGCCTCAAGTCATGATTCTGAGTGATAAACATACTGTGATGGAAGAGGCGGAGATGGCTTTTGAACATATCTTTGACTTGCAGGCTAGTATTGAGAGAATGAATCAGGAGTTGGCGGATAGAACAGATTATGATTCAGAAAACTATCATAAACTGATTGAGAAATTCACCCATGACAATGAACGCTTTTTGATGATGGGAGGTACCAATTATACAGCTGAGATAGAACGTACATTGATGGGGTTGGGATTTAGCCGGGAGGATTTTAACCGTCCTACATCTGAGTTCAGTGGTGGATGGCGTATGCGTATAGAGTTGGCCAAGTTGCTGTTGCGACGGCCCGATGTGTTGCTGTTGGACGAGCCTACCAATCATCTGGATATAGAAAGCATTCAATGGTTGGAAAACTTTTTGAAGACAAGTGCGGGAGCCGTTGTATTGGTGAGCCACGACCGTGCATTTATTAATAATGTGACCAATCGTACGATTGAAATATCTTGCGGGCATATCTATGATTATAAAGTGGCTTACGATGAGTTTGTGGTATTGCGCAAAGAACGTCGTGAGCAGCAATTGCGTGCATACGAGAACCAGCAGAAGCAAATTCAGGATACGGAAGATTTCATAGAGCGTTTCCGTTATAAGGCTACCAAGGCTGTACAGGTGCAGAGCCGTATCAAGCAATTGGAAAAAATAGTTCCTATTGAAATTGATGATGAAGATAATTCAGCCTTGCGGTTGAAGTTTCCGCCTGCCATGCGTTCCGGCAATTATCCGGTCATTTGTGACGGGGTGAAGAAAGCATATGGCAGTCATATCGTTTTTCACGATGTGACTTTGACTATTAATCGAGGTGAGAAGGTGGCTTTTGTCGGAAAGAATGGGGAAGGTAAGTCCACTTTGGTGAAATGTATAATGGACGAAATCCCATACGAAGGTAAACTGACCATCGGGCACAACGTACAGATTGGTTATTTTGCTCAGAATCAGGCTCAGATGTTGGATGAAAATCTGAGTGTCTTTGATACGATTGATTATGTGGCAAAAGGGGATATTCGTTTGAAGATTCGTGATATTCTGGGAGCATTCATGTTTGGAGGTGAGGCTTCTGATAAAAAAGTAAAGGTACTGTCGGGTGGGGAGCGGAGTCGTCTTGCCATGATAAAACTTTTGTTAGAACCGGTGAATTTCCTTATTTTGGACGAACCTACCAACCATCTGGATATGCGCTCAAAGGATGTATTGAAAGAAGCTATCAAGGAATTTGATGGAACGGTGATTGTTGTTTCTCATGACCGTGAGTTCTTGGATGGACTGGTGACCAAAGTTTATGAATTCGGAGGTGGAGTAGTAAAAGAACACATTGGCGGCATTTATGATTTTTTACAGAAAAAGAAAATAGAGAGTCTGAATGAGTTGCAGCTTTCGGCTTCTCCTACTGTGTCTGCCACTAAAAAGGAAGAACCCGAAACGGTTAGTGAGAACAAATTATCTTATGAGGCGCAAAAGGAATTGAATAAGAAAATTCGCAAATTGGAGAAACGAGTTGCGGATTGTGAACAGAAAATAGAAAAGCTGGAAACTGAGATTGGCGAGGTGGAAGCTGATATGGCTACTCCCGAAGGTGCATCGGATATGGCTTTGTATGAAAAGCATCAGAAACTGAAAAAGGACTTGGATCAGACGGTAGAAGAATGGGAGACCGTTTCTATGGAATTAGAAGAGATGCAGGGAAGTTAAAGTATGTATCATATATATAGAACAAATGAAAGCAAAACATTATTTACCAATGGCTGTATTGGCTCTGGCAGTAGCTGCCGGATGCGACAGTAAAAAGGAAGCCGTCATGACTTCGGGTATAGACTTGACAAATTTGGACACTACGGCTGTTCAAGGAGCTGATTTTTATCAGTATGCTTGTGGCGGATGGATGAAGAAACACCCTCTGACCAATGAATATTCCCGTTTTGGCTCATTCGATATGCTTGCTGAAAATAATCGGGAACAACTGAAAGGATTGATTGTGGAAATTGCTGCCGGGCAGAATGCGCAAGGTACAATAGGTCAGAAAATAGGGGATATCTATAATTTGGCTATGGATAGTGTGAAACTGAATGCGGATGGAGTAACTCCTATTCAAGCTGATTTGGAAAAGATTGCTTCAGTGAAGGATAAATCGGAAATAGTTCCTTTGATGGCGGAACTGGCTCATAGCGGTGTATTCCCTTATTTCAGTTTCTATGTGGGTGCCGATATCATGGACAGTAAGAGCAATTTGTTTCAATTGTATCAAGGGGGTATCAGTCTGGGTGAAAAAGAATATTATCTGGACAATGATGATGTGACTGTCAATATCCGTAATAAGTATAAGGAACATATTGTAAAGATGTTCCAATTGGCTGGTTTTGATGAGGCTGCCGCTAAAAAGAAAATGGAGGCTGTAATGGATATCGAAACCCGTATTGCAAAAGCTTCTTTTAGTGCGGTGGAACAGCGTAACCCTGCGGCCAATTATCATAAAATGTCTTTGGATGAATTAAAGAAAGAGATTCCGGGCATTGACTGGGATGCTTTCTTGAATGGTATAGGCGTGAAAGGGGTGACTGAACTGAGTGTTTCTCAAGTGGAGCCGATTAAAGAGGTTGAGAAAATTATCAATAGCTTGCCGGTTGAAAATCAGATCGCTTATATGCAATGGAGTCTGATAGACAGGGCTGCCGGTTACTTGAGTGATGATTTGGTGGCACAAAATTTTGATTTTTATGGAAAAACACTATCCGGCAAACAGGCTAACCAACCTCGTTGGAAGCGTGCTGTAAGTACTGTAAATGGAGTACTGGGTGAAGCGGTAGGTCAGATGTATGTGGAGAAATATTTTCCGGCAGCCGCAAAAGAACGTATGGTGCAGTTGGTAAAGAATCTGCAGACCGCATTGGGAGAACGTATTCGGAATTTGGAATGGATGGGTGACAGCACAAAGATTAAAGCTATTGAGAAGTTGAATTCTTTTTATGTAAAGGTAGGCTATCCTGATAAGTGGAGGGATTATACCGGTTTGAATATTGAAAAAGATTCTTATTGGGCCAATGTGAAGCGTGCTACAGAATTCGAACTGGATTATATGTTATCCAAGGCAGGAAAGCCGGTTGACAGAGATGAATGGGGAATGACTCCGCAGACTGTCAATGCATATTATAATCCGACCACGAATGAGATTTGTTTTCCGGCGGGTATTCTTCAATATCCGTTTTTTGATATGAATGCTGATGATGCATTTAATTATGGAGCTATTGGCGTGGTTATCGGTCATGAAATGACTCATGGATTCGATGATCAGGGACGTCAGTTTGATAAGGATGGTAATTTGAAAGATTGGTGGACAGCCGAAGATGCCAAACGTTTTGAAGAACGTGCTCAGGTAATGGTGAATTTCTTTGATAGCATCCAGGTTTTGCCGGGACTCAATGCCAACGGTTCTTTGACTTTAGGTGAGAATATAGCCGATCATGGTGGTTTGCAGGTTTCTTTCCAGGCGTTCAAGAATGCGACAAAAGATGCTCCCCTGCCGGTAAAAGACGGATTTACTCCGGAACAGCGCTTCTTCTTGTCATACGCCGGAGTGTGGGCTGGCAATATCCGCGACGAGCAGATTCGTTTGCAAACCAAGTCTGATCCACATTCATTGGGCAGATGGCGTGTGAACGGAGCACTCCCTCAAATAGGTGCATGGTATGATGCTTTTGGCATTAAAGAGGGGGATCCTATGTATTTGGCTCCTGAAAAACGTGTTTCTATTTGGTAAGCTTTGTATGTAAAAGATAATAAGAAAGCATGGTAATTGCTGAGAATTCGGCATTTACCATGCTTTCTTTTTGGAATTTACATGATAAACACCTATTTTTGTGCCCGATGAAACGGAGACGATACATAGCATGGGTATTGATGTTGGTCAGCATTATCATGTTGACAGCATCTGTTCTGCCTCATCATCATCACCGGGAAATTCTTTGTTTGCAGCATGATATGACTTTGTGCGGCTGTCAATGTTCCGTGCAGCATCAGCAGCATAATAATAGTTCTGATGAGAATCATACATGTAATGCCGGATGTGTGACCAAGTTTAAAAGTGTAACTCCGGATCGGGCCCAAGACAGTGTTTCTCCTGATTATTCGTTTTGTTTGCTGTTATATACGGTGACGGATGTATTGGCGCTTTCATTGCGGTTGACAGAACACAACACATTACCTTATAATTACTATTTAGAAAAACTGCATTCTACGTGTCTTCCCCACGTAAAGGGGTTGCGTGCTCCTCCTTGCGATGTTCTTGCTTAACAGATAGAAAGTTTATCTTTTTATCCGCAACTTTGTTGCATTTTCTTTACACTAATTTTGCATTTAATAAAAAGTAAGAACAAATAATATCATCATGAAGAAACTTATCTTTATGGGAGTCTTGGGCTTGTTCCTCTTAGGCTCTTGCAACAGTAAATCGGGTCATGATCACGAAGGACACGATCATGGAACGGAGGAAGCACATAATCACGACCACGAAGGGCATGACCATAATCACGAAGGGCATGACCATGAAAAAGAAAACCACGACCATGAGAATGAAGGTCACGAAGGGCATAATCATGAAGCGGAAGCTTCTGCAGCCGGACATTCCGATGAGATAATTCTGGCTCCAGAAAAAGCGAAAGCAGCCGGGGTAGAATCGGAAATAATCCGGCCTGAATCATTCCGTCAGGTGATAACGACCAGCGGTCAGGTGCAGGCAGCACAAGGCGATGAAAGCGTAGTAGTCGCCAATGTAGCCGGTGTGGTTTCTTTCCGCCATCCGGTAACGGACGGTATGAGTGTGAGCAAGGGGGCTCCCATTCTGAATATCTCTGCTGAGAATATGCCGGACGGAGACCCTGTAAAACGTACCCGTATCGCATATGAAACCGCCAAAAAAGAATATGAACGTGCCGCCAAGTTGGTAAAAAGTCAGATAATATCGCAGAAAGATTTCAATGCCATTAAGGAGAGTTATGAAAATGCATTATTGGCATACGAGGCTATTTCAAAGAACCAGACCAAGACAGGTGTGTCCGTCACAGCTCCTTTAGGTGGTTATATCAAGAATTGTCTGGTGCAGGAAGGTGACTATGTGTCGGTAGGCCAGCCTTTGGTGAGTATCACTCAGAACCGTCGTCTGTTCCTTCGTGCAGATGTTTCCGAGAAATATTATGGTTATCTGCATAGCATCCAGTCGGCAAACTTCAAGACTCCATACGATAATAAGGTATATGAGCTGGGTGAGTTGAAAGGGCGTCTGCTTTCTTATGGTAAAGCATCCGGTGGTACTTCTTTTTATGTGCCTGTAACTTTCGAATTTGATAATCGGGGAGATGTGATTCCCGGTTCGTATGTGGAGGTGTATCTGCTCTCGTCGGAAATGCCCGATGTGCTGGCCTTGCCTGTTACGGCACTGACCGAAGAACAAGGTTTGTACTTTGTTTATCTGCAACTGGATGAGGAAGGATATAAGAAACAGGAGGTAACTTTGGGAGCGAGCAACGGAAAGAAAGTGCAGATTCTGACCGGTTTGAAAGCCGGTGACCGTGTGGTAACAAAGGGAGCTTATCAGGTGAAATTAGCGTCGGCCAGCAATGCGATTCCGGCTCATAGTCATGAACATTAATCAGCCGTCCTATGCTAAATAAGATTATACATTTTTCCCTTCAGAACCGTATATTGGTTCTGGTGGCGTCGGTTTTGCTGCTTATCGGCGGTACTTACACGGCTTTTCATACGGAAGTCGATGTGTTCCCCGATTTGAATGCGCCGACTGTAGTGATTATGACCGAAGCGAATGGTATGGCAGCCGAAGAGGTGGAACAATTGGTAACCTTTCCTGTAGAAACTGCCGTGAACGGTGCGACCCATGTGCGCCGGGTGCGTTCATCTTCCACCAATGGCTTTTCCGTTGTGTGGGTGGAATTTGAATGGGATACCGATATCTATCTGGCCCGTCAGATTGTCAGTGAGAAATTGTCCTTGGTCAGCGAGGAGCTGCCCGAGAATGTAGGTAAACCTACCATGGGACCTCAGTCTTCTATTTTAGGTGAGTTGCTGATTATCGGTCTGACTTCGGATACTACTTCCATGCTCGATCTCCGTACACTGGCAGACTGGACTATCCGTCCGCGCCTGCTCTCTACGGGAGGTGTGGCACAGGTTGCCGTGCTGGGAGGTGATATCAAGGAATATCAGGTGTTGCTTGACCCTGCCCGCATGAAACATTACAATGTTACGTTGGCAGAGGTGATGAACGTTACCCGTAACATGAATCAGAATGCCAATGGCGGAGTGATTTATGAATATGGAAACGAATATATTGTTCGCGGGGTGCTTTCCAGCCATGATGTGGCTCAGTTGTCACGTTCCGTCATCAAGACGGTGGAAGGGGTGCCCGTTACATTGGAGGATATTGCCGATGTGAAGATTGGTTCGCAGGAACCCAAACTGGGTACTGCTTCGGAGAGAGGAAAACCTGCCGTACTGCTGACCGTTACCAAACAACCCAAGACCGGGACTATTGAACTGACAGAGCAGTTGGAAGCCGCATTGAAGGATTTGCAGAAGAATCTTCCGGCTGATGTACACGTTTCTACAGATATTTTCCGTCAGAGCCGTTTTATTGAAAGCTCTATCGGCAATGTGAAGGATTCGTTGTATGAAGGTGCTGTTTTTGTGGTGATTGTTCTCTTCCTGTTCCTTGCCAATGTACGTACCACGGTTATTTCATTGGTAACCCTTCCGTTGTCATTGATTGTTTCTATATTGACTCTTCACTATATGGGACTCACCATCAATACCATGAGTTTGGGTGGTATGGCCATTGCCATTGGTTCGTTGGTGGATGATGCCATTGTGGATGTGGAAAATGTATGGAAGCACTTGCGTGAGAATCGCTTGTTGCCCGAAGGGGAACGTAAGAGCGTGATTGAAGTCGTGTTCAATGCTTCGAAGGAAGTGCGTATGCCTATCTTGAACTCTACCTTGATTATTGTAGTCAGCTTTGTTCCTTTGTTTTTCCTGACAGGAATGGAAGGGCGTATGCTGGTTCCGTTGGGCATTGCCTTTATTGTGGCGTTGTTTGCTTCTACGGTAGTGGCTTTGACACTGACTCCGGTACTGTGCAGCTATCTGTTAGGTAATAATAAAGGCAAAGGATTGCCCAAAGAGGCATTTGTGGCCGTATGGATGAAAAAGCATTACCGCAATGCCTTGTTATGGTCCTTGAATCATAAATCCGCAGTATTGGGTTTTACGGGTGGACTGTTTGCGGTGGCATTGGTTATGTTTTTTACATTAGGACGCAGTTTCCTGCCATCTTTCAATGAAGGTTCGTTCACCATTAATATCAGTTCATTGCCGGGAATTTCTTTGGCAGAATCGGATAAAATGGGACACCGTGCAGAAGAGTTGCTGATGTCTATTCCCGAAATACAGACTGTAGCCCGTAAAACGGGACGTGCCGAACTGGATGAGCATGCATTAGGGGTTAACGTGAGTGAAATTGAGGCCCCGTTTGAATTGAAAGACCGTTCCCGCCAGGAACTGGTAGCCGATGTGCGTGCCAAGTTATCTACCATTACCGGTGCGAATATCGAAATAGGCCAACCTATCAGCCACCGTATCGATGCCATGCTTTCGGGTACCAAGGCCAACATTGCCATCAAACTGTTTGGTAATGATTTGAACAAGATGTTTGCCATCGGTAATCAGATAAAGGATGCCATCAGCAGTGTGGAGGGTATTGCCGACTTGAATGTGGAACAACAAATCGAACGTCCGCAGCTCAAGATTGTTCCCAAACGCGAGATGCTTGCCAAATTCGGTATTTCTTTACCGGAGTTTGCCGAGTTTGTATCAGTGAACATGGCGGGTGAAGTCGTTTCACAGGTATATGAAGAAGGCAAAGCGTTTAATCTTATTGTCCGTACCAAGGATGAGGTGCGTGATGAGATGGAGAAGGTGCGCAACCTGATGATTGATACCGGTGACGGTCAGAAAATCCCTGTCAACTATGTAGCCGATGTGGTTTCTGCCATGGGACCGAATACCATCAGCCGTGAGAACGTGAAGCGTAAGATTGTGATTTCGGCCAATACCAGCGGTCGTGATTTGCGCAGCGTGGTGAATGATATACAGGAACGGATTGATGCGCAAATCAAGCTTCCCGAAGGATATCATGTGGAATATGGCGGTCAGTTTGAAAGCGAGCAGGCGGCCAGCCGTACGCTGATGCTCACTTCGTTTATGAGTATCGTGGTTATCTTCCTGTTGCTTTATACCCAGTTTAAGAATGCAGCCCAAAGTGGAGTCATTTTGTTGAATTTGCCTTTGGCGTTGATTGGTGGGGTATTTGCATTGATGATAACAACGGGTGAGATAAGCATTCCGGCTATTATCGGCTTTATCTCGTTGTTTGGCATTGCTACCCGTAATGGTATGTTGTTGATAAGTCATTACAATATGTTGCGCGAAGAAGGTATGGAGTTGAAAGAAAGCATTCTCCACGGTTCGTTAGACCGTTTGAACCCTATCCTGATGACTGCGTTGTCTTCCGCGCTGGCTTTGATACCTTTGGCATTCCGTGGCGATTTGCCGGGTAATGAAATACAAAGCCCGATGGCGAAAGTTATTCTTGGAGGTCTTTTGACATCGACTTTCCTGAACGCTTTCATTATTCCGATTGTTTATGAACTGATGAACCGAAAGAAGAAATAATAGAAATAATATGAAACGAATCTTAGTTATAATAGCCCTCTGCTCTCCCTTGCTGATGCAGGCCCAGAGTATTGAGCACATTTTGAAAAGCATCGAGCAGAACAATAAAGAGCTCAAGGCACAGAAACATGCCGCCGATGCGACCAAGATGGAAAACCGGACAAACAACAACTTGCCTGATCCTACGGTGAGTTACAGCTCTTTTTACAGTAATGGTGCCGAAGGTGGTCACGGTACGGAATTCGTTGCTTCGCAAGGTTTTGATTTTCCTACTCAGTATATTGCCCGCAACCGGCAGGCTACTTTGCAGAACGAAGCGGTGGACAAGCAACAACAGGCTGCCCGCCGGATATTCTGCTGAATGCGAAGAATCTCTGTCTGGACCTTATTCTGTTGAATCAGGAAAAGACATTGATGGATATCCGTATGAAAAATGCAGATGAATTACAGGCACTTTATGAAAACGTCTGACTACCGGTGATGCGAATATACTGGAAGTCAACAAAATCAAGATGGAGCGTATGAACGTGCAGACGGAAGTTGCCCAAAACAGCGCAGCTCACCGCACTGCCTTGCAGTCTCTGCTTGCCATGAACGGTAACATGCCTTTGGAGTTTGCTGAAACCACGTATCCTGCCATACAGGAAATCAATGATTACAATGTTATGAGGGATGAAGTGATGGCGTCAGACCTTGACTTGCAGGCCGCCGCCGCTACTGCCCGTGCCGCCGAGAAGCAGGTTTCGGTAGACCGCCAAGGATGGTTGCCGAAGCTGGAAGCCGGCTTTCGCCGTAACACGGATGATGCGGTTTCGATGAATGGTTTTGTGGTAGGGGCTCCTTGCCTTTGTTTCAGAATCGTAAAAAGGTAAAGATAGCCAAGGCACAGGCTATCAGCGCTCAGCTTATGCAAGAAAGTGCTAAAGACCGGGTCGAGGCTTCCCTGATGTCTCTTTTCAATGAGATGCAGCAGTTGAAGGATGCCATGAATGCGTATGATGTCCCTTTGATGTACCGTTCGCTGGATTTATTGAAACAGGCATTGACCGAAGGACAAATTTCATTGATTGAATATTTTGTGGAAACGGAAAGTATTTATAAGAATCTTCAGGCGTATATGCAGATTGAGAATCAATACCAGAAGGTGATGGCGAATATTTACAAGAATAACCTATAAAATGTTAGGACTCGGTAAAATCTGTCATTTGATTATTATAAGGATGAAGAAATAATCCAAATAATATTAATGATTTGTCTGTTTGGAATACAATAGGATAGGGGTTATGTTATATAGGCATGACCCCTAAAACTATAAATATGGATAACTTGAAATTACTGGCAATAGTAACCGGAGAAGGCGAATTTGTGAATAAGAATTTAAGAACCGGATTATGGCTGAGCGAACTCACCCATATTTATCACGGCGCCAAAAAGCAAGGAATAGAAATTACCGTTGCCAGTCCCAAAGGAGGCGATACTCCTATCGATCCGGAGAGTTTGAATCCCTTACTCATGGATGAGATAACTAAAACCTGTTGGGAAGATTCCATATTTAAGAATGTATTGCAGCATACTAAAAGTTTGGATGAAGTCTCCGAATTTCAGTTTGATTGCGTTTATTTGGCGGGAGGACATGGTTCCATGTATGATTTTCCGGATAATATTGTCCTGCAAGCCATCTTAAAAAAGCAATATGAAAATGAAAAGAAGGTGGCAGCCATTTGTCACGGTGTTTGTGGATTGTTGAATGTGACGTTGGCTTCCGGCGAATATCTGGTTAAAGATAAGAAGCTTACAGGATTCAGCCGGGCTGAAGAAATTCTGGCAAGAAAGGAAAGGGTCGTGCCTTTCGATTTGGAAACCGAACTGAAAGACAGAGGTGCCCGCTACGAGAAAGCATTGATTCCGATGACTTCAAAAGTCGTTATTGACGGTAATCTGTTCACCGGAGAGAATCCGTTCAGTTCCAAGAAAATGGCAGAAGTCATCCTGCAATGTTTCAGTAAGAAATAAAGTTATTAATTTGATTAGGAAATGAATTTAGAAGAGGTATTGAACTTCCGCCGGTCTGTGCGGAGGTATGATAAAAATAAACCGATAGACCCGGAAAAGGTGAAACATTGTCTTGAACTGGCTACGCTGGCTCCCAATAGTTCCAATATGCAATTGTGGGAATTTTATCAAATAACGAATCCCGGACTGATGGCGAAAGTTTCAGAAGCTTGTTTAGGGCAGTCGGCTGCTTCTACGGCTTCGGAAATTGTTGTTTTTGTTACTCGTCAGGATTTGTATAAAAAGCGTGCTAAATTTGTGCTTGACTTTGAAGAAGGAAATATCAGGCGCAATAGTCCGAAAGAGCGTCAGGAAAAACGTATTAGGGACAGGAAGCTGTATTATGGTAAACTGATGCCTTTCATTTATGCAAGGTTTTTCGGGCTTCTAGGGCTTTTCAGGGTGATATTGGCGAGAACCATCAGCCTGTTCCGCCCTATGATGCTGGAAGTTTCGGAATGCGATATGCGTGTGACGGTAAATAAATCCTGTGCCCTTGCTGCCCAAACCTTTATGATTGCCATGGCAAACGAAGGCTATGACACTTGTCCGCTGGAAGGTTTTGACAGCAGGCGGATGAAGAAACTATTGAAGCTGCCCCATGGGGCAGGCATCAATATGGTTATACCTTGCGGCATACGGGATGGGAACAAAGGCATTTGGGGAGAACGGGGCAGGGTTCCTTTCGATGAAATCTATCATAGGATATAAGAGAACAGGGTATTCCTGGCGGGTGATGAAGGTGTATTCCCTTAGATATTCCATCAGCATGCCGAATCGCTCTTCCTGAGTGTGCTTGGAAGAAGACGTCTTGAAACCGTATGTGGGGTCTGCGTGTTCCAGTTCCTTTTCACCCTTTCTGTATACTTCTTTGACAAAATGGCGTGTCGGATTGAATTTGACACTGTCGAAGTGCTTTGGCCGGAAATTATAAGAATGCCGGTTACATCCTTTTTTTGATTCTCGATAAAATCCGGTAAACGGTTGTTGTTCGGACGGCATAAAAAATGTGCCTGAAGAATTGGGCTGCCTTTTATGACAGAGTGACTTCCGGCACATTTTTTCTGTTTATTCCTGTTTATTCTTTTTCTTCTTAGCTTCTTTCGCCCTATTCTTTAGCTCCCTGCTCTTTCAGTTTCGCGGTGAAAGCCTTTGCTTTTTCCATGCTTGCGTTTTCGTCTTCGGGTGAAGCGTATGCATGTTTGTAACCTTTGGTCACGTTCCATTCACCTCGTGTGAAGTCCGGGAAGGCTACTGCCGCACAGCCGTTATCCATAGAGATAGCTCCCAGTTCGGCCAAACAGCACCATTCGGCCAGGTCATATACATCCATGTCCAAAGGCAGTCCGTTTTGCAGGCAATATACCAGACGGCTGTCCATGATGAAGTCCATACCGCCATGGCCGCCGACTTCTTTTTGCCATTTCACCATATTTCTTTAAAATAGGATGCTGGTATTTCTCAACAAGTGCTTCCATTTCTGCCTGAGGTAAGAATCCGTGAGAGTTCAAATCGTCTACTTTGGGTTGCACACCCGATGCGGTCAGTTGTGCTGCATCCAAAGCATATCCTTCAACGGGATATTTATTGGCAAACCCTTTGCTTCCTGTCAGTTGGTACAGGCGGTTGTAAGGTTGGGGAGTCATTACATTATGTTGGATTTCAATAACTTTTCCATTTGCTGTGCGAAGCAGGGTGGTGGTATGGTCTCCGTTACGGAATTCTTTACATTCTTCGCCGGTTCTCTTCTCCACTAAATCTTTACCAACAACAGATTTGGTGTCCATAGCTACTAAAGTGGTTATACGGTCACCACGATGGATATCCAATGCTTGTGCTACAGGACCTAGGCCGTGAGTGGCATATACATCACCCCGGTGTTTCATGTTATAATCCAAACGCCATCCCAGTTTGTCTTCTTTGCCGTTTTTCCAATAATGATCCCAGAACGGGCTTAAATTGTGAATGTAGGCTCCTTGGGCACGGATTACTTCGCCAAATACACCTTGTTGTGCCATATTCAGTGTATTCATTTCAAACCAGTCATAGCAACAGTTCTCAAGAATCATGCAATGCTTGCGGGTTTTTTCACTCAGGTTGATTAAGTCCCAGCATTCTTGCAGGTTAATGGCCGAGGGAACTTCAATAGCTACATTTTTACCGTTTTCCAATGCGCATTTTGCTACCGGGAAATGATGCAACCAGTCTGCGGCGATATAAACTAAATCTATGTCTGTACGTTTACATAATTCTTCATATCCCTTTTCTCCGGAATAAATGGCAGCTTTCGGCATAGATGCTTTCTTTAGGATATCCTGACATTTTTCTGCACGGGATGCTTCATAATCACAAAGGGCTACAATTTGTGTACCGGGAATATAAGTGAAGCGCTCTACGGCTCCGGGGCCTCGCATTCCCAATCCGACAAATCCTACGCGGACTACCTCCATTTTAGGGGTGGTTAAGCCTAATACGCTTTTCTGGCCGGTCGGACGTTCAGGAGTATCAATCACAATGGTTCCTTTGTCCCATGTCCAGGAATCTCCTGAACTTACGGTTTGTGCTGTCGTGGTTTGTGGTAAGCACATGCATAGGGTTGTACCCATACATAAGCTTATCATCAATGATTTAAACGGTTCTCATACTTTTTCGAATTTAAAGATTAAAATTTAAAAACTATAGGTTGTTTCTTGAGTCAACCACTTGAAACTTAATTATATTTCATGTTAATAATAAGAATATTTTTTGATTTTTGCGCTCAAAGATAATTAATCTTTTTGGATTATGGATATAAGTTCGTCCTCTTTTTTCTAAGAAAAAGGTTGAGTTAATAAATAATATGAAAGAAATTAAAACAGAAGATGCCATAGGTAGTGTTCTCTGCCATGACATCACAGAAATTGTAAAAGATCAAAGAAAAGGTCCTCGTTTTAAGAAGGGCCATATTATTAAAGAAGAAGATATTGAAGTATTATTGATAGATGATGGTTCAACCGATTCAAGTGGTAAAATATGTAAATCATTTTGTGAAAAAGACAGCAGATTTAAATACATTTATAAACAAAATGGTGGGGTATCTAGTGCTAGGAACGCTGGACTTATTGAGGCTACAGGCGATTTTATTGGTTTCGTGGATCCTGATGATTTTATTAATAAAGAAATGTACCATACATTAATAAATCAAGCTGATATTGATGAACTTGATATAGTTGCTTGTGGAATTAATATAATTGATGGTGATAATGTAACTAAGATAGTAAACAGTGATAATGAATATTATAATTCATGTAAAGCATTAGAAAATTTACTTAGATGGTCATATGATGTATCTCCATATCTATGGAATAAAATTTTTAGGAAAAATTGTTTTAGAGGGTATTAAATTTGATGAGGCATTATCAGTTGGCGAGGATAGACTGTTTATTTTTGAAACCTTACTAAAAATTAGGCGGTACAAAGTAATTAATAAGTGTTTATATTCGTATGTAAGAAATGCAGATCGCTTGTTGGTTTAAGTTATAATGGTAAGGCTGCAAAAAGTTCAATTAATTCTGATTATAAAATACTTAGCTTATGTAAGGAAAAAATATCAATCATATGTTGAAATGGCTCAATGTAGCTTAGGCTTAAACGCATATTTTCAATTGTGCAGAATAATAAAATCCTCAAAGTATGAAAAAAAATGAAGAGTATAAATATTATAAAATATTTGTAGACAAATAAAAAAACTATCAGGAAATATATAGATTTTTGTACATATTCAAAATTTCTTATAGTTGTATATATGCCTTTAGTATAT
>ENA-OQBL01000758-OQBL01000758.1-human-gut-metagenome-genome-assembly--contig:-NODE-758-length-15311-cov-5.546694_pt1 | contig 15311 bp, 13 predicted proteins | sample MGYA00242747_ERZ504553 | MGnify/ENA primary metagenome ERZ504553 (study PRJEB26092, sample SAMD00036240) | human gut metagenome | host: Homo sapiens | study: EMG produced TPA metagenomics assembly of...
GCAAGCCGCCTTTATTTCTCGTACCGGATAGTCACGCTGCGGGCGTGGGCGTGCAGGCCCTCGCGCTCGGCAAAATCGGCGATGCGGGGGGCTACTTCGCCCAGCGCTTCCCGGGTGTAGTAGAGGAAGCTGGACTTTTTTACAAAGTCGTCTACGCCCAAGGGGCTTGAGAAGCGGGCGGTGCCGCTGGTGGGCAGGGTGTGGTTGGGGCCTGCAAAGTAATCGCCCAGCGCTTCCGGCACGTTGCGGCCAAGGAAGATGCTGCCTGCGTTTTTGATCTCGTTCAGCACGCCGAAGGGGTCCTCCACGCACACTTCCAGATGTTCCGGTGCAATGATGTTGCAGGCTTCAATGGCCTTGTGCAGGTCGGTGCAGAGGATGATCTTGCCGTTGTCGTCCACGCTGGCGCGGGCGATGGCGGCACGGGGCAGCTGAGGGATCTGCACCTCCAGCTCCGCCTGCACGGCCTTGGCCAGCTCCGGGCTGTCGGTGACGAGGACCGGGCTTGCCAGTTTGTCGTGCTCGGCCTGACTCAGCAGGTCCGCCGCCACCCATGCAGGGTTGCAGCCGCCGTCGGCCAGCACCAGAATTTCGCTGGGGCCTGCGATCATATCGATGCCCACCTTGCCGAACACCTTGCGCTTGGCGGTGGCAACGTAGATGTTGCCGGGGCCAACGATCTTATCCACCGCGGGGATGCTCTGGGTGCCGTAGGCGAGAGCCGCCACAGCCTGTGCGCCGCCGGTCTTGAAGATCCTGGTCACGCCTGCGGTGGCAGCGGCGGCAAGGATGACCGGGTTCACCCTGCCGTCCTTTCCGGCGGGGGTGGTCATGACGATTTCGGACACGCCTGCCACCTTTGCCGGGATCACGTCCATGAGCACGGTGGAGGGATAGGCCGCCGTGCCGCCGGGCACATAGACACCGGCCTTTTCAATGGGGGTATATTTCTGGCCCAGCACGATGCCGGGCTTATCGTTCACCACAAAATTCTTGTGCACCTGCTGGCGGTGGAAGCTCTCGATGTTGGCGGCGGCTTCGCGCAGCGTTTCGAGGAAGTAGGGGTCCATGCCCGCAAAGGCTTCGTCGATCTCCTCCTGCGTCACCTGCAGGGCATCGATCTTCGCGCCGTCAAATTTCAGCGCATAATCCTTCAGGGCATCGTCGCCCCGGGCGCGCACATCGGTAATGATGCCGTCCACCACGTCCTCCACGTTCTTTTCCGCGCGGATATCGCGGTTCAGGATCTCTTCGGGCCTGAGCTCGTCAAAGTGATACAGCTTGATCATTTTGCTTCCTCCTTGTTCTGCAGTTCCGCCCGCAGCTTTTCCAGCATGGTGTCCATTTCGGCGTGCTTGAACTGGTAGCTGGCCTTGTTGGCAATGAACCGGGCCGAGATGGGCATGAACTCGGTGACCACCTTCAGGCCGTTCTCCCGGCAGGGTGGTGCCGGTCTCCACGATATCCACGATGACGTCCGAAAGGCCCAGAATGGGGGCCAGCTCAATGGAGCCGTTCAGCTTGATGATATCGATGTCCCGCCCCATGGATGCGTAATAGCTCTTTGCGATGTTGACGAATTTGGTTGCCACCCGCACCGGGCGGCTGGGGTCGTCTTGGTAATCGGCCGGGGCAGCAACGCACATGCGGCATTTGCCAAGGCCGGTGTCCAGCAGCTCGTACACATCAGCAGAAGCCTCTGTGAGGATGTCCTTTCCCACGATGCCTACATCGGCGGCGCCGTGCTCCACATAGATGGCAACGTCGCTGGGCTTGACGAGGAAGTAGCGGATGCCGGCCTCCGGGTTTTCCACCACCAGCTTGCGGGTGGCGTTGTAGTCCTCCGGGCAGCCGTAGCCGATGCCCGCCAGCAGGTTATACACCTTATCGCCCAGACGGCCCTTGGGCAGAGCCACGTTCAGCATCACCCTGTCGGTGCTGTTCTTCTGCACCGGCGGCAGCGGGGCGCTCAGGCGGTCCAGCTCGTCCAGATAGACCGCAAAGCCGATGGCACCGGCACCGGGGGTGAACTTCTGCATCAGCAGGTCGTAGCGGCCGCCTTGAGCAGGGGGCGGGGCAGGGCTTTCAGGTAGCCCTGAAACACAAGGCCGTTGTAGTATTCCATCTCACCGGCCAGCGTCATGTCCAGCCGGATGACGCCGCCCGCCTTTTCCAGCGGCACAGCCAGCGCTTCCAGCTCGGCCACAGCCGCGCGCATGGCGTCATTGCGGCACAGAGCAGCGGCCTTTGCAAGGGTATCGGCATAGCTGCCGCAGAGGCTCAGCACGCTGCACAGGATGTCAGCGGCGGCATCGGCAAGACCGGCGGCTCCGGCTGCAGCCCGCAGCTCGTGGGCGTTTTTCTCCCGCAGCTTTTCCAGCAGCTTTGCGCGGGCGGCATCCGGCACGCCCAGCGCATCGAACAGGCCGAACAGGTAGCCCATGTGGCTCACTTCCAGCACCCACTCGGCCCCCAGCGCATCCAGCGACCGCGCCGCCAGACACACCGCCTGCTGCACCTGTGCTTCGCCCACCGCACCCAGCATCTCAAGGCCCATCTGGCTGATCTCTTTAAAGGTGTGGCTCTCGGCGGAAGGGCGGTAGACGTTCTCGTGATAGTAGTAGCGCAGGGTCTCGCCGGGGGCGGGCTGCGCCGTCTTGGCAATGGAGAGGGTCACGTCCGGCTTGAGGGCCAGCAGACGGCCATCCAGATCGGTAAAGGTGATGACCTGCTCGGACGACAAAAAGCTGCGGTTCTCCTGATACAGGCCGTACTCCTCAAACCGGCCCATATGATACTTGCGGCAGCCCGCCGCTTCGTACAAGGCGCGCAGCGCAAAGGAGGCGCGCTCCTTGGGCTGCAGGTTTGCAATGCTGAATTCCATTGTCGGTTCCCCCATTTCTTACTTGAGTTTATTTTACTTTATCTAGGTAAAGTTGTAAAGTAGGAAAGTGACGGTGTTTTCAACTCAATGATACGATTTTTCTGTGCGTTTGTACAGGGAAAAGAAGAAAAGGAGCCGTTGCATGGCGCAACAGCTCCTTTTCAGCACGCATATTTACCCAAGCAGCTCCAGCACACTGGCCTTCGGGCGGGCACCCACGGCCTGACGCACCAGCTTGCCCTGCTCAAACACCAGCAGGGTGGGGATGCTCATCACGCCGAACTCCCCGGCCAGCTCCGGCTGCTCGTCCACGTTCACCTTGCCCACCTTCACATCGGTGCGCTCCTCGGCCACCTCGTCCACAACGGGACTGAGCATGCGGCAGGGGCCGCACCAGCTGGCCCAGAAGTCCAGCAGGACAGGCTTTGCGCTCTGCAGTACCTCCTGCTCAAAATTTTCCTTCGTGATCGTAACAACTGCCATATTTCTACCTCCTGAAAGGGTTCGTTCGTGATTGTTCTTATGGCATCAGTATACCCCAAATACCAGGGTTTTTCCGTAACCTGGTCACATTGGGGCACAAAAAAGCCCGGAGCAGGAAGAAAGAATACTGCTCCGGGCAGGGAAACGCTTATTTCAGTGTTCTGTCAGCAGGGTATCAGACACCGGCCACGCAGTTCTTGCCGGCGATGTAGCCGTAGTAGACGCACAGGCTGTGGCTGATGCCGCGCATGCAGATGGGGTATTCCACTGCGTAGCGGCTGCCCTGCACATTGCCGCAGACATACAGGCCCTTGATGATGTCGCGCTTGGGGCTGGCGGGGTCCTCCTCGGTGAAGGTGTGGCAGTTCTCGTCGCTCTCCAGGCCGCCCACGCACACCAGCATGGAAGTGGTGCCCCACTGGCATGCATAGTACGGGGGATTCTCCAGCGCGAACATCCGGCTTGCGGGCTTGCCGAAGTCATCGTCGGAACCGGCCTTGGCCAGCTCGTTGTAGCGCTCGACGGAAGCCAGTGCATTATCCAGTGCATCGCCCTCAAAGCCGCACTGGGTCAGCAGGTCTTCCAGTGTATCGGCCTTGAACTGGTAAGCCTCGGCCTTTGCGCTGATCTTGGTGTACTGACGGTCGGTGTAGTTGGGGTTGGACTCATCCTCATCCTCGGGGATGATGTAGCACAGGCCGCCGTGGTTTGCGGGCATGTAGGGCACCTCTTCGCCCCACTTGGAGTCGTACAGCTGGAAGGAGGTGCACTCGGGCTGCAGCTCGATCTGGTTTTCCAGCTGCTGGCCGGGGATGCACTCGTTCATGAAACGGTCGCCGCGCTTGTTGATCTGCAGGAAGGGGGTCACGCCCATGCCGCTGCCCATGTGGTGGGTCATCGGTGCGTGGAAATCCTGCACCTTTGCGCCGATCCATGCGCCCATGCGCAGGCCGTCGCCGGTCTCCACGGTCTTGCCCTCCACGTCAACGCCCAGCATACCCATGGCACCCATGTTGGCGATCTTCTTCTCCACGATCTCGGGAGCAAAATGCTTCATGATCTTCTCGTCGCCGGAGTTGTCGCCGGTAGCCAGGATCACGCCCTTGGAAGCGTTGAGCTGGATGTACTTGTTGTCATTCTGTGCGTCGCGGATGATCACGCCGGTCACGCGGCCGTCGCTGTCCTTCAGCAGCTTGGTGCCGAAGCAGCCGAAGAAGGTCTGTGCACCGTTCTCAACGGCCTTGTTCAGGTTGGCTTCCACTATAAAGCCCTGCTGATCCTTGCGGGAAGAGCGGAACTCCATGCTGGAAGGGAAGGTGGGGAACTCTTCGTTGCGGTAATCGTAGTGCTCGGGCTGAGGCCATGCCAGCGGCACCAGAATACCCTTGTCGAACTGCTCCTGGGTCACGGCCTCACGGGTGGAGTCGCAGATGGTCAGCTCGGGGTAAGCCTCGATGAACCAGTCCATGACCTCGTGTGCATGGGAAGCCCACTTTTTCAGGATGGAGCGCTTGTTGCGGTAGGTGCACTCGCGCATCAGGCGGTCGACCACAACATCCTCGTCCACGATGTTCTCACGGCCCCAGCGCTTGTTCAGGCTGCCGTTCAGCAGGGCATACTCGCCGCTGCGGCAGTTGAAGGAAGAGCTCTTTTCCACGATGGCAACTTTTGCGCCCTCCTCGGCAGCCGCACGGGCAGCGCAGACGCCGGACAGACCGGCGCCGATGATGACCACATCAAAGTCCTGGGTCTCACTGGCCTGCACGTCCGGCTCTTCGCCCAGCCAGTCATCGCCGGTATCCCCGGCGGTATCTGCAGCAGGCTCTTCGGAAGCAACGCCCATAGCCTGCTCGATGCAGCTGGCGGCAGCCTTCTTGACCGCGTTGGTGGTGACGGTGGCGCCGGAAACATTGTCGATCTCAGCGTTCTGTGCCGCCATGATGGCATCCTGCAGGGTGGGAGCAGCCACGCCGCCGATGCTCTCGGTCTCGTTGGAAGCATCGATGACCACATCGGTGATAGCGGTCTCGCTGAAGGTCATGGTGACCTTCACCTCGCCGATGCCGGTAGCCGTGCCGGTGTATGTGCCGGGGGTGTAGACGGCATCGCCGGAAGCGGATGCCGCAGTGCCGGAGGAACTTGCGGAGTTGCAGGCAGCCAGAGCGCCGGCGGTGACACCGCTCATTGCGGCGGCAGCGGTAACTTTCAGAAAGCCTTTGCGGGAGATCTTTTCCATCTTGTTTGCTCCTTTTTCTTTCTTCTCTTCTTCTCGTTTCTGCGGGATTTTTATCCCGCTCCGACACTTAGTATAAAATATAACGAAGTAAAATGGAAACAAAAAATTTTTGCCACAGTGATAAAAGCTCTTTATCAGTCTCCATTGATGTGCTATACTGAAAGCAATCTTATTCTGCCCGCCGGGAAAGGAGAGGTTTCGCCCATGAACGACCGCCAGCTGCTGTGTTTTCTCACCCTGAGCCGGACGCTGAATTTTACCGCCGCCGCCCGGGAGCTGTACTGCACCCAGCCCGCCCTCAGCTACCAGATCCGCAGTCTGGAAAAGGAGCTGGATCTGGCCCTGTTTGAGCGCAGCACCACCCGCGTGGCGCTGACCGAAGCAGGCCGGGCCTTTGTGCCGCAGGCGGAGGGGATCTATCGCAGCATCCTGAACGCCCGCACCGCGCTGAAGGGCTTTGCCCGGCGGCGCACGCTGACCCTGCGCCTGCCGCCGGTGCTGCTGCAGCGTGACCCCATTTATCCCATCCTGATGGCACGGCTGCACGCCGCACTGCCGGGATATGAGTTTGCGGTGGACACTCGGCCCGTGTCACGCAACCCCCACGAAATGCTCTGCAGCGAGGCAGACGCAGCCCTCTATCTGCCCTTTGGGCCGCTGCAGCCGGAGATCGAGCGCCTCCCCATCCTGCACAACACCTTTTACCTGATCGTATCGCCGGAGCACCCGCTCACAGGGCGCAGCACTCTGGCGCTGGCCGATCTTGCCGGGCAGCAGCTGTTTTATGAGCCGCTGTATCAGGAAATGGTGGATCTTGCCGTTGTTCAGCCCGGCCTGCCGTTTTCCGCACCAAGCTGGCACATGGTGGAAAACTACGAGTGTGTTTACAACGATCTGCTTGCCGGGCGCGGCATGTTTTTGTGCCCGATGAAATACCCAGCCTTTCCGGCGGCGTGGTACCTGCCGCTGCAGCTGCCGTTGCCGGACACCTGTCTGCTGACCCTGCGGGACGACCCGCGTCCCGAGATCGAACGGCTGCGGGAGGTATTCACCGCTGTATACGCCAGCCGTGCAAAGCTGCTGGGAGAGGCGTAAAAAGCAGCGCCGGAACGGCAAAATCGTTCCGGCGCTGCTTGTTTCAGAAGAGATCAGGCTTCTTCCGGCACATCATCAAAACCGATGAACCAGAGGATCGCAAAGGTGGCCACAAAGGCGATCGCGGCAGAGATCAGTGCGTTGATCACGTTCATGGGATTTTCACCGACATACAGGCCGATGGCTGCCAGACCGGCACCACCGCCGCCAAAACGGCGCACACCGGTCAAACCGGCATACAGGCCGCCCAGACCACCGCCGATGGTGGTGGCGATGAGAGGCTTACGCAGACGGACGTTGACGCCGAACAGAGCAGGCTCCGTCACGCCCAGCAGAGCGGTCACACCGCCGGAAACGGCCAGCTGACGGAAGTTCTTGTTTTTGGTCTTGATGGCAACGCAGAGGGCTGCGGCACCCTGTGCAATGTTGGAAGGCAGATTACCGGGGCCGATGACCGTCTCATAGCCCAGCATAGACAGAGAGTTGACATAAGCGGGCAGCAGGCTGTAGTGCATACCGGTCATGACCAGGAACGGCATAAAGGCACCGATGACGGTGGGCAGTGCCCAGGGGCAGACCTTTTCAATGGCCAGCAGGACGTTGACCAGACCATCGCCGATGATGCTGCCCAGAGGGCCAAGCACGCACAGGGAGATGGGAGCCATGATGAGGATGGTGAGCACCGGCCGCAGGATGAACTTGACCACAGAGGGCACGACCTTATTGACAAATCGTTCCACGTATGGCAGTACCAGCGTGATAAGGAAGATGGGGATGACTGAGGAAGAATAGGTTACCATCTTCACCGGCAGACCCAGCACATGGACCACATCGGCATCGGCTTTCAGGGCGATGAAGTTCGGGTGCAGCAGGATGGCCCCCAGCAGCATGGCCATCTGCGGGTTGCAGCCGAACTTTTTGGCCGCGGAGTTGGCCAGGAAGATCGGCAGGAAGTAATAGGAAGAGTCTGCGATGAAGTTGAGGAAATAGTACAGATTTCCGCTCTTGTCGATCCAGCCGAAGAGGGTCAGCACAGACAGCAGAGCCTTGATCATACCGGCACCGGCGATCAACGGCATCAGCGGGGTGAACACACCGGCCAGCGTGTCCAGAATGATGCTGACCCTGCTCTTCTTTTCCTCGGCCGGGGCGGCAGGCTGTTTGACTTCCTTACCGCCGAAGTCGCCCAGTTTCATCAGTTCATCGTACACGGCAGCTACTTCGTTGCCGATGATGACCTGATACTGGCCGCCTTTGTTCACGACACCCACCACGCCGGGTACGGCTTTGACCTTGGCCTCGTCCACGCCGTCCATTGACTTGAGGTTGAACCGCAGGCGGGTGACACAGTGGGTCAGAAATGTAACATTTTCTGCGCCGCCGACCTGTTCCAGCACCTGCTGGGCAGTTTTCTTTGCATCCATTTGTTTTGCCTCCTTCAATATCCTAAAAAATGCATTGCTTACAGGGCGGTGTCTGCGCCGTTGCTTGCAATGACTTTTTTGTACCATGCAAACGACTTTTTCTTTTTGCGGGCCAACGTGCCGCTGCCGTCATCCTTCTTGTCTACGTAAATGAAGCCGTACCGTTTGCGCATCTCGCCGGTGCCCACCGAAATAATGTCGATGGGACCCCAGCAGGTGTAGCCGATCACCGGAACGTCATCCAGCTCAATGGCCTGCCGCAGCGCATCAATGTGACTGCCCAGAAAACGGATGCGGTAATCGTCCTGAATGCTGCCATCCGGCTCTACGGTGTCGATGGCACCCAGACCATTTTCCACAACGAACAGCGGCAGTTCATACCGGTCATACAGCTCATTCAGTGCGATGCGCAGGCCGTCCGGATCGATGGGCCAATCCCAGTCGGTACGCTGGAGATACGGATTGCTGCGTTCTACACAGCAATCCGTATCTTCCGTTGCACGGGCAACTGAAGAAAAATAATAGCTGAATGCGATGTAATCCACAGTTCCTGCGGCCAGCAGCTCGGCATCGCCCGGCTGCATCTCTACCGAAGTGCCCATGCGCCGCAGCTGTGCCGTGCACAGGCTGGTGTAGTGTCCGCGGCACATCACATCGGTGTAATAATAGTTCGGCATCATCTGGAATCTCTGTGCCAGCACATCCTTGGGTGCGCAGGTGCGCGGGTAGGTGGTGGGATACTGGATCATGCAGCCGATTTTATTTTCCGGGTCGACCGCATGCCCGATCTGCACGGCCTTTGCACTGGCAAGGAACATGTTGTGGCTGACCAGCGCTTTGACAGCGTTGTGCTCCTCGCCTTCGGCAAAGAGCACGCCTGCCTGATGGTATGGCTCGCTCTGGTTCATGGTCTCGTTGATCTCATTGAAGGTCATCCAGTACCGGACCTTTCCCTTGTAACGCCGGAACACCGTTTCACAGTACCGGGCAAAGAAATCGATCAGGGCTCGGTTACGCCAGGAACCATAGTGCTGCACCAGATACAGCGGCGTTTCGTAATGCGAAAGCGTGACCACCGGTTCGATCCCGTAGCGGTGCAGCTCGTCGAACACACGGTCATAGAAAGCAAGCCCGGCCTCGTTCGGCTGCAATTCATCGCCCTGCGGAAAGATGCGCGGCCAGTTGATGGACATTCGGAAGCACTTGAAGCCCATCTCGGCAAACAACGCGATGTCCTCTTTGTAATGGTGGTAAAAATCCACGGCTTCATGGCTAGGGTAGTAGTTGCCCTCCATGACCTGTGTATGAATCTCGCGCGGGACGCCGTGGCGTGCACCTTTTTCCACGTCGGCAATGCTCAGGCCCTTGCCATCCGTCTGGTAGGCACCTTCGTACTGGTTGGCGGCGGTCGCACCGCCCCACAGGAACTTTTTTGGCATCTCCATAAGCTTGAAACCTCCTTGCAGGTATAGAATACTGCAGGGAGGTTTTTGTGCAATATTTTTAACTTATTGGTACAGTGTTAATTTTTCTGTTCTTTTTGCACGATCAAAACGGAACAGTGTTTCATTCCGCATTTTCTTTGTGCAGATTCAACAAAATAGGATTGGTGGAGGTGCGGTGCTGTTCCAGCTCTCGGGCGCGTTCCAGCTTGTAGGTATAATTCTTCTGGTAGTTCTGCCGGAAGTACTCGGAATACAAGATGTCCAGTAGAAGGGTCATGGACAGATGGGAAGCATAGTCCCCAAGATTCTGATAGATGCTTTCTTTGGTGGAAAGGGTCAGCTTGCAATCCGCATAACAGGTCAGGCTGTTTTCGCCAAAGCTGGTCAGCGCAAGGATGGGTGTTCCGGAGCGTTTGCACTGCCGGGCAATCTCCAGCATCTGCGCCGTTTCGCCGGAATAGGAAATGATCATGGCAAGGTCCCTCTCGGACAGACAGCAGGCCTGATACCGCTGGTAGTTCAGATTGTTGAAAATGACCACCCGCTTGCCGATCTTGAGCATCTTTTCTCGGAAGGATTCGGCCTGATTGATGGCCGTCCCGGCGGAAAAAAATGTGGATTTCCTCGTGATATTTGAGCAGGAGCACCGCTTTGTGCAGGTCTTCGTACCGGAGAAGCTGCATAGTGTCCTTGACGGCTTCTTCGTACAGCTCGCCGATGTTCTGCGCCACCCGCATGGGGCTGTCGTTTTCAGCAAAGGGAAAATTGAAATCCACCTTGCCCTGTTGCTGGTCGAGATATTCCAGTTCACGCACAAAATTTTGCTTGAAGTCATCAAAGCCGGTAAAACCCAGCTTTTTGCAAAGGCGCAGGACGGTCGGCGGAGAGGTGTAGGTCACTTCTGCCAGACTGCGGGTGGAATATTTGGCAATTTCCATCCCATGCGCCAAAATATAGGCGGCCAGCGTTTTTTCCCCTTCCGAAAGTTTTTCCTGAAACGCAAGTTTGTCCACGATCAGCATTGCGATTCTCCCTTCCGCTTTTTCTGTAAGCATATCATATCCTGCAGTATTTGGCAAAAAAATTTGCGGCATGCAAAAACGCCGCCGCGTCAGCAAATGACGCGGCGGCGCAGATACAGTGGGAGAAGCGCTTATTTGCCCAGCATTTCGTGGGCAGTCTTGCAGATGGTAGCGGCATCCAGACCGTAGAACTTCAGCAGATCCCATGCAGGGCCGGAGCAGCCGAACACGTCCTGCACGCCTACGCGGCGCACAGGGGTGGGCAGCTTCTCGCTCAGCACGGCGCAGACGGCCTCGCCCAGACCGCCGATGACATTGTGCTCCTCGGCGGTGATGACCTTGCCGCACTCCTTTGCAGCCTTGAGGACGATCTCCTCGTCCAGAGGCTTGATGGTGTGGATGTTGATGACCCGGGCATGGATGCCCTCAGCGGCCAGCTGCTCCGCAGCCATGCGGGCTTCGTTGACCATCAGGCCGGTGGCGATGATGGCAATGTCGCTGCCCTCAGTGATCTGCTCGCCCTTGCCGATCTCGAAGTGATAGTTCTCGGCGTCGTGGAACACAGGCACAGCCAAACGGCCAAAGCGCAGATAGACGGGGCCTTCCATTGCGTAGGCAGCACGCACAGCGGCGCGGGCCTCCACATCGTCGGCGGGGCAGATCACGGTCATGCCGGGGATGCTGCGCATGAGGGCAAAGTCCTCGCAGCACTGATGGGAAGCGCCGTCCTCGCCCACCGAGATGCCGCCGTGGGTGGCACCGATTTTCACGTTCAGGTGGGGATAGCCAATGGAGTTGCGCACCTGCTCAAAGGCACGGCCGGCGGCGAACATGGCAAAGCTGGAAACAAAGGGCACGTAGCCCATGGTGGACAGGCCCGCAGCCACGCCCATCATGTTGCCCTCGGCAATGCCGCAGTCAAAATGACGATCCGGGTAAGCCTTGCGGAACATACCGGTCTTGGTGGCAGCAGCAAGGTCTGCGTCCAGCACCACCAGATCCTCGTGGCCTTCGGCGGCCAGCTCCTTCAGGGTGTTGCCGTAGCTTTCACGGGTAGCAATCTTCTTCACATCTGCCATCTTAGTTTTCCTCCTGCTCCAGCGCGGCGTATGCGGCGTTCAGTTCCTCAATTGCGATCTTGTACTCGTCATCGTTGGGGCCCTTGCCGTGCCAGTCCACAGAGTTGGTCATATAGGAAACGCCCTTGCCCTTTGTGGTGTCCATGATGATGCAGGTGGGCTTTGCAGTCTCTGCATGGAACGCCTGCATGGCGGCTTCGATCTGGTCGTAGTCGTGGCCGTCGATGGTGACAACATTGAAGTTGAAGGCCTTCAGCTTCTCTTCCAGCGGGGCGCTGTTCATCACGGTCTCGGTGGTGCCGTCGATCTGCAGGTGGTTGCGGTCCAGCACAACGCACAGGTTGGAAAGGCCGTAGTGTGCAGCAAACATGAAGGCCTCCCAGCACTCGCCCTCTTCCACCTCACCGTCGCCCACAATGGTGTAGACGTTGATGGGCTTGCCGGCGTGCTTGGCACCCAGTGCCATGCCGCAGGCGGCAGACACGCCCTGACCCAGACTGCCGGTGGACATATCCACGCCCGGGGTCTCGTTCATGTTGGGGTGGCCCTGCAGATAGCTGCCGATCTTACGCAGGGTCTTGAGGTCTTCCACCGGAAAATAGCCGCGCTCTGCCAGCGCTGCATACAGTGCCGGTGCAGCATGGCCCTTGGACAGCACCAGACGGTCGCGGTCGGCCTTCTTGGGGTCCTCGGGTCAATGTTCATTTCCACGAAATAGAGGTAGCTCAGCAGCTCGGCGATATCCAGACTGCCGCCCGGATGGCCGCACTTTGCGCTGTGCGTGCCCTCGATCACGCCCATGCGGATGTGGCAGGCGTGCTTGGCCAGAGTAAGTTTTTCTGCATTTGTCATGATGGTCCTCCCGTATGAACCTCAGATTTGCACATGTTCAAAAAAGCCTTTCGTCAGCGCCGGTGCAGTCCTGCTGCCCGCAGCGCGCTCTTTTTCAAGTTTATATTAGCTATTCTATGCAAAAAGGTCAAGCTTCTTCATGCAAAATGTACACACGCGGGGAAATATTCATTGAAATTTGCCGCTTTTTGGTTAAATTGCAGGCTTTTTGCCGTATCTTGACAAAGCCAGAGGCATCTGCTATATTTTTCACAGATTCCGGTACGAAGCCGGGTGCGCGGACAGAAGCCCGTGTTCTCCATCCTTTATCTACCGCTGCGCTTACGCAGCGGTGCAGCGCAAAGCCCACAGGGGGCCTTTGCGTTCTGCCATCTTATTTTTACTGCTATAGACACCACGAAGGGGTCTGCCGTTGGCTTGTAAGCCGGGCAGACCTCTTTTTTGTCTGGCCAAAGGAGGAAGCTTTTTATGAAAACGAACCCCCATTCCACCACCCGCAGCCTCGTGCTGGCTGCACTGTTCCTTGCACTGGCCTTTGTGCTGCCCATGATCACTGGCCATGTGCCGCAGGTGGGCAACATGCTGTGCCCGATGCACTTTCCCATTCTGCTGTGCGGCTTTGTGCTGGGCGGCCCATGGGGCCTTGCCGTGGGCTTCATTGCTCCGCTGGTGCGGTCGGTGCTGTTCGGCATGCCGCCCATGTTCCCCATCGCCATTGCCATGGCCTTTGAGCTGGCCGCCTACGGCCTTGTGTCCGGCGTGCTCTGGCACAAGGTGAAGCACACCGTGCCCATGATGTACGCTTCTCTCGTCACCGCCATGGTGGCAGGCCGTTTGGTCTGGGGTGCGGTACGCTTTGTGCTGGCCGGCCTGACCGGTTCCAGCTTCCCGTTCAGCGCGTTTTTGTCCGGTGCGCTGCTCACCGCCGTGCCGGGCATCGTGGCTCAGCTGGTGCTCATCCCGCTGATTCTAATTGCTCTGCAGAAGGCAAAGTTTATTGACTGAGTTCCCGATACGCAAAAAGGGCTGTTGCCAAACTCTTCCTCGACATCGCTTACGCGATGCCACCTCCCTCAATGAGGGAGGCTTCACAGCTTACCGTCATGTCAGGCTCCCTCCGTGAGGGAGCTGGCGCGGCGAAGCCGTGACTGAGGGAGTTCTTGACAACAGCCCTTTTCTATATTTTTAAATTTTTTCAGTTCTTCTTACCAGTTAAAAACTCCGGCAGGGGCTTGCCCTGCTTGCGCCACTGATGGTACTCTGCCGTAGCAGCGAACTCCACGTCACCGGCAGAGTTCAGGGCAGTCTCCACAGAGTCCTGCACCACGCCGATGATGAAGCCGACACCCACCATCTGCATGGCGACATCGTTGGAGATGCCGAACAGGGAGCAGGCCATGGGGATCAGCAGCAGGGAACCGCCGGCCACGCCGGAAGCGCCGCAGGCACCCAGAGCGCTCATAGCGCTCAGTACGATGGCTGCAGGCAGAGACACCTGAATGCCCAAGGTGTTAGCAGCGGCCAGCGTCATGATGGTGATGGTGATGGCGGCACCGTCCATGTTGATGGTGGCGCCCAGCGGGATGGAGACGGAGTACATATCCTTGTCCAGACCCAGCTTTTCGCACAGGGCCATGTTCACGGGGATGTTGGCGGCGGAGCTGCGGGTGAAGAAGGCGGTCAGGCCGGACTCACGCAGGCAGCGGAACACCAGCGGATAGGGGTTGCAGCCCAGATAGATAAACATGATGAAGGGGGAGACGATGAGGGCCATGAACAGCATGGTGCCCACCAGCAGAGCCAGCAGCTTGCCGTACTGGGTAAAGATGGCAAGGCCGTTGCCGGAAACATTGGTGTAGACCAGACCCATGATGCCGAAGGGTGCCAGATTGATGATCCAGCGCACGATCTGGGAGACCGCATCGGCGGTGTTTGCCATAAAGGTCTTGGTGGTGTCAGAGCCGATCTTCTTCATGGCCACGCCGAACATGCAGGCCCAGAACAGGATGCCGATGTAGTTGCCGCTCATGATGGCACTGACGGGGTTTGCCACAAAGTTGGTGAGCAGAGTGCCCATCACTTCGCCCAGACCCTGCGGCACCACGTCCGACTGGGCAGCGTCTGCCAGCACGACCGTGACCGGGAACATAAAGCTGGTCACCACTGCGATGGCCGCAGCCAGAAAGGTGGTGAGCATGTACAGCCAGATGACCGTGCCGAAGCGGCGGTCCAGCTTGGAAGAGCCCTGTGCCAGAGCACTTGCCACAATCACGAACACCAGCACCGGGGCGATGCCCTTCAGTGCGCCAACGAACAGGCTGCCCAGTTCACCCACCCAGCCTGCACCGGGGGCCACCAGAGCCAGCACCGCACCGATGATCAAACCGACCAGAATGCGAACGATCAGGCTGATGCCGTTGTAGCGGGCAACTGCCTTGTTCAACGTTTTCATATAGACACTCCTCTTTCCTATTGTACGCCAATGGCGCACAGCTTCCTGTCTCTTACACAAGGACGGGTGTTATTATAGCACATACGGCAGAGAAACGAAAGCGTTTTCAGACATTTTTCGTTCACAAATTTGCATTCAGGTCGGTGCCCATGGGGTTTTTTCCGTCGATCTGTATTTGTAGTGAGGACAGATTTAACCGTTCGCGGCTTCGTTCTCTCCGTCACCGTCGAGCGGCGCAGGGCGGAGCGAGCGGGGGCAAACAAAAAAGGCCTGCGTGCGCAGTCCTGCATGGCAGGGCTCTGCATCCGCAGACCGGGGGCTCTTTGGGGGTGTATTCTG
>ENA-OQBL01000759-OQBL01000759.1-human-gut-metagenome-genome-assembly--contig:-NODE-759-length-15288-cov-7.195238_pt1 | contig 15288 bp, 14 predicted proteins | sample MGYA00242747_ERZ504553 | MGnify/ENA primary metagenome ERZ504553 (study PRJEB26092, sample SAMD00036240) | human gut metagenome | host: Homo sapiens | study: EMG produced TPA metagenomics assembly of...
AGATTGGTGTTTCTACATTATCGCCAGGCATAACTTCCATGAGATTTACAGGATGCTCTACATAAGTATCCAGTTGGAAACAGTTTGAGGATCGCATCCAGGATTTCCGGTACACCATGTCCGTCACAGCGGATAGTGATGGCATTCTTTCCATAGATTCAACAGGAAGTTACCGTCTGCGATAACAAGACGATCGCTGTGTTCCCATTTCACATAAAACTTTTAATAATTCCGGTGATAAAATTTCAGGAATTCCCTTTAACATAATTTGTATTCTCCTTTCAAAATTCTGAAAATCATTGTAACAGTTTAATGAAAAAAATCAGATTATTCAAGGCAATATTTTACGCAAAAAGAGTAAATTTTTATAGTTTACAGCGGAGGAAACAGTAACACACGGAGTTGTATGAAATGCACAAAAAATATATTGAAAAATTGAAAAAATAGTATAAATATGCTATTATCATTATAGTGAATCACGCAGATATTCGAAACCTGCTTTACTGTTCGCTTATAACTGAATAGCTGCTTTGCGGAGGTTTTACCTGATTCAGTTAAATAAGTAAAAGGAAGTAGTAATTTTTATTGGGTTATCAGGCAGGGGATGATGCCTGATCTTATGGGGGATAAAACTTAATATGTACAAAATATTATTGGTAGACGACGAAATCCTGGTCAGGGATGCAATCAGGGAGAACATTGACTGGAAAAGCCTGGACTGTGAGCTTGTGGGGGATTGTGAGAATGGCAGACAGGCAGTGGAATTTGTGCAGAGCCACAAGGTGGATGTTGTATTGACAGATATCTGTATGCCTTATATGGATGGTATGGAACTGAGCGAGTTTCTTCATGATAATTATCCGGATATTCTTATTGTTATATTCAGTGGTTTTGGGGAATTTGAATATGCGAAGAAAGCAATCCGTTATAATGTAAGTGAATATATGCTCAAACCTGTCACAGCAATGGAACTGACAAAAGTGCTCCGGAATATGAAAGAAAAGCTGGATTCCAGAAAAAAAGAACAGAAAAAAATGGAATCCCTGTCGCAGACTTCAAAGGATTATCACAAGAATGTGGATGTCATCCGGTCGAAAGCACTGGAGACTCTTGTAAATTGTACCAGAGATGTACAGGTAAGTCTTCTGGAACTGAAAAAGCTGGGGATCAGCTTTGACTGTTCGAGCTACAGAGTAGCTGTTTTTGATATGGACACTTACTCAGAAATGTATCAGGTAGATATGCATAAACAGCAGGAAAGCGCATTGATGTCCTTTGTACTTTTTAATATAAGCAATGAAATTGTGACCAGAGAGAACGCAGGTGTTGCTTATCAGGAAGGCAGTAACCGGGTATGCATTATATTTACAGGATGCAGATCCAGAGAATTCGGAGACAAAATACATAGTATCTGTCAGGAAATCCAGCAGAAAGTAAAAGAAGTGATTGGGATTGAAACTTCTATAGGAATCGGAAGCTGGGTGAGATCACCTCAGGAACTGGTCTATTCCTATAAGCTTGCTGAGAAAGCCATTGGCTATCGGTATCTGCTGGGAGGCAGCCTCCTTTTGGATATGGAAGAAAAGAAAACGGACAACAGTATTAATCTTATAAAATCTCTGGAAACACTGACAGAAGAGATAAAGGTCGGAAACAGGCAGAAAGTGACAGAAATCCTGGAGCAGATCGAGCATGAGATCAAAGGGGCACTGGTGGAGAAAAGCTATGCCTGCATTTATCTTCAGCAGGTGATACGTGCCATCGGAAATACCTGCCAGTCCCTGAGTGATGATCCGGAAAAGATCATTGCTCAGAGAGAGAAGCTTCTGAAAGAAGTTTCTCAGGCAAAAACCTTTGATAAAGCAGTGACATTGGTGAAGGAGTATGCTGAAGGAGTATTTGAATCACTTCAGGATCTGAATAGTTCCAGCGGCCAGAGGCAGGGAATGATGGCTATGGATTATATCCGGAAAAATTATATGGATCCGGATCTGAGTCTGAACAGTATCTGTTCTTATCTGAATATCAGTACCAGCTATTTCAGCACTATTTTTAAGGAGATGACAGGGGAAACATTTATCGAATCACTTACCAGGATCAGAATGGAGAAGGCGAAGGAACTCCTGGAGAATACAACTCTGAAGAATTATGAGATTGCGGAAAAAGTAGGATTTTCAGATCCACACTATTTCGGAATTTCATTTAAGAAGATGACAGGAAAAACACCTACCGAATATGCAAGGGAGAAACGCCGATGAAGATTTCTTCAAAATTTAAGAGTATTCAGAGTTCTATTTTCTGTGCGGTGTCGATCCTGGTATTAAGTGCTGTGCTGGTTGTGACAGTGGTATCTCTGAGATATACGAATTCATCTATTTATGAAAATTCTGTCATGTATACACAGACGATCATCAAACAGCTGAATCAGAATATAGATTCGTATATCAGTTATATGGATAATATTGCGTCAGTAATCGCGCAAAGCGGTGATGCTTATAAATATCTGTACAGTGAAAAAGGATATGGAGCCACAAAGGATGAAAATTACAGTGAATACAGACAGCGCCTTGTGGAACAGTTTAAAACGATCCTGAAGGGCAGGGCGGATATCAGAAATATCGGGATTGTCAGAGAGGATAAGAACTCTCCATCTCTGTTTGACAATGGATTATCTGTGAGAAATACATATGTAGATCTTAATACACAGCCATGGTATGCAGATGCAGTCGGAAAATATGACCGGTATAATCTGACATCTTCTCATGTGCAGAATGTGATAAAGGGAGAAAGACCATGGGTCATCACACTCAGCAGAGGAATCCGCAATTATATAGGAACAGAAGCAGAGGATGGAGTAGTTTTTCTGGATCTGAATTACAGTGCGATCAGTGAACTCTGTGCACAGAGCAGCATGGGAGATAAAGGATATGTTTTTATTCTTGATCAGAATGGAAATATCGTTTATCATCCACAACAGCAGCAGTTATATAATGAACTGCAGACAGAGAACATTTCACTTGTTATGAATGCAAAATCAGATATTGTTACTGTCGGAAAGGGAGATGACGAGAAAATTTATGCACTGTCCCATTCTGATATCACAGGATGGACTATTGTGGGATGCATGAATATGTCTGAACTTTTACGAAACAGCAGACAGACAAGAAGTATTTATGTGCTGGTAGCAGTGGGGCTGATCATAGTTGCTCTTCTGATTTCCAGCCTGATTGCCAGAAATATTACGCTGCCGATCCAGAAGCTTCGCGATTCCATGAAAAGTGTGCAGAAAGGAAATTTTGATATTGAAGATATAGAGGTGATTTCCGACAATGAAATAGGAAGTCTTACCAGATCTTTTAATGTGATGACGCACAGGATACGGGAATTAATGGAGCAGAATGTAAAGGAGCAGGAGCAGAAGAGAAAAATAGAACTGAAAGCCCTGCAGTCGCAGATCAATCCACATTTTCTGTATAATACGCTGGATTCTATTATCTGGATGGCTGAAGGAAAGAAGAATGAGGAAGTGGTGATAATGACGGCTTCTCTGGCGCGACTGCTCAGACAGAGTATCAGCAATGAGGATGAGCTTGTAACAGTCGGACAGGAGATTGAATATGTCAGAAGTTACCTCACGATCCAGAAGATGCGCTACAAGGATAAGCTGGAATTTGAGATAAAGGCAGATCCATCCATTACACAGGTACCTATCATTCGTCTGGTATTGCAGCCGCTCGTGGAGAATGCAATTTATCATGGCTTAAAATATAAAGACAGTAAAGGACTGTTGACAGTACATGGATATATGAAAGGTGAGAATGCAGTAATCGATATTACGGACGATGGTGTGGGAATGGATGAGGAAACTCTGAAACATATTTATGATAAGCATAAGGTGAATTACCGTTCCAATGGAGTTGGGGTGTACAATGTGCAGCAGCGTCTGGTTTTATATTACGGAAAAGATTATGGCATTATCTATCACAGTGAAAAAGGAAAGGGAACCACAGCATCTGTTGTAATTCCCGGAATACAGGAGGAATCCCATGAAAAGTCATAAAAAAGAGATTATAACAGTTGCAATCCTTATGGCGGCAGCAGTGGTGATTTTTGCCGGAATCCTGAAACCGGAGGCGACACAGACGAAAAAATGCTCCCTCATTTATATTCCAAAGATCAGGGATAACACCAATGATTTCTGGACTTCGGTAATATCCGGCTGTAAGATGGCGGCAGAGGAATATGAATCTGACCTTGAAATCCTGGCTCCGGATAAAGAAGAGAATATAGAAGAACAGAATAAACTTCTGAAAAAGGCCATTGAGCAGAAACCGGATGCGATTCTGTTTTCTCCTTCCAGCATGGATGCATCAGATGAACTTCTGAAGGAAGCAAAAGAAAAAGGAATCCGTATTACCTATATTGATTCCTATACAAAAGAAGAATTGCAGGATCTTACAGTTGCCACAGATAATGTGAATGCGGGCAGGATGTTAGGAGAGTATGCCAGAAAATTAATCGATAAAGATTCAAAGATAGCCATTGTCAGCCATGTAAAAGGTGTTTCCACGGCTGTGGAGAGAGAACAGGGATTCAGGGAAGGTCTTGGTGACTATGCTGATAACATAGTAGATATTGTCTACTGTAACTCACTCTATGAGAAATCCTATGAACTGGCGCAGGAACTGATGAGGAAATATCCGGATCTGGAACTGATTGCAGGAATGAACGAATATTCTGCAGTTGGTGTGGGAAGAGCAGTCAGTGATGCAGGAGCGAAAGATAAGATCGCAGTAGTTGGTGTGGACTGTTCTCAGGAGGCCATCAATCTTATGGAAATGGGCGTTTATAAGGGAATTATTGTGCAGAAAGCATTCCGGATGGGGTATATCGGAGTGGAAGAAACCATTCATATGCTTAACGGGGATGCAGTAGAGAAGAATATTGATTCAGGATGCGAGCTGGTTACGCCGGAGAATATGTATAACAGTGATATTGAACGGCTGATCTTCCCGTTTAGCTGACTGACGCGTTGAAACGACTGCGTAATATAAGGATAAAAGAAGCAAAAGGTTAAATATTTCCGGATGAAAAAAAGGAAATATTTAACCATTTTTTTGGAAGATATTTCATTACAATTATCCGACAGGTAAGGTAAGATATAGAAAACAAAGAGATACGAAATAACGTAAGGAGGGTGAAAAACTTGGAAAAGTTGAAACAAAATCCAATTGTGAAGAAACTCGGTCTGAACAGAATCCTGTTAGCATGTATTCTGGTTCTTATGTTCGTAGTCTTCAAAGTAGTTCTGGGAAGTAAGTTCCCTGTAGGTGACAGTATCAAATCTACTTTGAACTATGTATACTTCCTGGGCTTTCTGTCACTTGGAGTAACATTTGTAATTGCCACTGGAGGAATCGATTTCTCCATTGGACCGGTAATGTTCTGCTGTGCCCTGATCTCAGGTTACTGCATGACATCTTATCATGTACCTTGTGCAGCAGCAATGGTGATCTGTATCCTGATCGGATTTGCATTTGGCGTGTTTAATGGCTGGATGGTATCTTATATGTCAGTTCCGCCATTTATCATTTCCATGGCATCTATGAACATTGCAAAAGGTATTGCATCTGTATTTACAAAGACACAGTCCGTCAGCTGGCCACTGGGAAGTGATCCTGTAAACGGATGGTTCAGAAATCTTATCTCCTATAAGGGATTCCCTGTAGGACTTGTGATTTTCCTGGCAGCAGCAGTGATCTGTGGGATTATTCTTTATAACACAAAACCGGGACGTTATATCCTTTGTCTTGGTTCTAACAGCGAAGCAGTAAGACTCAGCGGTGTTAATACAAAAAAATGGAGAATGCTTGCTTATGTGATCTGCGGTGTTCTTGTAGGAATCGGAGCAATTTTCTTTGTTGGTGCTTATACAACTGTTCAGCCTGGATACGGCGATCAGTACAACAATGAAGCGATTGCAGGCTGTGTAATGGGTGGTACATCCATGGTTGGCGGACTTGCTTCTATCGGCGGTACAGTCATCGGTGTATTTATCATTTCTCTTCTTCAGCAGGGTATCATGGCATTTGGTCTTGGTAAAGGTCAGCAGATGATCATCACAGGACTTATCGTAATTGTAGCAGTTTATGTCGACGTTTCTGCAAGACGCAGAAAGAACTGATCGGAAGGGAGGATGTAACAATGGGTGAAGTTATTTTAACTATGAAGGATATTGATAAGTCCTTTCCTGGAGTTCATGCTCTGGATCACGTTAATTTTGAAGTGAAACGCGGCGAAGTACATGCTCTTATGGGAGAAAACGGTGCCGGAAAGTCTACATTGATGAAAGTTCTTACCGGTATTTATCAGAAAGATTCAGGATCCATTACCTATAAAGGAAAGGAAACTGAATTCCATAACACAAGAGAAGCGCAGGATGCAGGTGTTGTAATCGTGCATCAGGAGCTGAACATGGTAGGTGATCTTACCGTAGCTCAGAATATTTTTATCGGACGTGAACCAAAGAAAGGGTTCAGCATTGATGATAAGAAAATGATCGAAGATTCCAAAAAACTCTTTCAGGAACTGAACATTGAAATCAATCCAAAAGAAAAGATGAACAATCTTACCGTCGGAAAACAGCAGATGTGTGAGATCGCAAAGGCTATTTCCCACAAAGCAGAGGTTATTATCTTTGATGAGCCGTCAGCAGCACTGACAGAGAAAGAGATTGCAGACTTATTCGAGATTATCCGTGATCTTCGTAAGAAAGGTCTTGGAATCGTTTATATTTCCCACCGTATGGATGAGATCAAAACGATCACTGACAGAGTAACAGTCATGCGAGATGGTGGTTATGTAGGAACGCTGATCACAGCAGACAGTACAAAAGAAGACATCATCAATATGATGGTTGGACGTGTTATTTACGAGGATCCAAAAGAACATAGCATGGTTGCACCAGATGCGCCGGTTGTTCTTAAGGTAGAGAACCTGAATGCAGGTAAGATGGTTCAGAATGTAAGCTTTGAACTTCGCAAAGGTGAGATTCTTGGTTTCTCAGGACTGATGGGAGCCGGACGTACTGAGACAGCAAGAGCACTGTTTGGTGCTGACCCGAAACAGAGTGGAAAGATCTCTATAAGGGGAAAAGACGGACAGCTTCGCGAGGTAACTATCAACAGTCCTCAGGATGCAGTTAAATATGGTATTGGTTATCTGTCAGAGGACAGAAGAAGATATGGTTGTGTCGTACAGAAATCTGTAACAGAGAATACTACGCTGGCAACCATGGAAGAATTTACCAGTGGTATCTTCATTAATAAATCAAAAGAAAAAGAAGTTTCAGAGAAATACGTTAAAGAGCTGGCAACCAAAACTCCAAACTGCGAGCAGCTGGTAGTCAATCTTTCCGGTGGTAACCAGCAGAAGGTCGTTATCGCAAAATGGCTGACACGAGACAGTGAGATTCTTATTTTTGATGAGCCGACCAGAGGTATTGATGTTGGTGCCAAGAATGAAATTTACAAGTTAATGAACAGACTGGCTGCAGAAGGTAAATCTATTATCATGATTTCTTCTGAAATGACAGAAGTTCTCCGTATGAGTGACCGCATTATCGTTATGTGTGAAGGCAAGATTACAGGAAATATTGATATTTCCGAAGCTACACAGGAACACATTATGAATCATGCAACACGGAACATCAATTAAGGAGGAAAGTCATGACTAAGAAGAAAAAAAGTATTTTAAGTGATCAGAGATTTATTGTATTACTGGTTATTATTGTACTGTTTGCAATTTTCTCCTTTAAGAGCAGGGAGTTCAGACAGTATACCACAATCCTGAGTATGCTGGATTTCTCATACTATGATCTTCTGATGGCAATCGGCGTTACATTCCCTCTTATCACAGGAGGTGTAGACCTGTCAATCGGAACCGGTATGGTATGTTACGCATTGATCGCAGGATCTCTGGTAAGAAATAATAATCTTCCGGTTGTACTTGCAATGTTACTTTGCATTGTACTTGGAATTATTGTAGGAGCAGCAAATGGTGTGCTGATCGGTGTTATGAATCTGCCGCCATTCCTTGCAACACTTTGTACATGTATGATTACCCGAGGTGCAGGATCTCTGTGCAGTGCCACTCCCTGGCCGGGACTTACACAGGAGGGCGGATGGTTCCATTCAATCTTTAAGATTACAGTTGGAACAGGAAGAAGTGCTTCCCGTTATCCTATCGGTTTCTTATGGATGATTATTCTGGTCCTTGTAATGGAATATGTTCTGAATCATACAAAATTCGGTCGTTATACGATCGCGATCGGTTCCAATAAAGAAGCAGCAGCTCTTTCGGGAATCAACGTTAAATTCTATCATGTTATGGTATATGTAGTATGCGGACTCTTCACAGGTCTTGCAGCTATCGCATATGCGGCAGTTACACCAACTGTACAGCCTGGTACCGGTGCAGGACTTGAAATGGATGCCATCGGTGGAGTATTCGTAGGTGGTGTTGCAGCAACAGGTGGTTATGGATCAGTAATCGGTACTTTAGCCGGTATCTTCGTTATCATGCTTCTGAAGACCGGTCTTCCATATATCGGACTGCAGGCAAACTGGCAGCAGATCATTACCGGTGCGGTTCTTATCATCGCAGTACTGATCGATATCATGAAAGAAAAGAAAGCAGCAGCAAAATAATTTTCAAAACTGAATAAAGAAAAATGCATCTTACGACAGATGCAAAACAGCAGGATATGAAACAACGGAGGGCTTCCAGGGGATGTTCGGCGACAGTATTGTCATATGTGTATTTTGGGGAAGGCGGAACGAGAGAGGAAGTCTCCGGGGTATCATTTATAAAAAACTATATTAAATTGTATATTTAAAAGGAGGAAATTTTAAATGAAAGCAAAAAAAGTGATCGCATTAGTTATGTGTGCAGCAATGGTAGCAGGAATGTCCGCATCAAGCGTTATGGCAGCCGATATGCCGGAACAGTTCAAAGATCTGAAAGCTAATGAAGCTTATGATTTCCCGATGATGGTTAAATCTTTCCAGTCTACATACTGGGATGCAGCTCAGGAAGGTATGAAGAAAGCTGCTGATGAACTTGGTGTTACATACAAAGCACAGGGACCAAACAGTGAATCTGATATCGCTGACCAGGTTAACATGATCAACACAGCAATCGCTGCAAAGCCGGCCGGATTAGGTCTTGCTGCATGTGATACATCTTCTGTTCTTGATGCACTTCAGGAATGTGCTGACAAAGGAATCCCGGTAGTAACATTTGATACAGGTATCGCTGATGCTCCGGAAGGATCTGTAGTATGTGAAGTTTGTACAGATAACACACAGGCTGGTTCTGTTGCAGCTGAAAACATGTATAATTCCATCAAAGATGTTATAGCTAATGCAGATGGACAGGTTATCATCGGTGAAGTTAACCAGGATGCTACAGCTCAGAACATCCAGCAGCGTGGTGGCGGATTCATTGACAAAATGATCGAACTTATTCAGGCTGACGGAAAAACAGTTGCAGTTAAAGGTAACGAGTTCTATGTAAACGCAGCTAAAGGTGCAGATGCAAAAGAAGCAGACGCAGACGTTGTTATCCAGGTCGCTGTTCCTGCACAGACAACTGTAGAGCTTTGCTCAACAGAGGCTCAGGCAATCCTTTCTCAGGAAAACTGCATCGCTATCTTCGGTTCCAACCAGACAGCAGCAGAAGGTGTTCTTGCAGCTAATGCTAACCTGAACGTTCTTGGTTCTGACGCAGGAGCAGGCGATGTTATCGGTGTTGGTTTCGATGCTGGTTCTATCATTAAAGCCGCTGTACAGGATGGAACATTCATCGGTGCTGTTACACAGTCTCCTCTGATGATGGGTTACTATGCAATCTACGCTCTGACAGCAGCAGCTAACGGACAGGAACTTGAAGATGTTCCTACAGATGGATACTGGTATGATTCCACAAACATGGACAGCGAAGAAATCGCTCCTAACCTTTATGACTAATCGATAAGTAAATATCGAGAGGAAATGAATCCTTAGAATTAAGTATTAATTATTAATACAAATACAGACGCCGCACTGCCGTATGGCAAGTGCGGCGTTGTTGTTCAAACAATAAAACAATGATTGGAAATGATGATTTTATTAAGTTGTAAAGATACTTATTTCGACGATAGATTTCAAAATAGCAAATAAGGACACTTTTTCAGACAAACAAGGTTCTTATTTTGGGGAGTAAGTTGAGATAAAATGAAATCATCAGATATGAAAAGCGTATAAATTCATATATTGAGGAGGTTTTGCAATGGCAGCATATTATTTAGCAGTAGATATCGGAGCATCCAGCGGACGTCACATCATTGGACATATGGAAAACGGAAAAATGGTTCTGGAAGAAATTTATCGTTTTGAGAATGGAATGGTAAAGAAAGACGGAGAACTCTGCTGGGAATTTGACCGTCTTTTCAAAGAGGTAGTAAATGGTCTGAAGAAATGCAAAGAGATTGGCAAGATTCCGGTAAGTATGGGTGTGGACACATGGGGTGTTGACTTTGTACTTTTGGACAAGGATGATAAAGTTCTTGGAAATACGGTAGGATATCGTGACCACCGTACAGAGGGAATGGATAAAGAAGTTTATAAGGCAATTTCCCTGAAAGATCTTTATGCAAGAACAGGTATCCAGAAAGCTGATTATAATACGATCTATCAGCTGATGGCAGTGAAAAAGAAACATCCGGAATATCTGGAACAGGCGGAGACACTTCTTCATGTGCCGGATTATTTCCATTTCCTTCTTACAGGACAGAAAACCTGTGAGTACACAGAAGCTACGACAGGACAGCTTGTAAGCCCGATTACTAAGGACTGGGATTATGAACTGATCGATATGCTCGGTTATCCGAGAAAAATGTTTCAGAAGCTGATCATGCCCGGAACAGGCATCGGACATCTGTCAGATAAGATCAGGGAAGAAGTGGGATTTGATCTGGAAGTAGTTGCACCTGCAACACATGATACAGGATCCGCTGTACTGGCAGTTCCTGCAAATGACGATGATTTTATCTACATCAGCTCCGGAACATGGTCACTGATGGGAATTGAGAGAAAAGAAGCTGACTGCTCTGAGAAGAGCTGTGAGATGAACTTCACAAATGAAGGCGGTTATGCAGGCCGTTTCCGTTACCTGAAGAATATCATGGGACTCTGGATGATCCAGTCTGTGCGTCATGAAGTAAATGATGCATACAGCTTTGCAGAAATCTGCGCAATGGCAGAGGAAGCAAAGGATTTCCCGTCAAGAGTAGACGCAAATGATGAGTGTTTCCTTTCTCCTGACAATATGACAGAGGAAGTTAAGGATTACTGCCGCAGAACAGGACAGAAGGTTCCGGAAACTCTGGGAGAGATTGCAACAGTTATCTACACAAGTCTTGCGGAATGCTATGCAAAGACAGCAAAAGAGCTGGAAGAGATGACAGGCAGGACTTACAGCCGCATTCATATCGTGGGTGGCGGTTCCAATGCAGGATATCTCAATGAGCTGACTGCAAAGGCAACAAAGAAGGAAATCCATGCAGGTCCAGGAGAGGCAACTGCAATCGGAAATATCACAGCACAGATGCTGAAAGCAGAAGAGTTTAAAACCATTGAAGAGGCTCGTACTATCATTCATGAATCCTTTGGTGTAAAAGTTTATAAATAATAAAAGGGGAACAGGGCATTGGCTCTGTTCCTTTTGTGTCTGCGATAATAAGAAAAAAATTTCAACCAGGGGGGTTTTAATTTTATATATCTGAGAAGGTTGTCTGAAAAAAATGAATCGCATATAATGAGGTTAAAAGGTGTTTGGAAAATCATTCGTTACTGTGAGAAAGGAGTCAACGGCGAGGGAATATGTTGACTATCATGGGGTTTCAAAGTATAATGATGGCTGGTGAATTGGGCGGAAATACAGGGTGATTCATCAGAGGTAAGTGATTGATTTTAATAGATAAAGGCAGGTTATATATGAATACAATTAGTGTGGAAGAGCTGGAGAAGATTGATTCTTCTAAGATTACGATCGTGGATGTGCGGCCGGCGGATCAGTACAGCAGGGGATCTTTTCCGGGGGCAGTGAATATTCCGCTGGATGAGTTTGAGGAAAGAATGGAGTCTGTGGACAGGGAGAAGATGGTGTATGTTCTCTGTCATACGGGGGACAGAAGCCGGGACTGTGTGGAGAAGCTGAGTGATGCAGGGTATGAGGCTGTGAATATTGAAGGTGGATATCGTGCGTATCTGAGACTTTCTCTGAGTCGTTTTATGGAGAATGATGCTAAGGAGCAGAAGGAACTGAAGACGAAAGAGATTGAGCACAGTATTATCAAGACGTTCAGAAAGACGGTCTGGAGACCGTTTACCAAGGCTTTGAATGAGTATCAGCTGATCCAGGAGGGAGATAAGATTGCTGTCTGTATTTCAGGTGGTAAGGACTCTATGCTGATGGCGAAGCTGCTTCAGGAGCTGAAGCGTCATGGGAAGATTCATTTTGAACTGGTGTTTCTGGTAATGAATCCGGGCTATAATGCGGATAACTGGAAGATTATTCAGGATAATGCAGAGCTTCTGGGAATTCCTCTTACGGTTTTTGAAAGTGATATTTTTGATACAGTGGCAGAAATTGAGAATAATCCCTGTTACCTGTGTGCGAGAATGAGACGTGGTTATCTGTATTCTCATGCCAAGGAGCTGGGATGTAATAAGATTGCGCTGGGACATCATTTTGATGATGTGATCGAGACAATCCTCATGGGTATGCTGTACAGTGGTAAGGTGGAGACTATGATGCCGAAGCTGCACAGTCAGAACTTTGAGGGGATGGAATTGATCCGCCCTATGTATCTGATCAAGGAATCTGCAATCAAGGCATGGAGAGATACCAATGGACTGCATTTCATTCAGTGTGCATGCCGTTTTACTGAGAACTGTGTAAGCTGTGGAGGCGGACGTGGTTCCAAGCGTGATGAGATGAAAGAGCTGGTTGCGCAGTTTAGAAATACAAGCAGTGTGATCGAGACGAATATCTTTAACAGTGTGCGGGATATTAATCTTCGTACTGTTATGGGATATCATAAAGATGGAGAATATTATAATTTCCTGGATGACTATGATCAGCGTGGAAATAAGGGCGCTGATAAGGAAAAAGAATGATAACAGCAAAATCTTCATTTGTGGAAGAGAAATACACTGCTCAGTATTATAGTGGGAACGGTTGTCTGTATGTTTCTGGTGCAGGTGGTGTTCTAAAAGGAGGAATCCATGACCTTACAGGAGATTCTTGAAAGTGTAAAAAGTGGTTCTGTATCTGTGGAAGAGGCAGAGCGAATCCTTAAGAAAGAAAGTTATGAAGAAATGGGATATGCGAAGCTGGATACAAGCCGCAAGGCAAGAACCGGTTTCGCAGAAGTAATCTACTGCAGTAATAAGGCAGATGAACATCTTCTGAATATTTTTGAAAGATTATACAGAGAAGACGGTGAGGTATTCGGAACCAGAGCTTCCCAACATCAGTATGAACTGGTGAAGGAGAAGTTTCCGGAAGTGGAATATGATCCGATCTCACGCATCTTAAAGGTTGAAAAGAAAGATAAGAAGCGTATTGGTAAGATCGCCGTGTGTTCAGCAGGAACTGCAGATATTCCGGTTGCTGAGGAAGCTGCACAGACAGCGGAATATTTTGGCACAAATGTTGAACGGATTTATGATGTGGGAGTCAGCGGAATGCATCGTTTATTCTCCAGACTGGAGACGATCCAGAGTGCGAACTGTGTAATTGCAGTTGCGGGAATGGAGGGAGCTCTTGCCAGTGTGATGGGCGGTCTGGTGAGCAGACCTGTGATCGCAGTACCGACTTCTGTGGGTTATGGTGCAAGTATGCATGGTCTTTCGGCACTTCTTACCATGATCAATTCCTGTGCGAACGGGATTGCTGTGGTGAATATCGATAACGGCTACGGTGCCGGCTATCTGGCAACACAGATCAACCGTCTGGCAGCAGGTACAGATGAGAAAGGAAATTGATTATGGGAAAAACATTATATCTGGAATGTTATTCAGGGATAAGTGGTGATATGACGGTTGCGGCTCTTCTTGATCTGGGAGCTGACCGCTCAGTGCTAGACAGGGTGCTGAAGAGTCTTAAGGTATCAGGATTTGAGACAAAGATCAGCAGAGTTGTAAAGTCCGGAATAGATGCATGTGATTTTGATGTTGTGCTGGATAAAGAGCATGAAAATCATGACCATGATATGGAATATCTGCATGGACATCATCATGAAGGTCGTGAGTGCAATCACGACCATGGCACAGGAACAGCGCAAGACCATCACCATCACGAACACCGTGGAATAAAAGAAATTACCTATATTATAGAGCATAGCGCAATGACTGAGAATGCAAAGAAGATCGCATTGCGTATATTTGAAATTCTTGCAGAGGCAGAGAGTAAAGCACACAATGTGCCTGTGGATCAGGTGCATTTTCATGAGGTGGGAGCAGTGGACTCTATTGTGGATATTGTGTCTGTGGCAGTCTGTCTGGATAATCTGGATGTTACAGAGGTGATCGTTCCTGTTCTCTGCGAGGGACGTGGAACTGTCCGTTGTCAGCATGGCATCCTGCCAATCCCGGTTCCGGCAGTTGCAAATATAGTAAGTGCCAATCATTTACATCTGAAAATGACAGAGGTAGAAGGTGAACTTGTAACGCCTACAGGTGCAGCAATCGTGGCAGCAGTGAAAACAAAGGATAAACTTCCGGAAACATTTGAAATCCAGAAGATTGGAATCGGTGCAGGTAAACGCCAGTATGAGTGTCCGGGAATCCTAAGGGCAATGATTATCTCACAGAGCGCAGAAACAGATGAAGCAAAGGCTCAGACAGAAGAATTCAAAAACCCCGGAAATCAGAAATAATCCGAAAGCTGAAAATCAGGAAACCAAAGATACGATTATCAAGATGGAGACAAATATTGATGACTGCAGTGGAGAAGTTCTGGGATTTGTGATGGAACGTCTGATGAAAGCCGGTGCCAGAGATGTGCATTATGTGCCTGATTTTTATGAAAAAAGAACAGACCTGCATGGGTTCTGAATGTGATTTGTAAGGAAGAAGATATGGAAATGCTTCAGAATATTATTTTTGAAGAAACTACTACGATTGGAATTCGTTATAGCATAATGGAACGTACGATTCTTCCCAGAGAAACGAGAACCCTTCC
>ENA-OQBL01000761-OQBL01000761.1-human-gut-metagenome-genome-assembly--contig:-NODE-761-length-15282-cov-2.951567_pt1 | contig 15282 bp, 11 predicted proteins | sample MGYA00242747_ERZ504553 | MGnify/ENA primary metagenome ERZ504553 (study PRJEB26092, sample SAMD00036240) | human gut metagenome | host: Homo sapiens | study: EMG produced TPA metagenomics assembly of...
GTATATTAATTGCTAATACGTTAATTATGAACTTTATACAAAAAATATTCAATATTTCTACTACTAATAATAATCCTCTAATTCCATTTGATGAAGTGGTGGCGAAAAAAATTGTGGCGATATTTACAACATGGATTTGTGCTAATAGGAGTTAATGATGTTGATTGCGTAGAGAAAGGAGTAATAAAAGAACTACAAACGGATATTATGAAAAAAGGATTTCCGTTATATTCCAATATTCGATTACTGCATAAATGAGGGCTATTTGCTTACCTTTGCTGTCGTCAATTTTAATAAGCGTAAAGAACAGTGCGATTTTACTATTTTAAAAAGTTTTGTATCAGAAATATCGGTTAAATACCAACAGAAGGTGTCTATTTGCAAAGTATCTTCATGTACTTCCGTAATTTCTTTGATTGATGCTTTCTTTGAAGTTTGCTTAAAAGAAAATTGGTTTGCCTCACGTATGTAAGGGTTATTATCTCAATCCTTCACCGATGTCTTATTCGGAAAGATATATGCGTGATATGAAAATGAATGAGATATTTATTGATATATGACAATGGGTAAGATTGACTTACTCAAAGTTGTATATGATTCTTTAAGTACTAGAGAAGTATGGCGATATCTTCTCTATTCATTTATCCTTTTTTTTGAGGGGAGTAATCATCGTTTTTTTCGGGGGTTACTACTTTTTATTGTCTTTGCGCAAATTTAGGTGCGTAAAAGAGTGCGTAAATTTGATTTGCGTAAGATAAATGCGCAATTATGATTTTTTAGTATATGATTTAATGCTCTGTATTATAGTTGATTAATTAAGGATGTGTTCATTTCTGCTGTATGCATAGGAGGGTACTCCTGCTTGTTGTGGTCATTGAGATGAGGTTGTTGTTCCATGTATAATTTCAATAGTTGATATATATTTGATATTTTATTGTTTGAGGTTGGCCAGCACTTCTTCTTTCAAGATGCTGTATATATGTATATCTGTATATTCTCCAGAAGCCAGCAGTTCTCCGCAACGTTCTGTTCCTTCATGGATGAAACCGAGGCGAACCGGTATCGCGTTGCTGGCTGCATTGCCCACGGCACAGCGAATTTGTATCCGCTTTATCTCTTTTTCTTGTACGGCCCACAGACACAGCTTGCGGACACTTTCAGTAATGATGCCCCGGTGCTGGTATTCCGGCAGTAGCCAATAGCCGAGTTCTGTACGGTGGTTGTCGAAATCGGAGAAATGGAAACCTATCAGTCCGCAGATTTCATGCTGCTGGTTCCAAATACCGAATATAGGTTCATTTCGTTCGGCAGGAGCAGATAGTACCTGACGTAAAAAAGCTTCTTCATCAGCTGTTGTGCGCATATTATCCACAAATGGCAGCCATGTTCTTAAGTAATCTCGGTGTGTGTCGATGGCATAGTAGATGGCTGCGGCATCTTCCATTCTGATTTCCTGCAGATAAATGTCCGGAAGGATGGGGAAGGAGATGGGAGAGGGGAGGATATGTACGTCTCTTGATTGGGAAAGCTGTATCCTTTCCTTGATTTTTCCCCAGGCATGTGTATCGAACAGACAGCTTTCACGCATGGTGTGATACATCTCCTTGAACCGGGACATGGGGATAGTGAAGCTCAATAAGTCCGCTTCGAAGTATGGGCGGACGGAGGGGTCGAAGAATCCCAGGAAAGTGCGTTTCCCTTGTTTCCGGTTTTCAATGATGGTTTGGGTAATGACGGAGCAACAGCCGGAGCCGAATGGGGCTGCCACGGCATCCAATGCATTGTTGTCGAAGAAGGTCCATGTCACCAGTCCGGATAGAATGTCGGGAGTTGGCAGGAACAGCACGCCTTCCACCTCGTCAAAGGAAGGTATCTTGTCTATGCGGGCAAAATGCAGATAGGCTTTGTCCGCTTTGGGAATCTGTAGCTCATTGACAAAATCTACCACCATTTCGGGAGTCTTCTTGTATTTCTCTTTCAAGGAGACAAAACCCGGGACGCGCTCGGGCATTTCTGTAAATCCGGTATAGAACTTGCCTCCTCCGCAAGTGATTGTTTCATTGCTGAGACTGACGGTTTTGCCGTCTCCGACTTGTTTCATGCATTTGAAGAGACAACCGGTTACTTTCTCTGTAGATGCCTCCATTCGGTCTGAATACCAAAAGGCGATGGGGAGTTCGGCATGTTGGCCGAAAGCTTCTTGATAATTGGCAATAAATGTGTGTATATCCATGATGCTCGGATGATATTTATGATATGGTCTTTCTTTGGATTTTCCGTAAAGGTAATTCAATATTTTGATTCTTTTGCTTGCAGTATGCCTTTTTATCACTCTGCTTTCGAGCTTTTAATGATAGTAGAATAGGTTTTTATGGTATTTTAATTACTTTTGCATGAGGATTCTCAAAAAGTATTGCCTTTAACTAATCGGAAAGCCGGATGAAAAATATAATCATATTCTTGTGTCTTTGCACCATCTGTATGTGCCGCCTTCATGCTGCAGACAGCAGCCGGGCGGATTCTTTGCTGCTGAAACTGGACCAGGCGATAAAGGAGCGTCCCATATATATGGAGCAGAAGGAGCTGAAACTGGCGGAATTGAAAAGACAGTTGCATCGGCAGATACCGGATGAAGAACGTTTTGCCATTCTTGGCACATTGCTGGATGAGTACCGTTCGTTCAATACGGATTCTGCATTGCACATGGCCGAGGAAAGGGAACAGATAGCCATACGTCTTGGAAACCGGGAATACATAGACAATGCCCGCATGAATAAAGCAGATGTTTTGGGAATGACCGGTATGTATAAGGAAGTTATGGATTTGATGCGGAATATCCATATAGACCGGTTGTCGGTGGATATCCATCCATATTATTACCATATCTACCGTACGGTCTATGGCCTTATGGCCGATTATGCCGTGACGGCATATGAAAAGAAGCTTTATACGGAGCTTACGGACAAATATCGTGATTCGTTGCTGTTGGTCAATAAAGATAATCTTCTGATACATACCTTGATTCAGTCCGACCAGTATAATGTACGCAATGAATATGACAAGGCCATCCGTTTGCTGACGGATTATCTGGCGCTGCAGAAGGACTATGAACACGACGTTGCGATTTGTGCCTATACTTTATCAGAGTCTTACCGGCTGAAAGGGGACAAAGAGAAGGAAAAGGAATACTTGATTGTTTCTGCTATGGCGGATATGAAAACCGCTGTCCGTGAATATATCTCTTTACGCAAGCTCGCCGTACTGCTTTACCAGGAAGGAGACATCGAGCGTGCCTATTCTTATGTAAAGATATGTATGGAAGATGCAGCCGCCTGCAATGCCCGGTTGCGCAAGCTGGAGATTCTGGAAATCTTTCCCATCATTAATGATGCTTACCAGCAAAAGACGGAGAAGCAGCAGGAGCAGATGAAATGGGCACTGGTATCTATCAGCCTGCTTTCACTTTTTGCTGTTGCTTGCCATATTTTATGTATACAAGCAGATGAAGAAAGTGGCTGCTGCCCGCAGGGAAGTGATTGACGCCAACAAACGGTTGAAGGAGCTGAATGATGAGCTTCACCTTTCCAATGCACAACTCAAGGAGGCCAACCACAGCATTGCCGAAAACTCCTATCTGAAGGAGGAGTATATCGGCCGTTATATGGACCAGTGCTCGGTCTATTTGGAAAAGATGGACAATTACCGCCGGTCGCTGGGAAAGATTGCCGCTACCGGAAATGTGGAGGAACTCTACAAGAACATCAAGTCTTCTAAATTCATAGAGGGGGAATTAAAGGAATTCTATACCAACTTTGATAATACCTTCCTGCAGCTGTTTCCTACTTTTGTAGAAGACTTCAATGCCCTGCTTGCCGATGATGAGCAAATATCCTTGAAAGCCGGCGAACGGATGAATACAGGTTGCGCATCTTTGCATTGATACGTTTGGGCATTACTGACAGCGTGAAGATAGCCCAGTTCCTTCGGTATTCTGTTACCACCATTTATAACTATCGTACGAAGGTTCGCAACAAGGCTGCCGGTGACCGCGACTTGTTGGAACAGGAAGTGATGACAATTGGCAAGTCGAGAACTGAGAATAGGGGTTTTGAAGCTTGGAAGTGTCTCTTTTACGCTTATATTTTCACTACATTTTTTAGTTGGGCAATAGCTTTATATATTATTTGGTATATAGCAGATTTAAGCCTTTTTTTGAATGATGTAAACCACTACTTTTTTACTCTTTCCTCCACTATTGGTTTCTCTTATCTGATACATTTGCATTGTTCCTCTTCGGAAAGAGTGACACATGTGATTTATGTTTTTATTATTAACTTTAAATTCTTATATTATGCAAAAGTACAAAATGCCAATCAGCAGGCTACGGATGATGGTTTGTCTGATAGGAATGTTACTTCCGATGTGCATGTTCGCACAGCAAATTACAGTACAAGGTATAGTGAAAGACCAGACCGGTGAAACGGTTATTGGCGCCAGTGTAATGGAAAAAGGAACCACAAATGGGACAATAACCGGTATTGACGGTGATTTCTCTTTGAACATGTCTCCGAACGGTACTCTTGTCGTTTCATTTGTAGGCTATAAGACTCAAGAGGTGCAGGTGAAGGGACAGAAACAGCTTCAGGTCGTTTTGTCTGAAGATGCCGAAATGCTGGATGAAGTGGTGGTGATAGGGTATGGCACCATGAAGAAAAGCGACCTTACAGGAGCAGTGTCCTCCATCGGTAACAAGGATATCAAGGATTCTCCCGTATCCAATTTGGGACAAGCCATCCAGGGAAAAATCTCAGGTGTGCAGATTGTAGATGCCGGTAAACCGGGAGACAATGTATCCATCAAGATTCGTGGTTTGGGTTCTATCAACAACTGCGACCCGCTGGTCGTGATTGACGGAGTGCCTACCGACTTGGGCTTGTCTTCCTTAAATATGGCCGATGTGGAACGTTTGGATGTATTGAAGGATGCTTCGGCCACAGCCATCTACGGTTCCCGGGGAGCTAATGGAGTTGTGATGATTACCACCAAACGCGGTACGGAAGGAAAAGGAAAACTTGCTGTATCTGCCAATTACTCTTTCCAGAATGCTACGAACGTACCTTCTTTATTGAACGCGGCGCAGTATGCCGAGTTGAGTAATGACATGATGGTGAACAGTGGACGCAATCCTAATCCGGAATGGGCCAATCCTTATGAATTGGGTGCAGGTACCGACTGGGTGGATGAATTGCTCCGTACGGGTGTGATGCAGAACTATACGGTAAGTTATTCCGGCGGTAACGAGAAATCCCATTATTATGTGTCCGGTGGTTTTCTGGATCAGTCCGGTATCGTGAAGAGTGTGAATTACCGTCGCTTCACATTCCAGTCCAACAGTGATGCGCAAGTCTTGAAATGGTTGAAGTTCTCCAATAACATTACGTTCAGTGCCGATACGAAGAAGTCGGGCAGCTATAATATAGGTGATGCGCTGAAAGCGCTCCCCATTTATCCGGTGAAGAATGAAGATGGCAGTTGGAGTGGCCCTGATGGTAACTCGGAATGGTATGGCAGCACGCGCAACCCCATTGGACCGACGGAACTGAACAAGAGTCAGACTGATGGATATAACTTCCTGGCCAACTTGACGGCAGAACTTACTTTTACCAAATGGCTTAAGTTTAAAAGTACTTTCGGCTACGATGCCAAATTCTGGTTCATAGACAACTTTACCCCCAAGTATAACTGGAAACCCACTCCCACAGAGGAGACTTCACGTTATAAGAGCGATAACAAGTCGTTCACTTATTTGTGGGACAACTATTTCCTATTCGACCATACTTTTGCAGAAAAACATCGTGTGGGATTGATGGCCGGTATGTCTGCCCAATGGAACACCAACGACTACCTGAATGCGCAGAAGAATGTGTTTATGTTCGACAATGTGCACGAAATGGATAATGGCGAGGAAATGTATGCCATCGGTGGAAACGAGACAGAGTGGGCATTGCTCTCTTACATGGCACGTGTCAACTACTCTTACGAAGACCGCTATTTGCTGACTGCAACCATTCGTCGTGACGGTTCCAGCCGTTTCGGTAAGAAACATCGCTGGGGTACTTTCCCTTCCGTATCTGTGGCATGGCGTGCCTCTCAGGAAAAGTGGTTTCCAAAAAACGACTATATCAATGACCTGAAAGTGCGTGCGGGATACGGTGTGACCGGTAGCCAGGCAAGTGTTGGAAACTACAGCTATCTGGCATCCTACAATACCAGTGTATATCCTTTCGGCATTTCGAGCGGCAATCAGACAGCGCTGGTTTCTTCTACTCTCGCCAACCCGTATATCCATTGGGAAGAGGTGGCACAAACCAACATCGGTTTTGATGCCTCACTGTTCAATTCACGCGTTATGTTCTCGTTCGATGCTTATATGAAGGAGACGAGAGACATGCTGGTAAAGGCGTCTATCCCCATCACATCGGGATTTGAAGATACTACAACCACGTATACCAATGCCGGAAAAGTACGTAATCAAGGTATTGAAATGAGTCTGCATACCATCAATCTTACCGGTGAACTGGGATGGGAAACGAACCTGACCGCCACTTACAACAAGAATAAAATTAAGGATTTGAACAGCGACGTTCCTTATTACATTAACCAAATCAATAACTCCTATGTAACGATGCTGGCAAAGGACTATCCCATTAATGTCTTCTACGGCTATGTTACGGACGGAATCTTCCAGAACCAGTCTGAAGTGAATACACATGCCGTGCAGCCGGGAGCTGAGCCGGGTGATATCCGTTTCAGGGATTTGAACAACGATGGTGTCATCAATGATAGTGACCGTACCGTCATCGGTAACCCGAACCCAAGTTGGCTGTTCTCCATGAACAATAGCCTTTCCTATAAGGGTTTCGAACTTTCTGTTTTCTTACAAGGTATAGCCGGAAATAAGATATACAATGCCAACAATATCGACAATACCGGTATGGCAGCTGCCTATAACCAGACTACCGACGTACTGAAGCGTTGGCAAGGAGAGGGGACCAGCAATTCGATGCCGCGTGCCGTGTTCGGCGACCCCAATCAGAATACACGCGTGTCAGACCGCTTTGTGGAGAATGGTTCTTATCTGCGTTTGAAGAATATCACACTCTCATACACTTTCCCGAAGCAGTGGTTACAGAAAGCCCAGATTGAGAATGCACGCCTTTCCCTATCTTGTGAGAATGTGGCTACCATCACCGGATATTCCGGTTTCGACCTGAAGTGGGTATTAACGGAATAGACCAGAACCGTTACCCCATTTCCCGTACGTTCAGCTTAGGATTAAACTTTAACTTTTAATGATTGACTCGGATATGAAAAAGATAACAAATTTACTATATATGCTGGCAGTATTGTTGCTGGCTTCCTGCAAGCGACTTTCTGGACAAGTCTCCTAAAAATACGGTTGAGCCCGGGAAACGACGGTGACCGATGATGTGGCCATTGCTCTGACCAATGCCTGCTATCGCACCCTTCAGTCTTCCAATATGTACAACCAGCGTATCTGGACACTGGATATTGTGGCGGGTAACAGTTTGGTGGGTGCCGGTGGCGGTACCGACGGCCTTGAAACGATACAAGCTTCTAACTTCATAACGCAGAGCGACAATGGCATGGCATTGTACATGTGGCGTTCTCCCTGGGTGGGGATAGGACAATGCAACATTGTGTTGAATAGTCTTCTGGAGGCTGAAGCCGTGTCAGAGAGAATCAAGAACCGCTGTCTGGGAGAGGCTTATTTTCTCCGTGCACATTATTACTATGTATTGGTACGTCTGTACGGTGGTGTTCCACTGCGTTTGGCTCCTTATAATCCGGGAGAACCGACAGACATTGCACGCGCTACAGTCGAAGAGACTTATGCCCAGATAATTTCCGATTGTAAGAATGCGGTTGATCTGCTTCCTGCCAAGTCTTCTTACGACGACGAGAACGTGGGACGTGCCTGCAAAGATGCAGCTTTAGCCATGTTGGCAGATATTTATCTGACGCTGGCTCCTAATCATACGGAATATTATCAGGAGGTGTCTGATTTGTGTGATGAGATAACAAATTTGGGGTATGACCTTTCTTCCTGCAAGTATGAGGATAATTTCGATGCATTGGTCAATAACGGGCCGGAATCTTTGTTCGAGGTCCAGTATTCGGGCAATACGGAATATGATTTTTGGGGAAACAATCCGCAGTCTTCCTGGCTTTCTACTTTCATGGGTCCCCGTAATTCGGACTTTGTTGCCGGCAGTTATGGCTGGAACCAGCCTACAGAAGAATTTGTGGGTCAATATGAGAGCGGTGACAAACGTAAGGATTTGACCGTGCTTTATGCCGGATGTCCGGATTTTGACGGTAAGGCTTACAAAAGCTCTTATTCCAATACGGGATACAATGTACGCAAGTTCCTGGTGTCGAAAACGGTTTCTCCGGAATACAATACCAATCCTGCCAACTTCGTGATTTATCGTTATGCGGACGTCCTGCTGAAGAAGGCCGAAGCTTTGAATGAAATGGGACGCTCTGACCAGGCTGCCGTGCCTTTGAATATTGTACGTAAGCGTGCCGGACTGCCGGAGGTTTCGGGCTTGTCACAGGAAACCATGCGTGAAAAGATTATCCATGAGCGCCGCATGGAACTAGCTTTCGAAGGGCATCGCTGGTTCGACATGATTCGTGTCAACAATGGAGAGTATGCCATTAAATTCCTGCAGTCCATTGGAAAGAGCAACGTGAACAAGAACCGCTTGCTGTTCCCTATTCCGCAGACGGAGATGGATGCTAATACCTTAATGGTGCAGAACCCGGGTTATTAATTAATTTAATCAGAAGAATATGAAGAAATATATTTCACACCTTGTATTTGCCTTACTGGGCTGTGCAGCCTTATCTGCTTGTGTAGATGATGATTACATGAAATTGGATAAAGGACAGAATGAACTTGTACTGACGGCCAGCAAGACGGAAGTTGTTTTGAATGAGCAGGCACATGCCGATGATGCCCTGGAGCTTTCCTGGACTACGGGAACCAATTATGGGACGGGTAATAAAATTTCCTATACGCTGGAATTGGCCAAGACCGGCAGTGATTTTGCAGATTCTTATGTAGCTGTGGAGAATGCCGTACAAGAATACTCATGGAAAAAGAGCGTAGAGGAATTGAATGACATCCTGCGCAACCATTTTGGGGCAACTGCCGGGGAGAACATTTCGTTGGAAGCGCGCTTGACAGCTACTGTAACGGAACGGGACGAAAAACAGGTGTCTACCACTGCTTTCAGTGTTACAGCCTATAAACCGCTCACATCCACCCTTTATCTGATAGGTAGTGCCACTCCGGGCGGCTGGAGTGCCGATGATGCGACAGAGATGACCCGCAAGGACAATGGTATCTTTACATGGACGGGCCGGCTTGTGGCCGGTGAATTTAAGTTCATCACGACCTTAGGCTCATTCCTGCCCTCTTACAACAAAGGAACAGATGGATTGCTGGTTCTTCGTAGCAGTGATGACCAGCCGGATGAACCTTTTGTTGTCGAAGAAGACCATAATTACATCGTCGAAGCCAATCTGTTTACCGGTGTTCTTACATTGACCCAGACAGAGACGTTGGCACCTGCCTACGACCAGCTTTATTTTGTGGGTAACGCTACGGATTGGGGATTCGTGAAGATGAAACAAGATGTGCTCGATCCATACTTGTTCCGCTTCGGCAAGTTCTTTGAAGTGGGCAAAGGAGGGGAATTCAAGTTCGGAACCTCCGATGGAAGTTGGGAGAACATGTATAAGGCCAAGAATGCCGATGCTGCTTATACCGATACAGAAGTGGTGTTGTGAAAGGGTTCGACCCGGACAATAAATGGGTGCTGAAAGACTGGGGAATGCGGCAAGGCCTACAAGATTTGCATGGATATCCGTAGTGGTAAGGAACGCATGATGATGAGCGAATTTACTCCGTATGAGATGATTTATATGGTAGGTGATGCTACTCCAGGCCGGTTGGACGATTGGTGATGCTACGCCGATGCAGACAACGGATAATCCGTATGTGTTTACTTGGAAAGGTACGCTGAATGCCGGTGAGTTGAAATTTACTTGTGATAAGCAGGAAGATTGGAATGGAGCCTGGTTCATGCCGGCTGTAGCAGACAAACAGCCTGCAGGAGAAACAGAACCGATGCTTTTCCTTGATAAATCAGACGAAGCGTTCCAAAGCGCAATATCTGGACGTGATGGTAGGCGGCATCGACCAGAAGTGGAAGATTACGACAGCAGGTTCCTATCTGATTACTTTGAATCAGCTGGAAGAGACAATTTCAATCGTGAAACAATAGGTATCTACAATAGATGAAGAAGATAGTTTATACAACAATGGTAGCCTTGCTGCTGGTTGCATGCAGCAAGGAGAGTGATGATACCGGTAGCGGTACCGGTGGAGGCGGAGAGAGTGGAGGGGTTACGGAAGTAACCCCAGTCACCTCGGACTTGACGGTCAATCTCACTATCGACAAGGCATGTTACCGGCCGGGCGAGAGTGTTTCTTTTACAGCTGACGCCCTTCCTGCCGGAGCTAAAATCCGCTACCGGACAATGGACAAGGTTGTATCGGAGCAGGCTGCTGTCGGTACTACTTGGACTTGGACTGCTCCGGCAACCGATTATACCGGTTATCTGGTGGATGTATACCGTACAAAAGAGAATGGAACAGAGGTTATTCTTGGTACTATTGCCGTAGATGTATCCAGTGACTGGACACGTTTTCCACGTTATGGTTTCGTTGCCACTTTTGATGCTTCGAAAAAGGTGGATGGAGTGATAGAGAAGGAGATGGCTTTCCTGAACCGTTGCCACATTAACGGGGTACAGTTTCAGGATTGGCACAACAAGCATCATTGGCCGTTGGGCGGTACGCGTGAGCATCTGGACGAGGTCTATAAGGACATTGCCAACCGGGAGGTCTATACCGAGGTAGTGAAGAAGTATATCTCTACACAACACAGCCTGGGCATGAAGTCCATGTTCTACAATCTATGTTTCGGAGCTTTGGACGATGCCGTTTCCGACGGGGTAAAGGAAGAATGGTACATATTCAAGAACACGGGACGCATGGATAAGGATTCGCATGACTTGCCCTCCAGTTGGAAAAGTAATATCTTCCTGCTCAATCCCGCCAATACGGAATGGCAGGCATATATTGCCCAGAGAAACGATGATGTTTATGCCAATCTGGACTTTGACGGTTATCAGATAGACCAACTGGGAAACCGGGGTGACCGCTATGACTATGATGGCAATAAGGTAAATCTGCCTAAGGGATATGCCTCGTTCATCGAAGCCATGAAACAGAAGCATCCGGACAAGCGTTTGGTGATGAATGCCGTCTCCAGCTATGGAGCTTCCCAGATAGCTGGTACGGGTAAAGTGGATTTCCTTTATAATGAAGTATGGGGCGATGAGGCAGGCTTCAAGGATCTGCACACCATTATCAAAGCGAAACGACCAGTATGGCAACCATGCCTTGAAAACCGGTGTTTGCCGCATATATGAACTATGACAAGGCAGGTAGCAGTACCGGTGAGTTCAATACACCGGGTGTGCTGCTGACGGATGCTGTGATATTTGCTTTGGGAGGCTCTCATTTGGAATTGGGTGACCACATGCTATGCCGCGAGTACTTTCCAAGCACGGCTTTGCAGATGAACGATGTACTGAAAATAGCCATGATTCGTTATTATGACTTTATGACGGCTTATCAGAACCTGCTTCGTGATAAAGATACGGAGGCGGAGATTTCCGTTTCTCTGAACTGTACGGATGCTGCGCGGAATCTTTCTCTGAATGCATGGCCGCCGCAGAAGTCTGCCATCACTGTATATGCCAAGAATGTAAATGGCAGGCAAGTCATTCATCTGCTCAACTTCCTCAATGCGGATAACTTAAGCTGGAGGGATCTGAACGGAACAATGCCCGAACCGCGTCTGGTGTCCGACGTGCCGTTGAAGATGAATGTTTCCGGTAAAGTGAACAAGATATGGGTTGCATCGCCCGATTTCCATGCCGGTGCTTCGCAGGAACTGGCATTCGAACAGAAGGACGGCACGGTTACCTTTACCTTGCCCTTGCTGAAGTACTGGAGCATGCTTGTGATGGAATAAGAATATCCAATAAAGGAACAAACAAATTATAGTAATGAAGAAATATATATTTTTATTTTTTGCCGTCTGTGCATTTTCAGTATATGCGAATGCACAGAACCGCACCGGAGACTGCACTTCCTATACCAGTGACGACCGGAGTGTGACCTTCTATTTAAATGACAGTTCTGCCATACAATTACGTCTGTGTAGTCAGTCTACGGTACGTATATGGTTTTCTCCCGACGGTAGTTTCCAGCGGAATAATCCTTCCTTTGCCGTCGTCAATGAGGACCTGGAGGATGTCGGTACCGTCCATGTGGACGAACAGAATGCCTGCTACGAGATTTTTACCCCTAAACTCCGTATCCGGGTAAACAAGTCTCCGTTTAACTTACAGATATTCGACAAGTATCAGAAACTGCTGTTCAGTGATTATGCCGATAAGGGGCATATCAGTAACGGGCAGCGCAAATTGGAATACAAGACCCTCCGTCGTGACGAACACTTCTTCGGCTTGGGAGAAAAGACCGGCAAGCTGGACCGTCGCGGCGAAGCCTACAAGATGTGGAACAGTGACAAGCCTTGTTATAGTACCGTTGAGGACCCGCTCTACAAGAGTATTCCGTTCTTTATGAGCAGTTATCGTTATGGTATTTTCCTGGACAATACGTATAAGACCGAATTTAAGTTTGGTACGGAAAGCCGCGATTACTACAGTTTCGAGGCTCCTGGGGGAGAGATGATTTATTATTTCATCTTCGGGAAGGATTATAAGGAAATCATGAAACAATATGTCGACCTGACGGGGAAAACCCATAATGCCTCCTAAATGGGCATTGGGCTTTGCACAATGCCGGGGACTGCTGACGAGCGAGAAATTGTCTTATGAAATAGCTGAAGGCTATCGTAAGCGTGGAATTCCTTGTGATGTTATTTACCAGGACATAGGCTGGACACAGTATTTGCAGGATTTTGAGTGGCGGAAAGGGAACTACGAGAATCCGAAAAAGATGCTTGCAGACCTCAAGGATATGGGCTTCAAGGTGGTGGTTTCGCAAGATCCGGTCATTTCACAAGCCAATAAGCGGCAATGGGAGGAAGCCGATAGGTTAGGGTATCTGGTAAAGGACTCCACCAACGGCAGGAGTTATGGCATGCCCTGGCCCTGGGTGGTAATTGTGGAGTAGTGGACTTCACCCTTCCTGCTGTGGCAGACTGGTGGGGAGCTTATCAGCAGAAGCCCATTGATGATGGCATTGCCGGTTTCTGGACTGATATGGGTGAACCTGCCTGGAGCAATGAGGAGCAGACGGAACGCCTGGTGATGAAACACCATTTGGGCATGCATGATGAGATTCACAATGTTTATGGTCTTACGTGGGATAAGGTGGTGAAGGAGCAGTTTGAGAAACGGAATCCTAACCGTCGCGTATTTCAGATGACACGTGCCGCTTTTGCGGGCTTGCAACGCTATACCTTCGGCTGGACCGGTGACTGTGGAAACGGTGATGACGTGACGCAGGGCTGGGGACAGATGGCCAATCAGATTCCGGTACTGTTGTCTGCCGGTTTGGGAATTATTCCTTTTACTACTTGTGACATTACCGGTTATTGCGGAGATATAGAGAATTATCCTGCGATGGCTGAACTTTATACGCGGTGGATACAGATGGGCGCTTTCAATCCCCTGAGCCGCATTCATCATGAGGGCAACGTGGCTGTGGAGCCGTGGCTGTTCGGCGAAGAGGCCGAGAAGAATGCCAAGGCAGCCATCGAATTGAAGTATCGTCTTTTGCCTTATATCTATACGTATGCCCGCGAAGCACACGAAACGGGGTTGCCTCTCATGCGACCGATGTTTCTGGAATATCCGGCAGATATGGAAACGTTCTCAACGGATGCCCAGTTCATGTTTGGCAGCGAACTGCTGGTTGCTCCGGTGGTAAAGAAAGGAGCGCGAAACAAGAATGTGTATCTTCCTGAAGGAACTTGGATTGACTACAACAACAAACACACAGCATATAGCGGTGAGCAATGGATGACGGTGGATGCTCCCCTCAATACTATTCCTATGTTTGTAAAGCAGGGAAGTATCATGCCTCAAATGCCGGTCATGAACTATACGGATGAGAAACCGGTCTATCCGGTTACGTTTGAGATATTTCCTGCTGCAGCGGGCAGTGAAACTACCTTCTCGCTTTATGAAGATGCAGGAACTGATTTAGGATATTTGCGTGGAGAGTTCATGCGCACTCCTATTACTTGCCAGACTACCGACAAAGGCTATACGCTGAAAGTAGGTACACGGACTGGTGAGAAATATAGCTTACCCGGCCAACGAAACCTGATGTTCTGCATCTATACGGAACAGATGCCGAGAACAGCTTTGCTGGACGGTCAGAAAATCAAGAAAACGAATGTCGGAAAGCTGGAAGAAAATCGGGAGACAGAGTTTACGATAACTACCTGGTGTCCTGACAAGAAGCTGGGGACTTGCCTGCTGAGGTTGCCGGATGATGGAAAGGAACATATCATTGAGTTTATCTATTAACACAAAAAACATATCATTATTATGAAGAAATTTGTACTTAGCGCGGCTTTGCTTTTTTCTGCCCTGGCGGGGAATGCTGAAGGCATTTCATCCCCTTCGGGCATGGTGAAGCTGGATTTTGAACTGACAAAAGACGGGAGACCAGCCTATCAGGTGGATTATAAAGGGGCTCCTGTCATCAATCCCAGTACGTTGGGATTGGAACTGAAAGGAGCTACCAGCCTGATGGATGGTTTCAAAGTAGTAAGGACTTCTACTTCCACTTTCGATGAAACCTGGCAACCGGTGTGGGGGGAAACAAAAGATATCCGCAACCACTACAACGAATTGCTGGTAGAACTTGAACAACCGTCTACCACTCGTTTTATGAATATCCGTTTTCGGGTATATGATGACGGCGTGGGATTCCGTTATGAGTTTCCGCAACAGAAGAATCTGGTTTATTTTGTGATAAAGGAAGAGCATTCCCGGTTTGCCATGACCGGCGACCATACTGCCTGGTGGATTCCGGGAGATTATGATACCCAGGAATATGATTACACGGAGTCC
>ENA-OQBL01000762-OQBL01000762.1-human-gut-metagenome-genome-assembly--contig:-NODE-762-length-15241-cov-4.142451_pt1 | contig 15241 bp, 18 predicted proteins | sample MGYA00242747_ERZ504553 | MGnify/ENA primary metagenome ERZ504553 (study PRJEB26092, sample SAMD00036240) | human gut metagenome | host: Homo sapiens | study: EMG produced TPA metagenomics assembly of...
TGTTCATATATTGTAGCTCTCCTTTTTATTTCATTCTTGAACTATTCATTTTTGTATTAATATAACATTTAGAAATAATTTTGTAAAGTACTATCTGATATGCACTAATATGCCAGTGTAAGCTAAAAAGCCTTCCGAGTATCCGACTCAGAAGGCTTTCCTGCTCTTTTAAAAATGAGCTGTTTTTATTTTGATTACTATATTTCCATCATTCCGGATCATAACACATCCACCAACTGCTCCACATTTTTTCATATCATTCCACTGTTCTTCATCGAACTTTATTCCGCCTATTCCATACACCGGAATGCTGACTTCCCGGCAAACTTCTTTTAAAAATCCCAATCCTCTTGGCGGTAATCCCCTCTTACAATCTGTCGCATAGATATGCCCTGCCGTAAGATAGGAAGCTCCCAATTGCTCTGCTTCTTTCGCTTCTTCTACAGAATGTATAGAAATTCCAATCTTTGTAAATTTTTTCTTTTCTTCATCAGTTATTTTTTGCAAAATTGGAAGTGGCAGATGTACAGATGTACATCCCAGTTCAAGTGCAGTCTTCCAGAAATTATGAAGAATACAAGACACCTGATAACGGCTGCAAATATTCATTACTTCTTTTGCCAATGTCCCATATTCCTCTTCTGTCAGATCTTTTTCTCTTAAGATCACAGCTTCCGGATGTATCTTGCAGACTCTTTCTATCTGCTCTAAAAACGGGCGGTTGCATAATTTCCGATTGCTGACTGCAATGATTTTAAAGTTCTGATTGTTTACAGATTTTATCACTGACAACTCCTTTCAGCTGTATTCGGCATGTTTTTAACACAAGATGCTCCCTGTTACACATAGATATAATCACTCATCACCGGTTGAAGATTGTGTTTCAGAAGTGCCTGATAGACCTCATCCACCGAACGTCCATCCGAGATTTCAAACTGATCGTCACCCTTGTCTTCGATATCTTCTACATGACTTCCGATACCGGTACTTACACCAGCAGATATCTTCGTTGCTGCAATACTTACCAGATTATCGCGGACTCTTTCACACTCTCGTGTCGAAACCGTGATGCTTGCAAATGGCATAAACAGGCGGTATGCACACACTACCTGCAGAAGCTGCGGCTCATGCACATCCATCGGATTGATCCGGTCATTATTGATGATTGGACGAAGTCTCGGACAGGAAAATGCGATCTCTGCATGTGGATATTTTCTCTGTAATAAGTAAGCATGATATCCGGTCGCAAATGCATCTTTTCTGAAATCATCCAGCCCCAGAAGTGCTCCGAATCCAACTCCACGCATGCCGCCTTTCAATGCTCTTTCCTGTGCATTTACACGATACGGGTAGATTCTCTTATGCCCTGCAAGATGAAGTGTCTCATATTTATCTGAGTTATATGTCTCCTGAAATACCGTTACATAATCTGCCCCACATTCATGCAGATATGCGTATTCGTCTGAATTTACCGGATAAACCTCCAGACCAATAACTTTAAAATATTTTCTGGCGATCTTACATGCTTCACCGATGTATTCTACTGTAGATTTGTTACGGCTTTCTCCTGTCAGAATCAGGATTTCCTGCAGACCTGTCTCAGCGATCGCCGCCATCTCTTTTTCGATCTCTTCCGCATTTAACTGTGCACGGTTGATTTTGTTATGGCAATTAAAACCACAGTAAATGCAATAGTTCTCGCAATAATTTGCGATATAGATTGGTGTGAACATATAGACACTGTTACCAAAATGTTTTCTCGTCTCGATCTGCGCTGCCTGCGCTATTTCCTCCAGAAATGGCAGTGCTGCCGGTGACAATAACGCCTGAAAATCTTCCGGTGTGCGCTCTGCATGTGCCAGTGCACGTTTTACATCTTCTGCTGTATATGTATTATAATCGTAAGCTTCCATCGCTGTTACGACCTGGTCGAGGATCTCTGATCCGATATCCTCCATACCCGGAAGATAAGTCATGTGATCGATCCGGTTCTTCTTCTGGTCTTCCAGAATCTCCTCGCTTAAAATACTTTCATTAATATGTGTATCTTCATGATTTGTTCCCATTTGTCGTGCCTCCTAATCCTGCAGAAATCCGGTCAGCGGTGAAGATGCACTTGCACCACGCTCAATCGTTCTTCCAAGTCCGGAAAGGTACGCACTTCTGCCCGCTTCGATTGCTTTCTTAAATGCTTCTGCCATCGCCGGTACATCTCCTGCTGTTGCGATTGCCGTATTTGCCATCACTGCGGCTGCACCCATCTCCATTGCCTCACATGCCTGGGACGGACGTCCGATTCCGGCATCTACGATGATCGGCAGATCAATCTCATCGATCAGGATCTGAATAAAGTCTTTTGTGCTAAGCCCTTTATTTGATCCGATCGGTGCGCCAAGCGGCATGATACATGCTGCACCGGCATTTGCAAGATCTCTTGCAGCATTCAAATCTGGATACATGTACGGCATAACCACGAATCCTTCTTTTGCAAGAATTTCTGTAGCTTTGATCGTCTCATAATTATCCGGAAGGAGATATTTCGAATCTCTTACCACTTCCACTTTGACGAAATTGCCACATCCGACTTCTCTGGAAAGTCTGGCAATACGTACCGCTTCTTCTGCATTTCTGGCTCCTGATGTATTCGGAAGAAGTGTCACATCTTCCGGAATATAATCCAGAATATTTGCCAAACCGCCTTCATTTGCACGACGGAGTGCCAGTGTGATAATCTGTGCCCCTGCTTTTTCCACACATGCTTTCACCAAATCCAGTGAAAATTTTCCTGAACCTAATATAAAACGAGAAGTAAACTCTTTTCCTCCAAGTGTAAATGTATCTGTATTTTTTATTTCTTTTTTATCCATAATCAGGACCTTCTTTCCTATTATTTTCTGCTCATGCCTTTTTTATTTATCTATCCTTTTTTTGCGGCATGAATCTTATGTTTCTTACCTGTCTTCCTACACATCCTCTTCTCCAAGGATCAGACGTGTGATCATATTCGCCTCATGTGCTGCACAGATTGCAACTCTTGGTGCCATAAGACCATTCCCATAAGTTGGTGCCGTCTCGCGGTCTCCGCACAGGTAAAAGTTCTTCATTAACTTCTGTGTGCGAATCGTATTACTGCTTCCGTATCCTGCCATACCGGTTGCCGATACCAGTTTCTTTTCCGGAAAATGTTCCAGTATTCCATTCACCAGCATTGCCTTCGCCTCTGGATTATCGAATGCTTCACATACAATAGGCTCGTCACGAAATAGTGTCTTAAGATTTTCTTCTGTGACTTTCACACAGTCTGTATAGATATCCAGATACGGATTAAATTTTTAACAGTAATGATTTTAACGCATCTGTTTTATACATTCCGATATGCTCCATAAAGTACTGCTGCCGGTTCAGGTTCGTAATATCTACTACATCAAAATCTATCAGATGGAGATGTCCGACTCCGATTCTGGCAAGTGCATATGCCACATTTGATCCCAATCCGCCAAGTCCGGCTATCGCAACCCTTCCTGCAGACAGATGCTTCTGCTTTTCCGGAGAATGTCTTTCATTAAGCGCAGCCATAATCTCTTCTTTACTAAGTACTTTTGCGTTCGCATTTTTCGTCATATTTTCTGATACGATTTCTCCCATGAATGTTAGCCTCCTCCTACAAATGTCACAACTTCCAGACGGTCGCCGTCTTTTAACATGGTATCGGAATAACTATATTTTGGAAGAATATCTCCGTTTAACTCTACAGCAATTCTTTTTACCTGATACTGATTCTGCTCCAGATATTCTGCAACAGTCGTATCCTCTGTCAGATTGATTTCTTTTCCATTTACGATAATCATGTATGTTCTCCTTTCCCGGATATATACAGCGAACTTGCCACTGACAACTTCTCTTGCATACTTTAGTATGAAAAAAAGAGTTCACGAAGTAAATACACCCGTGGTGGTGCACCCCTTCATGAACTCTCGTTCACTCTCAACTTATCCGATATTCAATTGTTCCTGATTTCCGTCACATAGTAACAAAAAATGAGAGCTACCAACTAAATGCATCTCTCCTAAAATCTACGTTATACATTCCTACGTTGGCATTATCCAAATCAGGTATATGGGTCGAAGTTCTTAACTTCCTCTCAGCCTGGTACACAAGCTCCCCGTGTTTTATCTACACATTTAAGTATAAGAACTCATACACGAAATGTCAACTCATTTTTTCATTCATTTCTGACTTTTTTCCGAAACAACTATTTTTAATTCATTCTATTTATTATCAAAAGTAATATTCCGTACCATATTTCTGTTAATCAGCTGTGTCCCTTTCTTTGTATCAACCTTTACCCACTGTATATCTGCGTCCATGAGCTTTCCTTTGATTGCTCCTACTTCGTTGAACAGACTTATCGTACATTCTTTTCCCATATACTGATCTAACATTGAACCATCCATATCTTCTTCCATCCTTTCTCCATTTACGATCGTGATTACATTATTTGCCGCCTGTACTGCCATCACTGTAACCATATTCAGGTTATTAATCGCTACCATCGTTGCAACATCCATGTAGTCCACCTCCATCTTTTTTTGCAGGTCTTGTTATCAGTATATCATACTTCCAGATGATAGAACGATTTTAATGCTCACACCCATTCCCGCTGCCGCCATCGCATATGTTGCCTGAATATCCATTGTCGAAAACTGTACATTCGGCTTAATCCCATGCTTATCCAGATAACGTGTTCCATCAATATCTAATCCTGGACATGTTACAATATAGGCTTCCGTCTCTGCAAATTTTGCCGAAAATGTCTTTCTTTTTGCCAGCTTGTGTCCCTCTGGCAATAATGCAACCATCGGATCCTTGTACAAGGTACGATCAATACCGGCGGAACCTTCACCGGTACTTATAACGGACTTTGGAAAATGGTTCTGACGTTAGCCGGAAGTACGCTCCAGATTGCACTTCACGTAATCTTAACCTGGTTCTTCTTCCCTCATTTCGGGCTGGCAGCCCCTGCCATTGCTACCGGTATCGGCTGGCTTATGGCCAATCTGTTCTGGCTTATCTGTCTGACCAGACTTCGTCGGCAATCTCTTTTACAAGCTTAAGCTTTGCCCACTGTTCTTCTTCTGTCAGCTTATTACCGATCTCGCAGGATGCAAATCCGCACTGCGGGCTTAAGTATAAGCGGTCAAGCGGAACATATTTTGCTGCTTCGTGGATTCTTGCGATTACTTTTTCTTTATTTTCCAGTTCCGGTGTCTTGGTTGTTATAAGTCCAAGTACGACCTTCTTATCGCCGGATACCTTTGCAAGTGGTGCAAATCCGCCGGATCTCTTGTCGTCATATTCCAGATAATATGCATTTACATTTTCTTCTCCGAATAACAAATCCGCTACGGAATCATATGCTCCGGAACTGAAGAATGTAGAATGATAATTTCCACGGCATACATGTGTATTGATCACCAGATCTTCCGGTGCCTGTGCTACTACCTGGTTATTCAGTTCCAGAAGGAGTTTCTTGTAATCTTCCAGTCTCTGTCCTGTTCTTCCGGTCAGTGCAACTGCCATCTTCGCATCTACCATTCCGCCCCATACGCAGTCATCAAACTGAAGGTTACGGCAGCCTGCTGCATAGATTTCCTGCACGAATTCACCGTATGCCTTAATCACATCCTCGGCAAATGCTTCTTCCGATCCATAGATTTCTAATGTTGTATTCAAAAGCTGTGCCCCGGTAAAGTATGCATAGAACTGTCCCGGTGACGGGATAGTCTGTTTTGCGACAGTATTTTCATCTTCTAATGCTTTGATGAATTTGAAATGCTCTACGAAAGGATGATTCTTTACTGAAATCTTTCCCGTCATGTATGTATCATCAATCATTGCAGCTTCTGCATCAAATGTTGTATTCCCCTCTACTGTCTTCTGATGCTCGATTCCTTCAAATCCCCACATGAAATCCAGATGCCATGTCGATCTTCTGAATTCTCCGTCTGTGATCACATGATATCCAAGTTCCTTAATCTTTGCCACCAGTTCCAGGATGCATTCATCTTCCACTGCGGTCAGTTTTTCCTGTGAGATTGTCCCTTCTTCGAAATTCTTTCTTGCGTCTTTTAATTTCTGTGGGCGTAAAAAACTTCCTACAAAGTCGTAACGAAATGGTGTGTTCATGATTATTTCCTCCTTGCCGGCAGGGACTTAGGTTTTCTGTCTTTTTTGTTGTCCCTGATGGCTTTCTTTTATATTTTTCATATTCTTGATGATGTTCTCGATCGATGGATTTATTATAATTTGTTTTGATAAACTTGTATAATACAAAAAAAATGTGTATTTGTCATAGTTTTAAACTATATCAAATATCCCTTTCAAATCATCAACCGACTATCTACAGAAGCTGCCACCGGCAATTTTTTCTTACATATTTTGACATCTATATAGCCTGCCACCGCCACCCTTTCTTGTATACTTTGGCATAAAAAATCTCAGATTTCACTTCTTTATTATATCACAATCATATATCCGCTATATTAATTATAGCTTTTACTTATCTTTATCACAGTTGTATAATTTATTCGGATAAAAATATGAAAGGAAGCGCTTTATTATGGAGGAAAAAATCACTTTTTCCCAGAGAAGAAAAATCAGAAATCTTATTTAAGAAAATATCCGAAGATAAATGGGCATGTGAAAAACTGATGGAAACATTCTGCAGTTATTTATTCAGTAACGATGGGGTAGACCTTCCCGATTCTCCGTCATCTACAGAATTCGCACAGGCTCTTTTTAATTCTTATCGCAATCGGGATTTATCTGCGTTTCTGATGGCTATCTGTCAGAATACAGTCTTTGATCTTTTAAGAAATGCATTCCTGATTCCCTATCGGTTCAATGCGGACGGAAAACAGAATCCGATGATCATGACAGATGAAAACGGAATGTTACTTCCTGAATATAAGAGATCGATTCATGAACGGGAATACCGTCATTTCCATGAGGTATATACAGATCTCGGAGCTCCAAAGAATATTTTTTCTGGCACAGGCATACCGCTACAGCCATTCTTATACATCCGACGATATGGAACCGGAACAAAACATTCTGGAAAAGAATAACGGTGTACTGTTGATCCGTGAATTACCGGATACCGTAAAATTAAAAGAAACCGAAGCAGAAGCTTATTCTGCTATTCTGGATATTGTCATAAAACTTCAAAAAGAGCTTCCTATGTCCTATGTATTCTATGGACAGGATTCTCTTGTTGAAGATAATACCCGTTATGATGAGATCGGAGTTTTCCTTCCGAATTCACATTTCTTAAAAAATCTGGAACGCCACGTTTCCAAAGCAGAGGCGATCATTTATGCAGACAACTAATTCTGACTTTATTGATATTATGGAAAAAAATCATATGGAGATTCCATGGCATGACTACGCCAATGATGACAGTAATGTGTTGATTGCAGAAGCCGGACTGATCGAGAAAGCTTCTGTCATCGGTCGTGTTGGGTTAATCATGCTCTCCTGTGGAACCGGTGCATGGCGTGTACGGACTTCCATGAACCGGCTTTCCAAAGAGCTTGGTGTAACCTGTACGGTAGACGTGGGATTGATGTCCATTGTATTTAACTGTTTCGATGGAAACGATTGTGTTTCCCAGTCGTTGAGTATTGCCAATACGGGAGTGAATACCTCCAAGCTTTACCGCATGGAACAGTTTGTAGATCATTTTCCGGAAGAAGAAGCACATATGACCGGTGAAGATATCCATAAACGACTGGATAAAATTGAAGAAATCCATGCTCTTTATTCACCTGCAAAGCTGGGGCTTGCCGCAGCTCTTGCCTGCTGCGGTTTTACTTTTTTACTCGGAGGCGGACCGGTTGAGATGGCTCTTGCTTTTATTGCCGCCGGGATTGGTAATCTGATCCGTACGAAACTGATCAAACACCATTACACACTGTTTTTGAATATAGCAGTCTCTGTTTCAGCAGCATGTTTTACCTATGCAGTCTTTCTGAAACTTGCGGAACTTGTCTTTCACATTCCGGAATTTCATGAAGCTGGTTATATCTGCTCGATGCTGTTCATCATCCCGGGATTTCCATTTATTACAAGCGGGATCGACCTTGCAAAGCTGGATCTGCGTTCGGGACTGGAGCGGCTTACTTATGCAATCATTATCGTTATGGTTGCCACTTTATTTGCATGGATCATGGCTTTACTTCTGCATCTGGAACCGGCCGATTTTACGGCACTGCATCTAAGTGCTGCTGCCCGTCTGATTTTCCGTGTGATTGCAAGCTTTTGCGGAGTATTCGGTTTCTCGATCATGTTCAACAGTTCTCATTCGATGGCGGCAACGGCTGCATTTATTGGTGCCATTGCCAATACACTCCGGCTTGAACTTGTTGATTTCACACATATGCCTCCGGCCGCCGCCGCATTTATCGGGGCTCTGACTGCCGGATTGCTTGCTTCTTTTATTAAAAAGAGTAATGGATATCCAAGAATCTCGCTTACCGTGCCTTCTATCGTGATCATGGTTCCGGGACTTTACCTGTACCGTGCGATTTATAATTTCGGGATTATGTCCCTGACGGATGCGGTTTCATGGTTTACTTCTGCGATTATGATTATTGTGATGTTGCCGCTTGGACTGATATTTGCGAGAATTCTGACCGATCGTACGTTTCGGTATTGTACGTAAAATCTCTCATTTTAGATAGCTTCTTTCCACTCTGTCCGACAAACCATAAACCAGTCAGCAGGAAATCTTAAATAAATCCTTAGTTTCTACAAAATCAGGCACCGGAAACGAGTTTTCATTTCGCCTCCGATGCCTGATTTTTTTACTTCTGCTCCTTATATTCCATCACAACATTAATAGTCTACGATAGAACTTGTATACATTTTTATTAATTATCTCTTACAGCATATGTGCTCTTAACTCTTCCGGTGTCATCTGAGACAGCATAGCCGGTGCGATATCGAATACGCTTCTTGCTCCTGATTCACCTTTCTTAGAAAGTCTGTGTGCAGCACGTGCATAAGCTACCAGAACACTTCCTGTGAATTCCGGGTTGGAATCCAGTTTCAGAGAATATTCGATCACATGCTTGTTGCCTTCGCATCCTGTCTCACCGGTACGGATCACGAATCCACCGTGAGGCATCTTGCTGTGGTTTTCTTTTAATTCTTCTTCTGTGATAAATGTTACCGTTGTATCATATTCATCAAAGTAGTTCGGCATTGTCTTGATTGCCTCTTCAATGGCTGCTTTATCTGCTCCTTCTTCTGCTACTACATAACACTCTCTTAAATGTTTCTGTCTTGTTGTCAACTCCGGTTCGCTTCCGCTTCTTACCTGGTCAACCGCTGCTTCAATCGGTACCGTATACTGGATTCCGTTCTTCACACCTTCGATACGGCGGATTGCATCAGAGTGTCCCTGGCTGACCCCTTTTCCCCAGAATGTATAAGTGCTTCCCTGTACCAGGATAGACTCTGCATACAGACGATTCAGAGAGAACATTCCCGGATCCCAGCCTACTGAGATAATACTTACATTCTTTCCTTCTTTTGCTGCTTTATCTACATTTGCAAAATACTCAGGGATCTTAGCATGTGTATCAAAGCTGTCAATGGTATTGAATGATGCTGCTACCTTCGGTCCGATTACCGGAAGGTCTGTTGCTGATCCGCCGCAGAGGATCATTACATCGATATCATCTTTCATAGCTTCCATATCATCAAAGTGCTTTACTTCTGCCCCTTCTGTCTGGATCTTTACACTTGCAGGATCTCTTCTTGTAAATACTGCTTTTAATTCCATATCATCATTACGCTTGATAGACTGCTCTACTCCGCGTCCGATATTACCGTATCCAACGATACCAATTCTGATTTTTCCCATAATTCTACCTCTGTTTCTTATGATTTGCCGCCTTATTCTGTGGCCGTTTTTATTCACTGATATCAATCATTTCTACTGTTCCTTTACAGTTTTGCACTGTCTTTTCTGCCGCTGATATCTTTGTAAATTATATCATAGATTCTTTTCACGGCAATCTTTTTCTTTTGCAAATTTCTTTATTGATAATTTTTATGTTTCTACTCACAGAGCAGCTTCCGTTTTTCTTATCTTCTGCCTATCCCATCTCATTATAATGCGCATAGATCCCGCCCTGTTTTAACAGTTCTTCATGTGTTCCACGCTCTGCGATTCCATTATCTGCCACTACAAGGATCTCATCCGCATTGCGGATTGTTGATAATCGATGCGCGATCGTAATCGTTGTCCGGTTCTTTGCAAGCTCTTCCAGACTCTTCTGAATCCAGCGTTCGCTCTCATTATCCAGTGCACTTGTCGCCTCATCCAGAATCAGGATTGACGGATTCTTAAGAAATACTCTTGCAATCGAGATTCTCTGTTTCTGTCCGCCGGAAAGTCTTGTTCCACGTTCACCAACAAATGTATCATATCCGTCCGGCAGTTCCATAATAAAATCATGAATGTTCGCTTTCCTTGCTGCGTCTTCAATCTCTTCCATAGATGCTCCCGGCTTCCCATATGCGATATTCTCTTTAATACTTCCACAGAACAGATACACATCCTGTTGTACCAGTCCGATCTGATTACGCAGACTTTCCAGTGTCAGATCTCGGACATCTTTTCCGTCAATCGTAACACGTCCGCCTGTTACATCATAGAATCTCGGAAGCAGAGAGCAGATCGTCGTCTTACCACTTCCCGAAGGTCCGACTAAAGCCACGGATTTTCCTGCCGGAATGTCGAATGTAACATTAGAAAGCACCGGTGTATCATCATCGCTATAATGAAACGATACATTTTCATAAGAAACGTGTCCGTTTACTTCATCTATTGATTCTGCGTCCGGTGCATTCACGATCTCCGGCTCGGTCTCTACCACATCCAGAAATCTGCGGAATCCGGACAGTCCTTTCTGCATCATCTCAGTAAGCTCGACCAGAATCTGTATCGGGCTGATAAAGATCCCAATATAGAGTGCGTACATCGCAAGATCCGCTGCCTCCATCTTCCCATGTGCGATCAGCCATCCTCCGAATACCAGCGTTACCAGATACATCATCCCCTGAAAGAACAGGTTGCCGCTCATAAAGCTTCCCATACATTTATAATTGGCATCCTTGGAACGCAGAAATCCCTGGTTGCTTTTTCGGAACTTCTCCCGTTCAATCTCTTCATTTGCAAAGGACTGTACAACACGGATCCCGGCCAGTGTATCCTGAAGACTCGAATTAACATCCCCGATCTTACGCCGGTTGTCCATGAATGTCGCCTGCATCTTCTTATTCTGCCCATACGAGAAGAACAACATGAACACTACCAGAACCAGAAGCGGTATTGCCAGTCTCCAGTTGATCAGAAACAGGAATATGAACGAACCGATAATTTTGATCAGCGAAATAAATAAGTTCTCCGGTCCGTGATGTGCAAACTCTGAGATATCAAAAAGGTCCGATACCAGCTTGCTCATCATCTGCCCGGAATTATTCTGGTCATAATATGAAAATGACAATTTCTCATAATGGTCAAAAAGCTGCTGCCGCATGTCCCGTTCCATATTGGCGCCCATCATATGTCCCTGATAGCTGACATAATATTTACACAGCGCCTGTAAAATATAAATTACAAGAAGTCCCGCTCCGATTGGGAGAAGGGCCTGTAATATACGGTCTGCCGGTTCTGCGAACAAGGTCTTTGTAAGTGTCCGCAATATCTGCGGAAATGCAAGATCTACCAGACTTATAACCGCCGCACAGATCAGATCCAGAAAGAATACCGCCTTATACGGGGCATAATACCGGATGAATTTTTTCATTGTATGCATTGTATATTCCCTGCCTTTTCCTATAAACTCAATCCACTATATTATAGGATATCCGGAAGGAATTGGAAACCATTAAACTCATTTATAAGAAATTTTCTCTATCTCACCACACGCCAAGCATTTTCAGAAGCTCTGTATGCGGATGTGCCTGATCCTTCTGATATACGTCCACATAATTGAGTGCTGCTGCGCCATCCATAAATGCCGGGAAAAGAAAGCCGCACTCCGGTTCTCCGGGCTCATAGTCTCCACTCACCGGACAGATAGCGCAGATCAGATATTCGAACATCTCCTCGGATTCCCCCTGGCGGACATGATCTTTGCCCTTTGCCGGAATGTCATACCTGTCATGAAATACATAGACCGCATAATCTCCCATTGCCTGATATTGTTCCCCGACAATCTCATAAAAGGTCTCCATTAATGCATCATTTTTCAGTCCACACACACGCATTCCCATTAAAAGCTTCCACATACTGTCACCTTTCATCTTCTCACTGGAAAATGCATATTCTTTCAGATTCTGATTCGTATCTGCAAATGGGATTACTTTTGCTATCTGTAAATTTTTTTTCCTTTCTCATCTGGGCTCAATTTTAAAAATCCCGTGTTAAATGTCCCGTCTATATACCCATCCATGTCCAGATATCCTCCGGCGATTCTGGTCATAGATGTTCTCTTAACTGTCATTCTTCTGGTCAGTGCCAGCATGTCTTCTCTGTTAATCATTTTGTTTCTTTTCCTTTTACTTTCCAATTCTTATCGTTGAAACGAATGTATTCCTTTCACTATCTGCTCATAACAGATGCCGAAATGGTCTGATAATAATTTTCAGAAATGCATAGAACCGCTTCTTTTCCGGTGTCAGTACTTTTTTCTTATACAGACTTCCTTCCGTCTCCGTACCATCTGTTTTTACTTCTTTGCTTTTCTCAATATAAACATTTTCTGTATCACGGATTTCCTCATTCAAACGTTTACTTTCGATCACCAGCATCAGTTCCGTGTCCAGATACGTACTCCGCATATCCAGATTGTACGAACCCACAATGGATATATTATCATCTATCAGAACCGTCTTGGTATGTACTGCATGGGCATTCATCAGCTCATATACCGTCGCACCTGTTCCAAGGATATTTTCTTTCTGGTTCAGATAATCCGTACATCCCCATGGATTCGAACCTTTTTCCACTGCATTGAGTACAATCTTAAGATCTGCCTTTTCCGATATCTGCTTCAGTTTCTGATACATATAGGAATTACAGATCACATACGGAGTCTGGATGACCACCTCTTCTCCCTGTCCGGCGATATACACGATCGCCTGAAGAACTTTCGGACTTTTTCTAGCCGTCTGCGTTCCATTATCGATCAGTGTGATCTTATCTGCTTCATATGTATCGTCTTCCCAGTGCTCATAGTTTTCGATATCCGGATACTTCTCTTTTAATGAACGGTATCGTTCTTTCAACTGATGGTATTCGCTTTTATACTTTTCTTCATAAGATGCAGCATATGTTTTCTTCTTTTTCCTGACCTGTGCTTCATTCCATATGGTATCAAAATATTTCTCGAGTGCCTGCAGCGATTCCCCTTTTCCTTGTGTCTCTTCATATACAAAAATATCCCGGTCTACATTAATTCTGGTCTTTTTATCTCCCAGAAAGATATCATTGGTATTGCGTCCTCCCAGCAGATACATCGATTCATCAATGATCAGGTACTTATCATGCATCCGGTAATTCAGACGCATAAGATTCGTGACTGGATTATAGATTCCAACTTCTATATTCTGATGTGCTGCCAGTGCCTGAAACACCGGACTCTTTTCCAGAAAGAGTTTCTGATAGATCCCGTCGATCAATATCTGTACCTGCACACCCCTTTCTGCCGCCGTATACAATGCCGCAATGATCTTCGTACCACTGTCATCCGGACGCAGATCAAATGTGGATAACACAATACTTTTTTTCGCATTTCCGATCATACGGAGCCGCCACAACAGAGCCTCTTCATTGTCATCAATACATCTGATCCGCTCTGCATTCTTTTTTCCCGCCTGGTTTCCGCCGACATCCTTCATCGTTTCTTCCGTAAATGTAGTCTGTTCCAGTTCTTTCTCATAAGCTGCATCCGGATTTCTTTTTATCAGCGGCAGAATGATATTCACCGCCAGAATCACAATCAGTATGAATCCTGTTATTTTTGCTAATATACCTATGTACTTTTTCATAACATTCCGGCTTTCCATGTTTTTCCTTTTTATATGAGTTGCTGCATATTCTTTTTCAATCTCCTGATTCTTTCACTTATTATAACGCAGAATATCCTGTCATAATATAAAAAAAGCATGAATTCTATGCCGGGATCATCTTTCGATATCCTCTGCATTCCTTCATGCTCTTTTTTATCGATCAGTCATTTAATTCTACTCTTATCAGATCCTGATGCGGATTCGTCTTCGCAAGTCCGATCTCTGCCACCGTCACTTCCATCGGCGCAAACAGTTCCTGCATCACCGAAAAGGCTTCCTGCATCTGTTCTTTTGAAAGCTTCTTTCCCAGTGTGATATGCGGAAGCCACTGCATAGGCTGATAATACCGGCTCATTCTGACCTCCGGAATGTGCTTTACCATATCATGTACCTGTTCGATCATATCTTCCAGATACAGATTCAGAACCGGTGCCGCATACAATACATACGGCAATAACACTCCGACCGAGACCAGCTGGATCTGCCCTTTGGTCAGGGACCTCTCCAACTGTTCCATCACCTCTGTCAATTTTTTTTTACCTCTCTTGCCTCTACAGACATAATTGTCAGATGTGGTGGAACATGATTATCTGTCATAAACGTATTTCCCGTCTTTTGCGCAATTTTATTTATATAATTGGAAATTATTTTATTGCTTTTGTCATCAAAATACACCGATATCAGATACATTTTATCTCCTGCATCACCGAAAATGCTTCCTGCATCTTATCTGCTTCTTACATCCAGCTCTTCAGCCAGCTTTCAATCTCCGCTTTACCTGCTCTGTTTAACAGTTTCTCTGATACGAATTCTGCCGATTTATCCACAGAACCTTCCAGTCTGGATACTGTTTTCCCAAATCCGCTTCCACCTGATGTGGCAAAAAGTGCGATCTTCTTTCCAGCGAAGTCATAGCTTTCCAGGAATGTGTTAATAATTGTCGGTGCAACATACCACCAGATTGGAAACTAAAATGTAGCCAGTTCCCCTCATGCGTTGATTTTACTGGGTTTAACGGTATACAAAACTGTGTTTACTGTTACTATCTTTCATTCTTTTCCAAAATAGCTTTGAAGCATAGGCCACATTATTTTCA
>ENA-OQBL01000764-OQBL01000764.1-human-gut-metagenome-genome-assembly--contig:-NODE-764-length-15213-cov-2.775023_pt1 | contig 15213 bp, 15 predicted proteins | sample MGYA00242747_ERZ504553 | MGnify/ENA primary metagenome ERZ504553 (study PRJEB26092, sample SAMD00036240) | human gut metagenome | host: Homo sapiens | study: EMG produced TPA metagenomics assembly of...
TAAATACTCTAATTTGGATTATGACATTGAATGTTTTAGAAGAAATTTAGAACTTTTGTGAAATTTTTTTCGGTAAAACTCGGCATTTTCTACGAAAAAGCCGATGAACTATACAAACAAGTGTCAAAAACAATTCCAAATAGGGTGTGTATATTTTTTACCAAAAGAAAAATTCTTTTGTAAAAATATGCAATATTGATTTAAGCTTTTTTACCTCAGAGCTATCCTGTTTTCCGTTTTTTTATATATAAGCCCAGCAGGAAAAAAATCAACGTGAATATAAAAATTTCTATAACAACTGATGTCATTAAAGAACTTAAAAGCGAACTTTCAAGTAAATTAAATAAAAATTCACATGTTAAAAACGCAAAGAAACGCAATGACAAATGATTTGCGTAATGCAATTAAAAAGCGTGATAATTATACTTGTTGTATTTGCGGAAACAGTATTTATAAAGAGCCTAATTTGTTATTGGAAGTCGACCACATAGTTCCGATTTCTAAAGGCGGAAAAACAGAAGCCGATAATTTACAAACGCTCTGTTGGAGATGTAACAGAGAAAAAAGTAACAATTAATTATTTATTGAAAGGATAAAACAAAATGAAATATGTAGTTGTTTTATATGACGGTATGGCTGACTATCCCGTACCTGCACTCGGCGGCAAAACACCTATGATGTGTGCCAAAAAGCCTAATATGGACTACCTTGCAAAGAGAGCTGAGGTAGGGCTTATCAGGACTGTTGCACAAGGATTAAAGCCCGGCTCCGACGTTGCAAATATGAGTGTTTTGGGATTTGACCCGATGAAGTATTACACGGGAAGAAGTCCGCTTGAGGCAGCGTCAATCGGCATTGATATGAAGCCTACGGACGTATCGCTTCGTACAAATCTTGTTACTCTTTCAGAAGATGATTTGCCTTATGAGCAAAAGACGATTGAGGATTATTGCGCAGACGATATCTCAACCGAAGAGGCTGAAATCCTTATCAAGTATATTGATGAGAAGCTCGGCACTGACGAATTTAAATTCTATCCGGGTGTATCGTACCGTCACTGCCTTATTTGGGACAACGGCACAACCGACCTTGGCAAAATGACTCCTCCTCACGACATTACGGGCAAGGTTATTACAGAATATCTTTCAACAAGCGAGAATGCAAAGCCGCTTATCGAACTTATGAAAAAGAGCTATGATTTGCTTAAAGACCACCCTGTAAACCTTGCAAGGAAAAAGGCAGGCAAAAGACCTGCAAACTCAATTTGGCTTTGGGGTGAGGGAAAAAGACCTGCTCTTTCACCGTTTGAGGAAATTTACGGCATCAAGGGTGCTGTTGTTTCTGCCGTTGACCTTATCAAGGGTATCGGCGGCTGTGCTAAAATGGAAGTTGCCGAAGTTGAGGGCGCAACAGGCTATATTGACACAAACTTTGACGGAAAAGCCAATGCCGCTATTGACTGCTTAGAGAGAAACGACCTTGTTTACGTTCACTTTGAAGCACCTGACGAATGCGGCCACAGAAACGAGCCTGAAAATAAGGTAAGAGCAATTGAGCTTATTGATGAAAGAGTTTTGCCTATTCTTTTTGAAGGGCTTAAAAAGTATGATGATTACAAAATTATGATTTTGCCAGACCACCCTACTCCTATCGTTACACGTACCCACGCAAGCGACCCCGTTCCTTACCTTATTTATCATAAGCAAAACGAGATTGAAGGCGTTGACACAATCAATGAGGAAACGGCAAAGCAAACGGGCAATTATATTGACCACGGCCCAAGCATTATGAATCATTTTTTTGAATGATTGATGTTAAATAACAATAAAAAATAATAAGGTTGCGAAGAAGTAGTCAGAATTGAGCATTTTGCGAGTGGGAGCTGTACGTGTGTACTGACTCCGAGCAAAAGGCTCAAAGCACCTAACGATACGATTACGGTATCTCGATACCTAAAATCGTATCGTTACAAAGTTGTTGATATAGATTATTTAATTATACATATACTTTATTAAATAAAACGTGATAACATTAACAATTCAGGTGCGGTTATGGCTGCTTATTCACAACCTAAATAAGAGGGAATATTATATTATGAAACAAGGTACTATCTGCGTGCAGGGCGCATACCGCCCGCAAAAACGGTGAGCCGAGGGTTTTGCCCATCGTTCAAAGCACAACATACAAATACGATTCAAGCGTAGAAATGGGAGACCTTTTTGACTTAAAGAAAAGCGGATATTTCTACTCTCGACTTCAAAACCCTACTAACGATACCGTTGCCGCAAAAATCACTATGCTTGAGGGCGGCGTTGCGGGAATGCTTACATCAAGCGGTCAAGCAGCCAACTTTTATGCAGTGTTTAACATTGCGCAGGCAGGCGACCATATTGTAAGCTCCTCTGCAATTTACGGCGGAACATACAATCTTTTTAACGTCACAATGAGGAAGCTCGGAATTGACTTTACCTTTGTAAGCCCTGACGCTACAGAGGAGGAAATTCAAGCTGCATTTAAGCCGAACACAAAGGCTGTTTTCGGCGAAACAATTTCTAATCCGAGCCTTGATATTCTTGATATCGAGCGATTTGCCAAAGTTGCTCACAAAAACGGCGTTCCGCTCATTGTTGACAACACTTTTGCAACACCGATTAACTGCCGTGTATTTGATTGGGGCGTTGATATCGTAACCCATTCCACAACAAAATATATGGAAGGTCACGCTTCAACTATCGGCGGTGTAATAGTTGACAGCGGCAATTTGATTGGACGCAAAACGACAAATTCCCGGGGCTTACAACACCTGACGAAAGCTACCACGGAATAACTTATTCTGACACTTTCGGCAAAGGCGCTATATCACAAAAGCAACCGTTCAGCTTATGCGTGACCTTGGCTCAATGCCGTCACCGCATGATGCATTTTATTAAATGTGGCTTGGAATCACTCCATCTTCGTGTTGCAAGGCATTGCGAAAATGCTAAAAAGTGGCTGAATATCTTAAAAATCACGATAAAATAACTTGGGTAAACTGCGCTATGCTTGAAGATGACAAGCAGTATGCAAAGGCACAAAAATATATGCCAAACGGCACCTGCGGCGTAGTAAGCTTCGGCATTAAGGGCGGCAGAGCTGCGGCTACAAAGTTTATGGACTCGCTTAAACTTGCGGCAATCGTCACACACGTGGCAGATGCAAGAAGCTGCTGCTTGCACCCCGCTTCAACCACTCACCGTCAGCTTACTGACGAACAGCTTAAGGAATGTGGCGTAACACCTGACCTTATCCGTTTCAGCTGCGGAATTGAGGACTGCGAGGATATTATTGCCGACATTGAACAGGCACTTGCACAAATTTAATTCAAAAAGGAGTGAGAGTATGAGTGAAAAAGAAAATTCTAAAGCTCAAATTGAGCAAAACCTTTCGCACACCCATACTCATTCCCACGAGCATACAAAAGAGGTTTCAAACCGCCTTGCACGTGCAATAGGTCATCTTCAAAAGGTTAAGCAAATGGTTGAAAACGGCGACGATTGCTCAGACGTTTTAATTCAGCTTGCAGCTGTTAAATCTGCGCTTAACAATACGGGCAAAGTTATTTTAAAAGACCATCTTGACCATTGCATTGTTCATGCAGTTGAAAAGGGTGACACCGCCATGCTCGACGAATTCAACAAAGCTATTGACAAATTTGTAAAATAGAATATAATGATTATAGATTTTTAATAATCTAATAAAATATTTCAGGGCGAGGTGCAATTCCTCACCGGCAGTAAAGTCTGCGAACCGCCAAGGCGGCCGAAACGGTGCAATTCCGTTACCGACGGTTAAAGTCCGGATGAGAGAAATGTTTAGGCAAATTGTAATAATAATTTTGCCAAGTTCAAGCATTGCGCCCCAACATATTTGTTGGGGCTTCTCTTTTGCCCAAAAGGAGAAAATTATGGAAAAAAAGCAAACAAACAAAATCAGACTTATTACAGGCACGGCAATGCTGACGGCGGTTGCGGTAGGGCTTCAATATGTTGAAATAGCCATACCGATTATGCCGAGTTTCATCAAGCTTGACTTTTCAGATTTGCCCGAACTTATCGGCACATTCGCTTACGGTCCGCTTGCAGGTGTGATTATTGCACTTTTAAAAAATCTTAATTCACATGGCTGTAAGCCAGAGCGGCTTTGTCGGTGAGCTTTCAAACTTCTTGCTCGGCGCAAGCTTTGCACTTGTGGCAGGCTTGATTTATAAGCATAAAAAAACCAAAGGGCGAAGCGCTCGTGGCAGGAATTGCAGCATCACTTGTTATGGCAGTAATCAGCGTGCCGATTAACTACTTTATTATATATCCTCTTTATTATAATGTTTTGGGCTTTCCTGAGGCGGCAGTGCTTCAAATGTATCAAGTGATTTTGCCGAAAACAAAGAGCATTTTGCAGGCATTGTTAATTTTCAATCTGCCGTTTACATTCGTTAAGGGCTTAATCTGCGCAGGAATAACAATGCTTATTTATAAGCCGCTTTCCACTGTTTTAAAGGGAAAATAAATTATAAGATAGACTTCGAGAAAGTGAGATAAATTTCGTGCTTGAGAAGCGGGCGACCAATGGTCGCCCCTACGGTCTATTTCAAAATCTGCCGCACAACCGTACGGCAGATTTTGAGAGGAGGAGCTACGTAGTGAATGAGAAATAAATTTCATAAAAATATTAAGAAATTTATTTTGAATGATACGAAGTCAGCGACGACGAGGCTGAGGCGGAGGGACTTTTTTTGATTAATCCCTCAGTCAAACCTATCGGTTTGCCAGCTCCCTTTACAAGGGAGCCATATAAAAAAGGTTCGGATTTTTCCGAACCTTTTTCTTTTCTATTTCGCTAACGGGAACTCTACCTTTGCCTTGAACAAATCGCCGTCGATTGACAATTCAAGCTCACCGTTTTGCACCTTACAAAGCTCTTTTGCAATTGACAAGCCCAAGCCGTTGCCCTCGGCAGTACGTGATTTATCGCCACGAACAAAGCGCTCTGTTAGCTCATCGGGTGTTATATCAAGAGGTTGAGCCGAGATATTCTTAATCTCGAAAACTCCCTTGCCACCCTGCTCATACACGCTGACATATACACGTGAGCCTCGTGCGCTGTATTTGCGTGCATTTGAAAGCAGATTTTCAATAACTCTAAACGTTTTTGCGCCGTCGGCAGTAACAGTTACGGGTTTTTCGCCCTGTTTAACCACAAGATTTAAGTTATTTTTATCGAAATCCTGCTGCACGTCAACAGTTGATTGCAAGCAAAGCTCAGACAAATTCATAGGCGCAAGATTAACACTTACATTACCGCTCGTAACCTTTGACGCCTCAATCAAATCGTCAATAAGCCTTTTAAGCTTAGCACCCTTATCATCAAGCACGTGGATATATTCCTGCGCCTTAGGGTCTGCAATATCGCAATTTTAAGCAAATCAACATAAGTGATAATCGATGTAAGAGGAGTTTTTAAAATCGTGGGAAACATTGGTAATAAGCTCGGCACGAAGTCGCTCGTCCTTAACCGCCTTAGCAATTGCATTTTGAAGCTCTGCGTTAGTATATTTCATACTGTCGGCAAGGATTTTCAGCGACTGAGGGAGCCTATCTAATGCCATAGGCACGTCGATATGCTGTGATGACGCATAAATAATTTCGTCAAGCGCTTTAAAATACTTGCAAACCGCCCTGAGTGCAAAGGTATTTGCAACTATATCGCCTGCAATAAAGACAAACGCAAAAACGGGAAGCGAAGACGAGAAGAAAACTGCAATAATAATCATCAAGGCTATATTTACGGCAAAAAATGCAAGCGAAAGCAAAATTATATTTCTTACAAACGTCTTTGGCTTATAAGCGTAGAGCTTAAATGTGCCGAAAAGCTTTTTTATTAAACTTATGCCAAGCCTTAAAGAATTTGACAATCAGCTTAATTATAAATTTGAAAATATGGAAAAGTGCAAAGCCGAGCCAATAAAGAAGCAGATGCTTGTAAAATTTCTTTCCGCTTTTAGAATACCTTGCAACCGAACAGCAAAGCTCAAAAAGAAGCACCCAACAGCCAAAGCAAATTCCTGCAAAAATGGCTAAGAGAAGTGTTATATCATCAAACTCATCAAATACGCTTATCAAAAGCGCAACAAGCCCGAAGCCGCTACCGCCGACTATACCAAGCTGAAGAAGCAGAGGAATATAATCTATAAATATCAGCTTTGCAGGCGAGTCATCGTCTTTTTGCCCACTATTTTGAAATAATAAAACGCAATAACAAAAGAAGCGGCAAGCAAAATGACATCAATAATTGCAAGCTTAACAAGATTATCATTAACCTTGCCTGCATAATCGTTAAACTGCCTCATAGTCTCAAAATAATTTGAAACATTAGGCTCGTTTTTTGAGGTGTTTATATAAGCATACAAGGAATAGTCCTTTGCCTTAAAGTTTCCACTGTAGCTTTGCATTATGCTTTTAAGCGTTTTTTCGGGAATTTCCTCACTGAAAATTTTTTCCGTTTTCAATCTTAAAGCTGTCGTGCTTTGCCATAATCTCTTTTGCGGACAAATCCGAGGTTTTATAAGCAACCTTATTATTTTTTATGATTATGTATTCAATGCCGTCCTTAATACCCCAATATTCATAGTTCTTATATTGAGACATTTGAGTTTTTACGTAATTATCATAACTTTTTTCAATATCCTTATAAAGCTTACTCTTATAATTTTTTAGAGTTACGCCGTCGGGACTGTATGAAAATACGTCTAAACAGGTATCCAAATATTTAAAATAATTTCCGCCGTCTACACTATATGAAGCAGAATCATCATCTAAATAATAGCTGATTGGATTGTTTTCGCTGTACTGCATATCGTTTTGGTCAAAGCCGTCCTCATCAATCGTGAGCTTATCAAGATAAGAATTAAGCTGGCTCATCACCTGTTTATAAACACTTTTGCAAGCCTTCGTCTTTTGAGAATTAAGATGCTTTTCAAGCCCCTTTGGGTCTAAATGTACCTTGTTTACTCCGTTGGCTATGCTTTGCTCAATGTTATCCTCAACGCCGGTATTTAAAGTATAATATGAATAATCATTGCCGTTTACTTTGTTATTTATAACAGTCAAAACCTCGGCAGTAGTTAAAAATATCGCCGAAAGACCTGTTATAAGCGCAAGAATTATGCACAATAATTTTCCTAAATAAGAATACTTAAATTTTTTCCACATTTGTATCCAAGACCATACACCACCTTTATATATTTCGGCTCTTTGGGATTAATTTCAATTTTTTCACGGATATTACGGATATTGCACGGTCACTGTTTTTTCGCTTGTAAAGCTCGGCTCGTTCCACACCGCCTCATAAATTTGAGAGGAGGAAAGTACCCTGCCCATATTTGTCATAAGATATTCCATAATCTTATACTCAATCGGTGTAACCTTAACGCCCTCGCCGTCAACAGACAAACTTTTAGCGTCCGTATCAAGCACAAGACCGCCCGTTACAAGCCTTGTCGGGGTAGCAACCATACTGCCGAGATTTACATAACGTCTTATTTGCGATTTAACCCTTGCAACAAGTTCAAGCGGATTAAACGGCTTAGTCACATAATCGTCTGCGCCGAAGCCAAGACCTGTAATTTTGTCCGTATCCTCACTCTTTGCCGAAAGAAGAATAATAGGAAAATTATATTTTTCCCTAATCTTCAGTGTTGCTTTAAGTCCGTCAAGGCGAGGCATCATAATATCAAGCACAACGCAGTGAATTTCGTTATTTTGCACCTTTTCAAGTGCATCCTGACCGTCAACCGCCGTAATAACATTAAATCCTGCATTATCAAGATAAATCCTTAATGATTCGAGGATAGCCTCGTCATCATCGCAAACAAGTACATTTTGCATATCATATTCTCCGTTATAAAATAATTCCCATCCGATGATTATATTAAACATCATATAATCTAAAGAGTGGCAAAGAAAAAATAAAGAAATTATAAAAATTACTGTATTACATCTATAATATCTTATAGTTAATACATTGTCAAACAAATAAGCAATTAGTTGTTGATTGTTGTGTTAAATAATGGTAAAATAAACTTAATAGTTAGTTATTGAACACCGTGACTAATAATCAAATGGTAAGGAGAATAAAATGGCAAAAAGGGACGGAACAGTAGATTTAAGAATTAAGAGAACGCAAAAATCAATCAAAAACGCTTTTTATGAGCTTATCGAGGAAAAGGGCTTTGACCATATATCAGTTAAGGATATCACAGAGCGTGCAATGATAAGCCGTAACACGTTTTATCTGCACTATAACGACAAGTTTGATTTGCTCAACAAGATTTGCGACGAGCTTGTGTTTAAGCTTTTTATCGGCGTAGGCAAGCAATTAAGGCGTGAAACAAGAAAGCTTAGGGTTGACATCTACGGTGCGGCAAGCGTTATTAAAATGGGAATCAAAACCATTGAAGAGGACAGAGAGGCTTACAGGGTTTTGCTTTCAAGCTCAGGTTCTGATTTGCTTACTCAAAAGTTGCAGCAAGGTATTCGACGTGCGCTTGACCTTATCAGCTCAGATATTGATGGCATAAGCGAATATTCGCTTCAATACATAATTTCCGGCACCTGCGGAATAATCAAATACCAAGTCACTCATGAATCATCTAACATTGCAGACGAGGCGTATCGCTTTGCTGAAATTCATTTTGGCGGGCTTATTGAGGCTTTGCAGGAATCAAAGAGAAACGGAGAGGACAATTGAGCAGTAAAAAAAGCAAAAAAGGAAAAGCCGAAAAAAAATTCGAAGTTCTAAAAATTTAAAAATCAGCACGAGGATTATTTTAACGGCAATTTTGGGTATACTTATACCTATTATTCTAATCGGCGCTTTTTCTCCTTTGCTTATATATTTCACAGGCTCATATTTTAACATTTCGAGTGTTACTACAAATTCATACTCCACCGTAAACCAAATTCAATGGTCGCAAACGATAAGCAGCATTTCAAACTCACTTTTATCTGATGAAAACGATAAGAAAAAGACCGAAAGCTTGAGCGAGTTTATTTCTCCCATTGAGCGTCTCGGTTCAAGCATATATATCGAGAAAAACGGAAAACCGTTTTATTCATCATCAAAAAGCGATATATTAAAAGAAGCTAACGAGATAGTCAATGTAAACAAAAACGAAAATCTGAATTATTTTGGAAACAACGGTCTTGTAATCGTAACACACGCCAACTCAAAATCCGATAAATATTTGATAGTGGCGGTAAATAAAAACTACACGGTTAAAAACGCAAGTACGCACTATGCAGCAAAGGAATTTACTAATCTTTTTGCTTGGCAGAACGGGCATAATTGCTTTAATCATCGTTGCCGTTTTTGTTCTTGCAATAGTGATTATTTCATTTATAACGTCTAAAACAATAGTTAATCCCATCTAAAAAAATTGCCGATGGTGCTGACGAAATCGCACGGGGCAATCTTGATTATGAAATAGATTACAAATCCAAAAACGAGCTTGGGCAAACGGTTGAAAGTTTTAATCAAATGAGATTGAGGCTGGAAAAATTCCATAGAAAAGCAAAACAAGGCAGATGAACAGCGCAAGGAGCTAATTGCCGGAATTGCACATGACGTAAGAACTCCGCTTACCTCGGCAAAAGGCTATGCGCAAGGGCTTCGTGACGGAATTGCCGCAACGCCTGAGAAGCAGAAGAAATATATAGACAGAATTTGCTCCTCAATTGACGATACGGAAAAAATACTTAATGAACTTTTGAATATTTCACGTTATGAGCTGAAGAGCTACAAGCTCAACAAGGTAAACGTTAATTTAAAAGAATTTATTGGCGACGGCGCCGAAGAAATCAAAGAACTGCTTGAAAGAAGCCATTTTGATTTTTCACTTCAATGCAATGTCAACAAAGACACGCAAATAAGTGTTGACACCGACGCATTTGCACGAGTTTTCAGAAACATTGTTATGAACTCAATAAAATATGCACGTGATGACAGGCAGGGTATGGTTCGTCTTATTGTCAGCGAATACGAGCGCACGGTTATTATTGAACTTACAGATAACGGCTCAGGCGTTGAAAGAGAAAACCTTACTAAAATTTTTGATACAATGTATCGAACAGACCCTGCAAGAACAAAGGTTTCGCAAGGCTCCGGTTTAGGCTTGGCTGTTTGCAAACAGATTGTCGAACTTCACGGTGGCTTAATCTGGGCAAGCAGTAAGCAGGGAGAGGGTCTTTCAATATTCATTTCAATGCCGAAAATTAAGGAAAGGACAGATAATATTGAGTAAGATTTTAATAGTTGAAGACGATGAGAACATCCTCGAACTTGAAAAGGATTATATTGAAGCAAGCAATATGGAGGTGCAGGGTGCAACAAACGGAAACGACGGTCTTGAGCTTGCGCTTAATAACGATTACGATTTAATTTTGCTTGACGTTATGCTTCCGGGTATTAACGGCTTTGATATTTGCAAAAAAATCAGAGAAACAAAGAACACGCCCGTTATTTTCGTTACCGCAAAGAGAGATGAAATAGACAAAATTTCGGGCCTCGGTTTTGGTGCGGACGATTATATTGTTAAGCCGTTCTCCCCTGCCGAGCTTGTGGCAAGAATTAAGGCGCACATTAACAGATACAAAACTCTTACAAGCCAAAACGAGCAGGAAAAGGACGTTCTTGTGCGTGACAATATCAAGCTTTTCAAAAATACAGGCGAGGCATTCGTCGGCGATAAGGAAATCACGCTTACCAAAAAGGAATTTGAGGTGCTTTATATTTTAGCCTCCCACCCTAACACAATTTATTCAAAAGCAGAGCTTTTTGAAAGCGTTTGGGGTTATGATTCCCTCGGCGACACCTCCACTCTTACAGTCCATATCAACCGCCTGCGTGACAAAATTAAGGAGGCAGACGAAAACACCGACTGTATCAAGACCATTTGGGGCAGAGGCTATAAGTTTAAATAATATCATATTTATTCGGCAAAAAGGAGAATGTAATATCGTGCTCCTGCCGAAAAAATAAACAAAAACAATAAATATTAACCCCCGGTTTGAAGTGAACCCCAAAAGTTAGACACTTTTGGAGGTGGATATCAAAACCGGGGGTTTACTCTTTGCTTAAGAGACAAGAAAAATTCCCCACTTTTTTGTAAAAAGTGAGGAATCGGTGGACAACTATAAGATAAAGGAAACAAGAAAAAGATAACCGATTGCAAACGCATCGCTATCCGAAAATTTACAATTGTAAAAGGAGAACACCAAATGTCAAAAGGTGCATGTAATATAATATTTCCTTTCCTTACGAAATATATTTTAACTATAAACGTAAACGATGTCAAACAATTCTACTTATAATGTAGAAAATATAGTATTTTCGCATATTTTAAAGATATAAATTAAGTAATGAAATACTTTGCAAAGCTCCAATCGTCAGTATTTACCACACCGTCTTGGTTAATATCGAGGTATTTTTCATCAATAGAAGCATCTTTTCCTCTGATATGGCGATTTAAAACGGCAAAGTCTTTTGCGTTAATATACCCGTCTTTGTGAAAATCGAAGTTTATCATTTGGCAAGGCTCTGTTGAAATATAATTTGAACTTGATATGCTAAACTCAAATTCCGAATCAATTCCGTATTTATGGCTCAGATTACATTTATAATTACCATTTTCCAATAAAAAGATAACAAAATATCCGTATTCATCAGATGCGCAGACACTTTCATTATTCGTTGCCGTTACTTCAGATATAGCATAATACCCATTTAGTTCTCCGCTTTTAGTTTCGCGTGTTACGACATAGGAACAAGCAATATATCCCGGATTAAATGTTAAATCATTTGAATTTGCATACTCCTGAACATATGAGTTATCTGCTCCTGCAAGCTTTACTCTCGTACTCTCATCAAAAGCAGTTGTTGCTATCGAGGTTATACTTTCGGGAATATATACGCCTTGTAAAACGTCGCAATATTTAAAAGCATCTTCTCCAATTTCAGAGCCTCCTGTTAAAACAACTGCTTCTAAACGTGTGCAATCGTAGAAAGCACCATCAGGAACACTATACGGCGGTAAAGTGATTGTAGAAATATCAGACCCTGAAAACAAATATTTTTCAAGCGCAGTTGCATTGCTTAAATCTATATCGCCCGATATATCAAGGCAATTAAAGTCACATTCATTTAACCTATATTCTTTTGATACAGAATCATACTTCCACGTTATTTGTTGCCATTCGCCCGGTTTGGTTAAATTCCAAGCAAGAGTTTCATCGTTATTTTTTTGATTATAAAAATCAACAAGTAAGTTATAGTCCTCTGAATTAAACATATCTACATCAGCATTTATAATTTGCTTTTTATAAGAAAGCATCGCATTTTCCTTTGAATTTATGTTTGATGTTACATCATCGGAAAAGATATTTATGTCAAGATAATTATTTTCACAGGAAAGCGAATAAAGAGGTGAGTTTTTTTCCGTTGCATTAGAAGGAAGTACAAAAGAATTCAACTTGCTTTCAGCGCAATCAATAACTTCGAGGGCACTACATCCGCTCACGTCAAGCGAAGTCAAACTCGTATTGTTACAATATAGCTCGGTTAGATTTGCAAAAGAGCTAAGATTAAGTTCACCGTTTACATCAGTTGAGGAAATATCAATAATATCTGCAAAATACACGTTGTCGATTTTTTTAAACTGAACATACTCCTGCACATTTTCCATTATCAGATTTCCGTTTTCATCAATCCAATTAAGAATACTGTTATTATCTCCTATCTTATCAAAAGCGATTAAAGCTGATAATTCTGTTTCGTCGTAAACTGCGCTTTTCGGTAAATATTGCGGTTCATATACAACTTCGGCATTTTCCCGTTCTGATACAGTCTGAAATGACGTTTTATTATTTTCATCGTTCAAATCAATATAATTCAGCATACAATACAAATTTACAAGATTTGTATTTTTCGATATATCAATACTCTCAAGCTGATTAAACGAGCAGACAAGAGTTGTTAAATTTGAAAGTGAAGTTACATCAATATCATTAAGCGAGCAATCCGAACATTCAAGAGAAATAATCGAAGGATTTTTTGATAAATCAATACTTTCAATGTCGTTATTACTGAAATTTACATTTTCAAGAGCGGTATTAGACGAAATATCAAGAGCTGTAATTTCATTATCAGATATATCCAAATCTGTCAAAGCCGTACAATCCGTAATAGTTACAGTGGATATATAATTTGAAGAAATGTCAACACTTTTAAGTGAGGTAAAGCCCGACAAATCAATACCGCCGTATAAATCCTTAAACACAAGGTCAACCGATGTAACTCTGCCGTCCTCGCCAAAAACCACGCCATTCCAAGTTGTATAATCGTCAATATCCCCACCGAGCTTATCTGCATTTGTTACGCCGTCATCGTCAGCGTTTGAAAGAAAAGACTTGATTTTTGATGTTTCTACAAGGTTATATGTGTTATCCGTTCTATCATCATCGGCTAAATAAATGCTGTTTGTTGCATATGTCATCAGGGATTGAACGGTAGCGTCATTGCCGCCTACACTACAACGTGACAACGCATCGGAATATGTATAATTTTGTATAGTCAGAAAAATTCAAGAATACTATAAAACTTTTGCCAATGATTACTCAAGTATAATAAATCCTTTGAAAATTGCCGTGACAATTTATTCAAACCTTTAAAATCATTTTTACACCACTCCATAAGTTGCTTAACTAATTTAACATTATTAAATAAACTATCACCCTCCATAGGAATAGCCAAAGTTAATGTCATAAAATCATACAAACTCATAGACACATTATCTAAAGACTTATGTTTAAACTCTTTTTCATAGTAATCTTTTAGATAAGGGGCGTATTGTTCACTCGCCATTATATCTGTAATTTTGTTGCAATATACTTTATCGTCAACATTTCCTGTTGTATAGGTAATTCCATATTTCCAATAATTCCATTTGTTATTGACAAGCGGAATATATGTTATAAAGTCCTTACTTTTGCAGAAATTAAAAATATTAGTATAACTCTCCATATCACTTGTATATGGTGAAACATTCGGTGTAGCATATGTATATGCGGTAACAAGCGGCAAGATTTCAACATTATCAGTCAATGATTTTGCTGCCAAGTTAGATACAGCGCCGCCGCGACTGTGACCCGTTAAAACAACCATTGTATTTTCGTTATTAAGGCTGTGCTTTTCTAAATATTCTTTAAGTCCATTTTCCACATATTTTGAAGCCTGCAAAAAGTTATAATGAGTATCATCGCCGTTTGTAAAAGTATATTTATCTGTGTTGCCGTTTTCATCGGGAGGGCAGACCTTCATGTTGCCCTCCCATTCTACGCCGTCCGTTCCGCGAATAACCACTATACAGTGATAACCTTCATTTTTAATATATTTGTTTGCAATTGCAAAGCTCACATTTTCATTGTTGTCATCATTAAAATTATATGCTTCAATATCACGGTAATTATATTTTTCGAGAGAGTTTTTAAAGTTTTCAGAAATACCTGTCCTCGCATTTTCATAATTTTCAGCATCTACGCTTTTGCTACTCGCCGCGACGGTTTTTTGAATCGGAATAAACGGCTACAGATAAATCGCGGGTTTCAGTATAAAGATCGTTTGAATATTTCATTCTCGCAATCTTTTCGGATTTTCCTATTGCTCCCGCTGCACCAGTGAATTTACAGTCTAATCCCAAAATCCCCTCATTATCGCAAAATCCGTACAACATCCCTGCGTCATCGCTTATGTCAAGGTTGTAATTACCGCCGTTTTTCCAATTAACTTTAAACGAAATATTGTATTCGTAATCTGATGAACTTGCCCAAACTCCGTCTTTTTGGATTGTTCCTGAAATTTCTTCAGAATACGACGTATTACCGTCAACAAAAAATGTAGCAGTAAAGTTTTGTTTATCATAATTTATTGTTTTTATTACTAAGTGAATAGTATAGCCGCTTTTCTTGCGTGTATATTCGCAACCAATAACCCTGAATTCACCTGTTGCGTCACCCATAGCGTAGCTTGCTGTAGGTATAAATGTAACCAATGATGTTAAAATTAAAATAAAACAAATAAAATTTTTGATTTTTTTCACGATTTCACCTTTAAGTTGTAATTTTTCAC
>ENA-OQBL01000765-OQBL01000765.1-human-gut-metagenome-genome-assembly--contig:-NODE-765-length-15196-cov-4.555843_pt1 | contig 15196 bp, 20 predicted proteins | sample MGYA00242747_ERZ504553 | MGnify/ENA primary metagenome ERZ504553 (study PRJEB26092, sample SAMD00036240) | human gut metagenome | host: Homo sapiens | study: EMG produced TPA metagenomics assembly of...
CGTCTGCGTCAGCCCCCAGAAAGTGCCGCAGGCAGAAACGGATTCGCTCTGTCCCGTCCCACACAAGGGTATTGAGATAGTCCCGGATGGGATGGTACTTGTTTTCATTCGCCACAATCCCGATGGCGTTATCAATCTTCTTCTCATTGGTAAGCCCGTAGGTTTCTTCCAGATAGAGAAGCAGATACTTCATGTCCGTATCGTTCAGGGCGGTGCTTTCCCTGTGGAAGCCGATGGGCTTTATGATGTCCTTGCGGTCGGTCAGGATGTTGTATGCGATAGCCCCGGAAAGCAGCGGGTCACGCTGGAATACGGTCAGGCAGTTCCGTATGCTCTGACGGACACCGCCTTTCTCGGTAGTTTCCAGCCCCGCCTTGATTTCCTCAATGCTCTGGGGCGGCTGCATGGCGTTCATGGTGTTTTTTAGTTCTTGCTGCGTTTGCGGCGGCAAGCTCTGCCATTCGCTTTTCAAGCTGTATCACATCCTTCCCGTAGTCCGTAATCAAAGCTGCTTTTTCCTCTGTCTCCCCAAAGAGCAGCACATCCAGCAGATATTCCACTTGGTCTTGCTTCTGTAAGGCTTCCACAAACCGTGGATGAAAGGCTTCCTCCGGGGAGTGCGGGGCATAATCCTTTCTCCATGCCCGAAGCAAGTGAAGATAATCGGCAAGAATACGGAAGCAGCGGCTCTTTGCTTCCTGAAACTGTTCCTCCTGGGATTTCTGCCGGGGCTTGGGCTTTTTTACCTTCCCCGGCGGTTTCCAGTCCTCATAGGAAAGCCCGAAGTCCTGTGCCAGCTGTACGGCTGGCTTCTTTCTTTCCCAGCCCATACAGGGTCGGCGGCAAAATCAATCACATCCCCATCCGCACCGCAGCCGAAGCAGTGGTAACGCCGATCCAGCTTCATGCTTGGGCGTCTGTGCATGGAGTCTGTTGCAATGCGGCAACACATCTTGGTATGGATGTATATGGATATGATCCGTATGTATCCGTAGATTCTGCATGGAGACTGTCAAGAAGTATCCATCATACAACAAATGTAGATGAAATTTATGAAAACTGTGATTATATCACGGTGCATGTACCGGCACTTGACAGTACGAAGGGCATGATCGGAAAAGATGCACTGGGTCTTATGAAAGAAGGAGTGATCGTGCTGAACTTTGCAAGGGATGTACTGGTAGATTCCGAGGCAATGGTAGATGCACTTGTAGCTGGAAAAGTAAAACATTATGTCACAGACTTCCCGACACCGGAAATCGCAGGTGTCAAAGGCGCGATTGTAATTCCTCATCTCGGAGCTTCTACAGAAGAGTCCGAAGATAATTGTGCGAAGATGGCAGTCAAAGAAGTGATGGATTATCTGGAAAATGGTAATATCAAACATTCCGTGAACTATCCGGACTGTGATATGGGACTGAGAGGCGATAAGACGCGTATTCTGGTATTGCATCACAATGTGCCGAATATGATCGGTCAGATATCAGCGATCCTTGCCAAAGACAATATGAACATCGCAGACCTTACAAATAAGAGTAAGGGAAAATATGCATATACGATGATCGATGTAGATTCTGAGGTGCCGGATGGTGTTGTAGAGGAATTAAAACAGATTGGTGAAGTGTTACGTGTACGTGTCATATGTTAAACAAAACTTAATAAATTTGTAAGAATCCCTTAATTGCGAAATATGTCGAATTAGAGTATCCTAGGATTATGCAATGATATGAAATCTGGGGGGATACTAGGGATGGATAATACAGAAATTCGAAGAAGACGAAGGAATCGGAGAAGAGTAAGAAACATTCGGGTGGGTCTTACTCTTTTTACTATTTGTATAGTTGCGATTGCAATATCGGTAGTAAGAGGAATCCTGCGAAAACCGGCGCAGATAACCATACAGGTGGCGGATGTAGAGATTAAGCAGGGAGAACAGCTTCCGGCTTATTCGGCGGACATAAAGATCCGGGATAAAGATAGAAACAAATTAACAAAAGATTATACAGCAGAAGATTTCGCTAAAGATCTGAAAAAAGGAAAGAATATTATATTTTTAAGCAAAGCGGATGCGAATACAGAAGGAACGTATGTGATCATTGCGAAATTAAATTCCAATATTGAAAAAAATCTGGAAGGAGACTGGAAAAAGAAGGTACAGGTTACAATAAAGAACGGAACATGTAAGGTAAAGAATCCGACTGGTGTATGGGAAGGAAATAAATTTAAAAAATACGATGGAACATATATAACATCGGATTTTGTGGTATCAAAAGGGAAATACATATTATTTTGATTCGGATGGAAAGAAAGTAACCGGCTGGCAGATGATAGAAGGTGCACTTTATTGCTTTGATAATAAAGGAATTATGCAGAGATCCGGCTGGGTGGCCAAAGATGATGGAAAGGCTTATCTGACAGATGAAGGAAAAGCACTGACCGGCTGGCAGACAATCAATGAAAAAGAATATTATTTTGATTCCAAAGGGATTGTAGCAACGGGAGAGGTAAAGATCGGACTTGAGAAATGCAAATTCAACGAAAAGGGTGAGCTGATTTCGAAAGAAAAAGTAGCAATAGATCCGAAAAAGCCAATGATCGCACTTACTTTTGATGACGGTCCGGGTCCAAGAACGTCAGAACTTCTGAATCAGTTGAAAAAGTATAATGCGCATGCGACATTTTTTATGCTTGGAAAAAATGTGAAATTATATCCTGATGCTGTAAAGCAGATGCTGAAAGACGGAAATGAACTGGGAAATCATTCATATGATCACCAGCAGCTGACAAAGATTGATGGTGCGGCAGTAAAAAAAGAAGTTGATGATACGAACCGGAATATAAAAAACATTTGTGGAAGTCCGGCAACGCTGCTCAGACCTCCGTATGGTGCAATCAATGATACGGTAAAGTCGAATGTGGGCATGCCAATGATTCTCTGGAATGTAGATACACTGGACTGGAAGACAAGGAACACGCAGAGCACGATTGACAGTGTAATGAAGAATCTGAAAGATGGGGATATTGTACTGATGCATGATATTCATAGTCAGACGATTGACGCAGCACTGGAACTTATCCCGAAACTTGAAGAAGAAGGTTATCAGCTTGTAACGGTTTCGGAAATGGCTGCGGCAAAAAAATCAAGATCTGAAAGACGGAACGGCTTACAGTGATTTTACAATTAAACAAAAGAACCTGCCAATGGCAGGTTCTTTTGTTATCACAGTATGCAAGAGAAGTCGCCGGTGGCAAGTTCTCTATATTTTTACAAAGTACCGTTGTGTTTCTCAAGAAGACGGTGAATCTTCTCAGTTGGATCCATAACTTTTCCGATACTGATGTCATGATTCATAGAATCAATGATCAATGCAATGAATTTACTCATGTCTGCAATCAGGAAATAAGGTTTTTCCTTTGCTTCGGCAGGAAGATAAGTAAGATTGGTAGTAATCACACGGTCGATATATCCTTTTTCATAATATTCATCGAATTTCTCGAATCCGTCTGTAAAAAAGTCCGAATGTAGTGCAGACAAATACGCGGTTTGCTCCACGGTCTTTAATCTGTTTTGCAACATCGAGCATACTTTCACCGGAAGAAATCATATCATCAATGATGATCGCATCTTTTCCATCAAGATGTTCACCTAAAAATTCGTGAGCGACGATCGGGTTTTTACCATTTACAACCGTTGAATAGTCACGACGTTTGTAGAACATACCCATATTCACGCCCAAAACGTTAGAGAAGTATACAGCACGCTGCATAGCTCCTTCGTCCGGACTGATGATCATTAAGTGTTCTTTGTCTACTTTAAGATCCGGCTCAGCTTTTAACAATGCTTTCATGAACTGATACGGAGGATTGAAACTGTCAAATCCGTGAAGTGGAATGGAATTCTGAACACGTGGATCGTGGGCATCAAATGTAAAGATATTAGATACACCCATATCGATCAGTTCCTGAAGTGCGAGGGCACTGTCCAGAGACTCACGTTTGGTACGCTTGTGCTGACGGCTTTCATAGAGGAAAGGCATTACAACGTTGACACGGCGTGCTTTTCCGTTAGCAGCAGCAATGATTCTTTTTAAATCCTGAAAATGGTCGTCCGGTGACATATGATTTAAATGACCATTTACAGAATAAGTAAGACTATGATTGCAGACATCTACCATGAGGAAAAGATCTGCCCCACGGATAGATTCTGTCAGAAGTCCTTTGGCTTCTCCACTTCCAAAACGTGGACACGGACAATCGATCAGGTAATTGTCACGCATGTAATTATAATATAATGGTGAATCTGTGTTCTTGTCCATTGTGCTTTTTCTGAATTGTACAATGTAATCATTTACTTTTCACCAAGTTCGCGGCATGATTCCAGAGCACCGATTTTAAGTGGTGCAACAGGAAGACCGCTTTCCATTAATTTGATATTTGGCATAATAAAAACTCCTGTGTATTTTATATGATAAGTTACTCCTAATTATTTATATCACTTTTTCTATAAAAAGGTCAACTACTGATTGGACTATTTGACAAAGGTAATGTATAATAGTATCGTTAAGTGACAAATATAGAATGAAATATAGAGGAGAGTTAAGATGAGTAAACCAGTAGTTGCTATTGTGGGAAGACCAAATGTCGGTAAGTCGACCCTTTTTAATGTACTGGCGGGAGAGATGATTTCGATCGTCAAAGATACGCCTGGAGTAACAAGAGACCGTATCTATGCCGATGTTACATGGCTGGATAAAGAATTTACTATGATTGACACAGGGGGTATTGAACCGGAGAGCAAGGACATTATCCTTTCTCAGATGAGAGAGCAGGCACAGATTGCCATTGATACTGCAGATGTGATTATTTTTATCACAGATGTAAGACAGGGGCTTGTAGATGCAGATTCCAAGGTTGCGGATATGCTTCGAAGATCCGGGAAACCAGTTGTACTGGCTGTGAATAAAGTTGACAATTTTGATAAGTTCATGCCGGATGTATATGAATTCTATAATCTGGGAATTGGTGATCCGGTGCCGGTATCGGCTGCTTCCAGACTGGGAATCGGTGATATGTTAGATGCAGTGATCGCACATTTCCCGGAACATGAAGCGGAAGAAAAAGAAGATGAACGTCCGAGAGTGGCAATCGTAGGAAAACCGAACGTAGGAAAATCTTCTATCATTAACAAGTTGACAGGAAAGCAGCGTGTGATCGTATCTGACGTAGCCGGAACGACCAGAGATGCAATTGATACAAACGTTAAGTATAACGGAAAAGATTATGTCTTCATTGATACTGCCGGACTTCGAAGAAAGAGCAAAATTAAAGAAGAACTGGAACGTTACAGTATCATCCGTACTGTAACGGCGGTAGAACGTGCAGATGTAGTACTGGTCGTGATCGATGCGACAGAAGGTGTCACCGAACAGGATGCCAAGATTGCAGGTATTGCACATGAAAGAGGAAAAGGTATCATTATTGTTGTAAATAAATGGGATGCCATTGAAAAGAATGACAAGACCATGAGAGAGTATGAGAATAACGTACGTCGTGTGCTTTCATTCATGCCATATGCAGAGATTATGTATGTGTCAGCAGAGACAGGACAGCGTTTGAACAAATTATATGATATGATCGATATGGTGATCGAGAATCAGACACTGCGTGTTGCGACCGGTGTCCTGAACGAGATTATGACAGAAGCAGTTGCGATGCAGCAGCCACCGTCAGATAAAGGAAAGAGATTGAAACTGTATTACATTACACAGGTAGCGGTAAAACCACCATCATTCGTAATTTTTGTAAATAATAAAGAACTGATGCACTTTTCTTATACCAGATATCTGGAGAATAAAATTCGTGAGGCCTTTGGATTCCGTGGTACAGCTTTGAAATTCTTCATCAGGGAAAGAAAGGAAAAGGATCAGTAATCATGGAACGGTTGATATGTGTGCTTGTCGGATATGTGTTCGGACTGATTCAGACCGGATATCTATACGGGAAAAAGAATGGTGTTGACTTAAGAAAAAAATGGAAGCGGAAATGCGGGAACAACAAATGCACTCCGTACTATGGGATGGAAAGCCGGAGGAGTTACGCTGCTGGGGGGAACTGCTTTAAAATGTGTTGCGGCAGTAGTGGTTGTACACATGATTTATGGGAAGACTCATACGGATATGATGCCGTTACTTTCTATGTATGCAGGAATGGGCGTGGTTCTTGGACATAACTATCCATTTTTATCTAAGTTCAAGGTGGAAAGGGAATTGCGGCAACGGCAGGACTTATCATCAGTACAACAAATATATGGATCGTACTGATCTGTCTTGCAGCATTTATTGCAATCGTCGCAACAACAAGATATGTATCACTTGGATCTATGACAGTTGTTACGATTTATCTGATCAGTGTGATTGTATATGGTCAACACGGAGGATTTCATGTGGAAAATGTAGCGTATCTGCATGAGATGTATGGGATTGCAACATTTTTGATGATACTGGCATTCTGGAGACACAGAGCGAATATAAAGAGACTTTTAAGCGGCACGGAAAATAAGATCAGTGTCGGGGGAAAAGATAAAAAATAGTCAGAGACGATAAAAGAAAGGACAGGCTCTTATGGCAAAAGTAAGTGTGATCGGAGCCGGAAGCTGGGGAACAGCGCTGGCACTGCTCTTATATAAAAACGGACATGATGTGACAGTCTGGTCATATCAGGAAGAAGAAGTCCGCATGCTGAGTGAGAAGAGAGAACATGTGAGTAAGCTTCCTGGAGTAAAGATTCCAGAGGGAATATTCTTTACCGCGGATATAAAAGAGGCAGTAGAAGAAAAGGATGTAGTTGTACTTGCAGTACCGTCAATCCATGTAGAAATACCGCAAAAAAGATCAATCCATATGTAAAAGATGGACAGATCTTAGTGGATGTAGCAAAAGGAATAGAAGAAGATACGCTGATGACTCTGTCTCAGCAAATTGAAGAAGAGATACCGCAGGGCAGATGTGGCGGTCCTTTTCCGGACCAAGTCATGCCGAGGAAGTAGGAAGAGGCCTTCCCACGACGGTCTGCATTGGAGCACATACAGAGGCGACTGCAAAGTATTTACAGCAGCTCTTTATGAATGAAGTGTTCCGTGTATATATTAGTCCGGATATTCTGGGAATTGAGCTTGGTGGATCGCTTAAGAATGTTATTGCACTTGCGGCAGGAGTTGCAGATGGCATGGGATACGGAGATAATACCAAAGCAGCATTAATTACCCGTGGAATTGCCGAGATATCAAGACTTGGTGTAAAGATGGGAGGTGCGGCTGAGACATTTGGCGGTCTGGCAGGTATTGGAGATCTTATTGTAACCTGTGCAAGTGTACACAGCCGTAACCGCAAAGCCGGATATCTGATGGGACAGGGTAAAACTATGAAGGAAGCCATGGATGAAGTTAAGATGGTGGTAGAAGGCGTATATTCTGCAAAGGCAGCGGCAAAGCTCGGAAAGAAATACAATGTATCACTTCCGATTATTGAGGAAGTAAATAAGGTACTGTTTGAAGATAAGAGTCCGAAAGAAGCGGTAAATGAACTGATGCTGCGTGTCGGAAAAGCAGAACACACAGCTCTTCCGTGGGAATAATAAAAAGATTAAGCAGATATGATATAAAGATAACAGAGACGAAAGCTTTTTTAACAAATTTTTTCGTCTCTGTTAATTTTTTACAGGTCTGCGTGTTCGGTTACGTAATTTTTTAAAATCCATGATAACAGGCGCCTGATAAACATTCTTTAAAGTAGCCATATAAAAGAGTCTTTCCCAGGAAGGCTTTTCGATTTCGATAATGGATACAGGCATATAGGAAAGAACCGGCATCTTTGGAACAACTGCGATACCGAAGCCTGCACCGACAAGACCGGCAACTCCCTGGTCTTCTTCCATAGAGTAGGCAATTTGCGGATAACCTCCGCATTTTTTAAACAATTTGTCAATGACATGCCTTAAGCCGCTTCGCTTGGAAAATGCAATTTGCGGATAAGCAAGTGTATCTTTCAGATCAATAGAGCTGCGTCCTTCCAGTGGATGACCTTTGGGTACGATCAACACCAGTTCCTGCTTTGCGACAGGTGTGAATTCAATCAGCGGCTCATTGTCCATCATAGAGCAAAATGCGATGTCATATTTCCGGTCTTTTAATCCCTGAATCATATCAGAAGTAAGACCTGTGGAACTATGAAAATAAAAATCAATTTTTTATCCGGCGTAGAATCCAGAAATCCTTTTACGAAATTGGGAACAACGGTACTGCTTAGAGCACGAAGTTCCACGATATCGATACGACCTTCGCCACGACCTGTCATCTGAAGCTTGTTAACGCTGGAATCAATCATATCCAAAGCCTGTTCAACATCAATAAGAAAAGCCTGTCCACATTTGGTAAGTGCTACATTACGGCCCTCCTTCTCGAAAAGTTTTACCCCTAGTTCCTTTTCAAGAGATGCAATAGCATGACTCAGACTTGGCTGAGTGATGGCAAGAATTTCAGCGGCTTTTGTGTAATGCTCCAGATGGGCCAGTGTGGCAAAATATCTTAGATGATACAGATTCATAAAGCCGGCCCCCTTTCTTTCGTTATATTTATATATGTCTATATCTTATCATGAACGGAAGGTAAAAACCTATGAATAAAATCTATAAATTAAATAAAATAACTAATTTGTTTTTTATTTAACAAGGATATATAATCAAACCATAGCAAATATTACTAGATTGAACATTAAGAAAAAAGGGAATCTGTTCAATTTTAACAATGGAGGTAGAATTATGTCAAAAAAGAATCCAATCACAGTAAGTTCATGGACACTTGGAGATCAGTGCAAATTTGAAGATCGTGTTATCGCTGCAAAAGAAGCAGGATACGAAGGAATCGGTCTTCGTGCAGAGACTTATGTTGATGCTTTGAATGAAGGACTTCATGATGAAGACATTCTTGCAATTCTTGACAAACATGACATGAAAGTAACAGAAGTTGAGTACATCGTTCAGTGGTGTGAAGAACATCGTTCATACGAGCAGAAATACAAAGAGCAGATGTGTTTCCATATGTGTGAACTCTTCGGAGTTGGCCATATCAACTGTGGACTGATGGAAAACTACTCAGTAGAATATACAGCTCAGAAATTAAAAGAACTCTGCCAGAGAGCTGGAAAATATATCATCGGTGTTGAGCCAATGCCATACAGTGGTATTCCAAACCTTCAGAAAGGCTGGGAAGTTGTAAAAGCTTCTGGATGTGAGAATGCAATGCTTATCCTTGATACATGGCACTGGGTAAGAGCTAATCAGCCATATGACATCCTGACACCGGAAATCGCTAAGAAAGTTATTTCTATCCAGATCAACGATGCTTATGAGAGACCATACGCAGATTCAATCTTAAGAGATGAGTCAATGCATGATCGTCTTGCACCTGGAACAGGAGCAAAAGACACAGCCGGATTTGTAAGATGATCAAAGATGCCGGAGTTGATCCAAAGGTTATCGGTGTAGAAGTAATTTCTGATGAGATCCTTGGAAGAGGACTTAAAGAAGCAGCTGCTTATACATATGAAAATACAGAAAAAGTATTAAAAGAAGCTTGGCCAGAAATGGTTGACTAATTTAGAAAACACATTTGATCAAAAGAGAGAGGTAAAAAAATAATGAAGTTCAAACATATGTTTTCTCCGATTCAGATCGGACCAATGACAGTAAAGAACCGTTTCGTAGTACCACCAATGGGAAACAACTTTGCAAAAACAGATGGAACATGGAGCGATGAGTCTGTTGCATACTATGCTGAACGTGCAAAAGGTCAGTTCGGTCTGATCACAATTGAAGCAACAGTAGTTCATAAAGGTGCAAAGGGCGGCCCAAGAAAACCTTGTCTGTATGATGATAACAGCATCGAGAGCCTGAAGAAGATTACCGATGCCTGTCATGCAGAAGGTGCTAAGATTTCTATTCAGCTTCAGAATGCAGGTCCGGAAGGAAATGCTAAGAATGCAGGAGCACCAATCCAGGCGGCAACATCTATTGCAGCAGCTGATGGAAGAGATATTCCGGAAGCAGTTCCTACAGAGCAGGTATATGAGCTCATTAAAGGATACGGAGATGCAGCAGTCCGCGCAATGAAGGGCGGAGCCGATGCAGTAGAAATTCACATGGCACATGGTTATCTTGTGAATTCTTTTATGTCACCAAGAACGAACAAACGTGTAGATGAATTTGGTGGAAACTTCGAAAACAGAATGAGATTTTCCCGTCTGATCGTTGAAGAAGTAAAGAAGAGAACAGAAGGTAAAATCGCAGTTCTTGCACGTATCAACAGTACAGAAGATATGTTTGGCGGTCTGGATAATCACGATATGTGTGCAGTCGCTTCTTATCTTGAAGACTGTGGAGTCGATGGACTTCACGTATCACGTGCAGTGCATCTGAAAGATGAATATATGTGGGCTCCAACAGGAATTCATGGCGGATTCTCTGCAGAGCTCGTAGCAAATATCAAAAATTGTGTATCCGTTCCGGTTATCACAGTCGGACGTTACACAGAGCCACAGTTCGCTGAACAGATGGTAAAACTTGGAAAAGCGGATCTGGTAGCATTCGGACGTCAGTCACTGGCTGATCCTCATACTCCGGAAAAGGCTCAGGAAGAAAGACTGGAAGATATGACACCTTGTATCGCATGTCTGCAGGGATGCGTTGCCAACATGTATGCAGGTAAACCTCTTTGTTGTCTGGTAAACCCAGTACTTGGACGTGAAGTTGAGGGACTTCCGAAAGCGGAAAAAGCAAAGAAAGTATACGTTATCGGTGGCGGTGTAGCAGGTATGTGTGCAGCATTCACAGCTAAGAGACGTGGACATGATGTAACATTATTTGAAGCAACAGATAAACTTGGCGGAAACATGAGACTGGCTGCTTACCCGCCGGGAAAAGGTGACATCACAGGTATGATCAGAAGCTATATCGTAAAATGCGAAAAAGCCGGCGTAAATATCAAGATGAACACAAAAGTAACAGCTCAGATGTTAAAAGAAGATACACCGGATGCTGTTATCCTCGCAACAGGATCTGAAACATTAGTTCTTCCATTTATCAAAGGTATCCATAATCCAGATATCGTATATGGTGTGGACTGCCTGGAAGGAACACGTCCGGTAGGACATAAAGTTTTAGTTGTAGGTGGAGGTATGGTAGGTGCCGAGACAGCAGATTTCCTTGCTGAACAGGGACATGAAGTATCTGTTATCGAGATGAGAGATGCGATCGGACCAGACGTAATCCACGAGCATCGTATCTTCCTTATGGAAGCCTTCGAAAAAATACGGAATCGAGCAGATTACAAGCGCTGCTGTATCTGAAATCTTCTCAGATGGAGTAAGCTACAAGAATGCAGCTGATAAGTCTGATGAGACTATCTATGAAGCAAGAGGATTCGATACTGTAGTTCTTTCTATGGGATTCAGCTCCCGTTATACACACCGCGATGGTCAGAATGTTGTATATGACTTCGCTGATGAATTAAAGGACATCGTTCCGGAAGTTCATGTAGTAGGTGATGCAGTAAGAGCACGTCGTGCACTGGATGCTACAAAAGAAGCTTATGATGTGGCATTAAAACTTTAATCATTATATATAGAAATTGTAAGAAATGTGTATGTGACAGCTCGTAGTATGCGGGCTGTTATGAATAAAAGAAAACCAGGAGGGTTAAGATCATGGAAAAAAGAATTTCCGGACATACAGGCTTAATGGCATTATTTGGAACACCAGTTGGACATTCAGGATCTCCTGCAATGTACAACTTCAGCTTCCAGCATGATGGCTTAGATTATGCTTATATGGCATTTGACGTAACAGAAGAGGAAATGCCAAAAGTATTCGAGTCTATTCGTTTATTAAATATGCGTGGTGGTAACTTCACTATGCCATGCAAGAACATCGCAGCACAGCTGGTAGATAAGCTGTCACCTGCAGCTGAGATTATCGGAGCCTGCAATGTATTTGTTAACGATGACGGAGTGATCACAGGACACATTACAGACGGTGTCGGATTTGTTAAGAATCTGGAACTCAACGGAGTACCTGTAAAAGACAAAAAGGTTGTTGTTCTTGGAGCAGGCGGAGCTGCTACAGCAATTCAGGTTCAGCTGGCACTAGACGGAGCAAAAGAAGTAAATATCTTCAATATTAAAGATAAATTTTTCGAAAGAGCAGAAGGAACAAAGGCCAAATTAGCTGAAAAGTGCCCAGAGTGTGTAGTTACAGTAGACGACCTTGACGACAAGGCAAAACTGGAAGAAGCAATCAAAGCATGTGATATTCTTGTAAATGCTACAATTATGGGAATGAAACCACACCAGGATGTAACACTGGTAGATAAATCATTATTCCGTAAGGATCTGGTTGTTGCAGATACTGTATACAGCCCGGAAAAAACAAAGATGATCCTGGAAGCAGAAGAAGCAGGATGCAAGGCAATTGGCGGAGTAGGAATGCTTCACAGCAGGAGCAGTAAACTATGGGCTGTTCGTAGGAAAAGAAATGCCGCTTGCTGAGTATCAGGAATTTCAGAAAGCACAGGCAAAATAAAACAACTTGATAAAGGAGAATGAGGGAATGAAAGCAAAGAAATATTTATGGTCTATCATCTGTGTATATTTTTTGCTATCTGACACATGGTATTCAGGCAATCATTTTAAGCCAGAATAATGTGAATTTCGCAAAACAGTGGGGATTCAATATGTCAGATCCGCAGTCGGCAGCATATGCAGCAGGACTTGCAGCAGTAAGTACCGCAGTAGCATGGACTGGATTTGGTAAATTCGTAAGCGTATGGATCGGTGGAGAGATCTCAGACCGTGTCGGACGTAAGAAACTGATGATCGGTGGAGCAGCGTTATATATTATCTGCTTCCTTGGATTCTTATTTACTAAGAGTGCACTGGTTGCTTCTGTATGCGGTTTTGCATCTGGAGTTGCAACTTCTGGATTCTGGGATGCTTCAGGATATCCTGCAGTACAGGAAGCTTATCCGGCAGCACCTGGATCAGCACTTGTAGGAATCAAATTCTTCGTTTCACTGTCAGGTATGGTATATCCACTTCTGGTTGTACATAACGCAAACAGCGGAAACTGGAAATTAAATGTTATGATTCCGGTAGTTATGTCAATTATCTGTCTGGTACTTGCAATTATCGCACCATTCGTATATGATGATCAGAAGAAGGCATCAGAAGGAACTGATGGCAAATCAAAAGATGCAGTGCAGGCAGAGATCGATGCAGCGAAAGCAGCAATGCTTACAAAGCCAGGAAAATTTGTAGTATTTCTGGTAATGTTTTATGCATTCCTTTGCATGGCAATCATGTATGGTGCTCAGCAGTATACAAAAGCGTTCGGATTATCCGTATGTGGACTTTCTGAGATGCAGGCAGCAGGTATGACTTCTATCTATACGATTGGTTCTATCTGTGCAGTACTTTTCTGGGCATTCATGATGGCTAAATTAAAATGGAGCCCGCTGAAAGTTGTCTTGATTGATTCTATCTGTACTGCAGTAGCACTTGCAGGTGTTCTGTTTATTCATCAGGTAGCAATTATCTACATTGCAATTGCAATGTTAGGATTCTTTGCAGCAGGTGGTGCTCTTCAGACTGGTCTTGCAGTGGTTCAGTTATTCAACCCGGGACCAAAGGGAAGAAACACAGGTATTTATTACACATTTATGGGTGCAGCAAGCTACCTGATTCCGGTAGTAGCAGCACAGCTTACAAAAGCATCTGGTGAGGCAAATGCAGTATACAGCCTCATGATCATGTTATTAGTATTTGCAATCCTTGCTATTTTAAGTTCCCTCTACTTAGTAGCACAGCACAAGAAAATCTTCGGAAAGAGTGCATTGTAAAATATAATCAAGAATACAGAAAACCAGCCACCGGCAACTTTTCTTGTATATTTGGTATAAAAAGGGACTGTTGTTCCGAATAATGACGGATAGACAGTCCCTTTCTTTTAACATGGTATTGTTAAAAAAAGACATTCATAGAAAATGCCGAAGAAATAGAGGGAAATACAGGTTATTCCATAGATGTTTTTATGGAATAACTGATATTATGTTATAGTAAATTTTTGATTCCTGAAGCATACGAAAAAATTGTATGTAAAAATTATTAAAACGAAGGAGGACGCTCAAAGATGAGTCCGCAAAAAAGCCAAAAAAAGCTAATGAACTTCCTTATATTCCTCTTGGACCATTTCAGTGGAGAATTCCTGGAATCCATTACAGAGTAGAATATGTGGAAATTTTTTCAGGGTCTGATCCTTGGCGCTACAGCTTTAAGTTCCATTCCGTACCTGACTGATAATCTTGGACTTCCATATGAACTTGCATGGAGCTGTGTCATCATTGAAGTATTTATGTATATGCTTCATGGATGGTTAGGAGATCCGGTAGTCCCGGGATGGATTACTCCGACACTTCCATTTACCCTGGCGTATTTAAATGGGTTTGAAAAAGGACCAGACAGAATTCCAGGCGATGATCGCATTGCAGCTTCTGGTCGCATTTGTATTTATATTTATGGGAATTACGAAACTGGCAGACAAATTTGTAAATGGTGTGCCAAATTCAATTAAAGGTGGTATCCTGATCGCAGCACCGATTACGGTATTGCAGGGACAATTATCAGATGGAAGCCAGCTTATGACGGCACCGGTAGCAACGCTTGCCGGTACATTATTACTTGCATTTTTAAGCTTTTCACCGTTCTGTGAAAAGAACAGAAGTAAATATAAGATATTAGATATTATGGCAAAATACGGCAACTTGTTCCCATATCTGATCGCTATGGTGGCAGGAGTTGCGCTTGGAGAATTATCAAAACCTGTATTAGAACTTGGAACAGTCATCAGAATTCCTGATTTCAGTAATATATTCCATACAGTCAGTATCTTTGCGGTAGGTTTTCCGCCGCTTTCGGAAATTTATCAGTGCCATACCTCTGGCTTTGATCTGTTATGTACTGGCGTTTGGAGATTTTGTTACATCGAAGACGCTGGTAGAGGAAGCGCAGGAGAGCAGAAGCGATGAATATATCGACTTTAACTCAAGCAGATCTAATCTGATCAGTGGCTTAAGAAACCTGATCCTTGCAAT
>ENA-OQBL01000767-OQBL01000767.1-human-gut-metagenome-genome-assembly--contig:-NODE-767-length-15148-cov-4.640503_pt1 | contig 15148 bp, 18 predicted proteins | sample MGYA00242747_ERZ504553 | MGnify/ENA primary metagenome ERZ504553 (study PRJEB26092, sample SAMD00036240) | human gut metagenome | host: Homo sapiens | study: EMG produced TPA metagenomics assembly of...
TCGAAAGGAGGGCATAATATGACTATAAAAGACGTAGAAGAGCGAACAGGTTTATCCCAGTTCTAATATCCGATTTTTATGAAAAGGAAAAACTATTGAGCCTTCGAGAAATGAAAGTAATGGTTATAGAGATTATTCTGAAAATGATGTGGAAAATATAAAGAAGATTGCATATCTACGTACATTGGGAATTTCTATTGAAGATATACGAAGTATTATATCCGGAAAAAGTAACATTGCAAGAAATGCTTGAGAAGCAAAAGGAAGTATTTAAAAAAATCAGATTACTGATTTGAATAAGGCGAAACTCATGTGCGTAAAAATGCTGGATGAAGAAAGTATTAGTTATGAAAAATTACAGGTAGAACAATATGTAACAGATTTGCATGACTATTGGAAAGATAATCGAACTGTTTTCAAACTGGATTCCGTCAGCATTTTTGTATATATGGGGAAGTATGCTTACCTGGACTATGATTACCGCACTATGCTTGATTATTGGGGCTTTGTCTTATTCTAAGTTGCCGACAGAAATTCCAGTACAATGGAGTAAAGGAGTGGCAACATCCCTAGTTAATAAAAACTGGATTTTTATTTGTCCTGTTATATGTATCATAATCCGTTATTTATTAAAACCTTTTATCTATGCGAAATTGCAGATGAACAATTATTATGGAGAAATTATAACAGAGTATTTAACAAATTATATGTGTTTTATTGTGTTGTCAGTGGAAATCTTCTCCATACTTTTACTTTCGGAGTGGTAAAAAGTGTTGTTGTACTGTTATTTGTGGACACGGCAATTTTTATTGGATTGTTAGTAGTTGGTTTGGTAAAAAATGGATTTGAGAGGGAAAGAAGTTTTATGATTCAAATTTTATATTTCAGAAATAACAATAAGATACTATTTTTCCCACGCCTACTATGAGAACGGCGGCTATGAGATAGAAATTGCATATACTGGCGAATAAAAGAACCGCTGTTGCATGGTTTATTGGCTTCCATGTAGCTGGTATTCGGCTGAGGTATTGAAAGAGCTGGGATTGAAATGAGGGAAGTGGATAAATGTTTTGATTGACGAAATAACCTATACATGATAGTATAAATCCAAAGATGATGGTCTATCAGAGAGACTGTTATATATCTTCAAGTTTAAAAAGGATAATTTTCAATAATTTTTCAAAAATCAGAATCGACAATTCATGACAAATCAACCCTGAATCGAGGAACGTTTCTCATAGAAAGAACTACAAAAAATAAGAAAATAAAAACGGAAAACCATTGTCTGTAGTATAAGTATTTGTTATTATGAAGTAAATAGAGGATATTTTACAAAGTAAAGCTTAATCTAGAGAATCTGCCAGTGGCAGGCCTCTGTAGATACCAAGGTATACAAAAGGAGAATGAAAAAATGAAAAAAGAAGACATGTCTTGTATCGACTGCGCAGTAAAAAACTGCAGCAAAATGGATAAAACCTATCCGAATTTCTGTCTGACAACACACATGGATGAAGAAGTTCTAAATGAAGCTATGGAATGCTACAATGAAGACGAAAACCGCAAAGTAACAATCGCTGCAGCTGAAGTAGAGTATGAGAATTACTGCAAACATACCCGTGTCGAAGAAATCATGGATTTTGCAAAGAAGATTAATGCGAAAAAGATCGGGATCGCAACCTGTGTCGGATTGTTGAAAGAAAGCCGTATCCTGGCAGATATCCTGCGCAGACATGGCTTTGAGGTGTATGGTGTCGGCTGTAAAGCCGGAACACAGAAGAAGACATCGGTCGGCATCCCGGAATGCTGCGAAGGTGTCGGTGTGAATATGTGTAATCCGATCCTGCAGGCAAAGCTTCTGAACAAGGCGAAGACGGACCTGAATGTTGTGGTCGGACTTTGTGTGGGGCATGACAGTCTGTTTTACAAATATTCCGAGGCACTGACTACGACAGCAGTGACGAAAGACCGTGTATTGGGGCATAATCCTGTGGCGGCGCTTTATACTGCGGATAGTTATTATTCGAAGTTGAAGAAGAGTGAAGAAGAGTAATATTTCTAATTTGGGCGTTTAAAGATACATAAAGATATAACAAAGCGAAAAATGAAACTAGAGCTTGTGTAAATGTTCTGTTATAATAAATTGTTAAAATGAGAGGGGGTGTAAACATGGCAAGTATAAAAGATGTAGCACAAAAGGCAGGAGTCGGTGTTGGAACAGTATCAAGAGTACTGAATAACAGTGGATATGTATCGGATGAGACACGTGAAAAAATAGAAGAGGCTATGAAAAATCTTCAGTATACACCGAATGAACTTGCCAGAAATTTATATCATAAAAAGAGTGGGATCATTGCCGTTCTGGTGCCAACAGTAGAAATTCCTTTTTTTTGCAGAACTTGTACATAATATTGAAGCAGAACTCTATAATGAAGGATTCAAGATCATGTTATGTAATACAGATAAGGCACATAATGCAGAACTCGAATATCTGGATATGTTAAACAGGCATATCGTGGATGGTGTGATTACAGGTGTACATTCCTTAGATGTAGAAGAGTACAAAAAGATAAAAAAACCAATCGTTGCATTTGACCGTTATTTGGGAGAAGATATTCCTGTGGTTGCAGTCGATCATAAGGAGGGCGGACGACTGGCGGCGGAAATTCTGCTTAAGAATGGGTGTAAAAAAATAGTACATTTCAGAGGTTCAACTGCAGTAGAGTCGCCATATCACGAAAGACATTTTGAATTCGCAAGAATTATGAAGGAACAGGGAGTAGAGTGCTTTGATTATGAACTGGCATGGAATAAATTTGATCTGGAGTATTATAAGTATGCGGTAAAAGATTTGTTTGACAGACTGGATGAATGGGAATTTGATGGGATATTCGGAACAGATCTGGTTGCAATCGAGTGTATGAATGAGGTTATCCGAAGACATAAAAAGGTTCCGAAGGATGTAAAATGTGTGGCTTATGATGGAACATATATTACGCAGATAGTAGAACCAAGTGTGACTTCAATCGTTCAGCCGACAAAAGAACTGGCAAAAGAGGCGGCCAGGTTAATTTGTGAATTGGTTAATGGGAAGACATATAAAAATGAAAAAGTAACATTAGGAGTATCTGTGAGAAAGGGGAGAACAACAATAGAATAGTAAAAATGCACAAAAACAGTGCTAAAAATTTGATGAAATAACGAAATGACGGAAAAAATGTTGACATCTGAGCAGTTAAGAGTTATATATAAATTATACAAATCAGTCATGTGCACAGCTGAATTTATTTTTTTAACAAACATGGAACGGGTTCCATAAAAAAGAAAAGATGCGGAATTACTTTTTTTTTAGGAACATGGAACGGGTTCCACAAACAACCATCTACTCATTTAGGGAGGAAAAACTATGAAGAAAAAAAGCTTAAAAAAGGTTACATCTGCAGTATTAGTTGCAGCGATGTCGATGGGACTGCTTGCTGGATGCGGAGGAAGTAAGTCATCAGAAGAAGCAAAAACGGATGCGGACGGGGCAACCGTCATTAAATTTGGTATTCATGTGGCAAACCCAAAAAAAGCAGGAAACGGTTACTTACAATATTGTTCAGGGATTTAACAAAGAAAATAAGGAAAATATAAAGTAGAATTCGTAGCAGCTGATACAGAGGCACATTCAAAAAATTATGAAACTGGCAGCACAGGATGGAAGTCTTCCGGAAATTGTACATTTAGATTCAGCGGAGGCACCGGAATACAATGAGGCCGGATACTTATTAGATATGTCTGATTTCCTGAAAGAAAATAAAGACATTGATGATGCACTGGATGGTATGGAAGATGCATTCAATGATGGAAAAGTACAGTATGGACTTCCATATCAAAGTAATGTTCAGGGATTTTTCTATAATAAAGATTTGTTTGATAAAGCTGGGATTGCTTATCCAACAGATGATACAACTTATGACGAATTCCTTGATATGATCGCAAAACTGAAAAATTCAGGAGTTACACCAATCGCAATCGGAAGTAAGAACAGTGGATACTCAATGTGGGAGTTCAATGAATTCTTTTCAAGATATGGATGGGAAGATAATGAAAAATCCTATACTGGTGATAAGGCAAAATATTCAAACGATGATATGAATGCATGTTTTTGAAAAAATAAAAGGACTTGCAGATGCCGGAGCATTTCCGGAAAATATGGCAACAATCGAATATTTTGACGCAAAACAGCTCTTTAATGAAGGAAAAGCAGCAATGTTCGGAACAGGTCAGTGGGACTGTGCAGAATTTGATAAAAATGTCGGTGAACACATCGGATTCTGGTGGGGACCAAAATTTGGGGATTCTTCTTATGAACAGAATATTGCAATGAAAGTTCCGGCAGCTCCGCTGGTAGTAAGTTCAGCGGTAAAAGATAATGATAAAGCAAAAGAAGCTTTGTATGCATTTTTGAAATATTATTATGGAGAAGAAGCAGCAAAGATTTCTTATGAAGGATCCATTTTCCCGGCAACCAATTATGATGGTATTGCAGCAACAGATTCACAGTATGCAATGAATGCAATGATCACAGCACTTGGAAATGGATGGGAAACACCAAAAGCAGCTCCGGACCAGACAGTTACTCCGGCAGTTCAGGAAGCAATGTATGATGCAATATTTGGTGTTATGCAAGGAACATACAGTCCGAAAGATGCTTTAAAAAATATGGATTCGGCAGCAGCAAACTAGACAGACGTTAATATTGGCTGACACTGCATGGGACTGCCATGAAGATTTATCATGGTGGTCCCGGATATAAAGAGGATGAGCGTATGCATTGGTTAAGTAAAAAGAGATACAAGATAGGATTGGTAATTCCGACACTGGTTGTGTATATGGTATTTATTATTATTCCTATTGGAATGTCAATTGGATATAGTTTTACAAAATATTCTGGAATTGGAAAGGCTACATTCAACGGATTGACAAATTATATGAGATTATTTAAAGACCGTTTGTTTTGGATATCCTTAAAGAACACAATGATTATGTTTATATTGGCATTTGTATTGTTATTGTCTTTATCTTTTCTCATTGCTTTGTTACTGAATAATAAATTAAAAGGAGTGGATTTTTCAAAGTCATTAATCTTTTCTCCTGCCATTATCGCACCGATCATTGTTGGAATTATCTGGGTTTATATATTAGATCCAAACATTGGTATTATCAATAATGTTCTGGATGCGATAGGGGCATCTGGTTTGAAACAAAAATGGATAGGCGGCAATACACTGTCTCCGTATAGTATCGCGATTATCTATTTCTGGCAACAATTAGGATATCTGGTAACGGTATTTATTGCAGGTCTTAAAATGATACCGGGAGAGGTGTTGGAAGCAGTTGAAATAGATGGTGCAAGCTTTATACAGAAGACAATGTATGTCACAATTCCAATGATGAAATCAACGATTTCAACAGTAGCAGTTCTGATCATTACAGGAGTGTTTAAGATCTTTGAAATTGTGCAGCAGACAACAGGAGGAGGTCCAAACCACCTGTCTGAGACGTTGGTTACATATAGTTACTCAATGACATTTAACAGTGGAGATTATGGTTATGGAATGTCTCTGGCTACATTTACATTCCTTCTTTCACTGGTGATCACAGGTATTTATTCAATACTTACAAGAGAAAGAGGTGAATAGGAATGGTACCGAAAAGAAAGAAAATTGCAATGTATGCTGCGATGATCATTATAACAGCGATTGTTGTATTTCCATTTTTATGGATGGTATTGCTTTCGTTCAAATCAAGTTCAGAGATCATGTCTAATCCATTGGCAATGCCGAAGGCATTTAATCTCGACAACTTCAAACATGCATTGGAAACATTAAACTTTCCACAATTATATGCGAACACTTTTGTTGTATGTATAGTATCTGTTGTGTTGGAACTTATTATTACATTCTGCAGCTCTTTCGTAATTGCAAGAATGGAATTTAAGCATCCGAAGGCAAAGAGTTTATTATATGGATTTTTGATTTTGGGATTATCTGTTTCACCATTTATTTTATTGTTCCCGGTATATAAGATTAATATCTTTTTCGGGTTGAGAGGAAAATGGGCATTGATTTTTCCATATGCAGCAAGTTCGATTTCATTCAATACGCTTCTTCTGACAGCATATTTGAAACAGCTTCCTACGGAAATTGACGAAGCGGCTGTAATAGATGGCTGTAACATCTGGCAGCTGATGGTGAAAGTTATTTTGCCAATGGCAAAGCCGGTTATTGCAACAATTGTCATTTTTAACGTGTTATACATATGGAATGAATATCCGTATGCATCTGTAATGCTGAAAGATGTATCTGATTATACACTTTCTATGGGAGCTTCATTCTTCAAAGGAAATTATACGGTAGATTATGGTGGAATTGTAGCATCCAGTCTTATGATTATTGTTCCGGAACTGATCTTCTATGGATTATTCCAGAAGAATATTGTAGAGGGTATGACAGCGGGAGCTGTGAAAGGATAATTATTAACAAAAAGAAAAGGAGACTTATATTATGAGCAATGTATCAGGATTATTTAAAGATTTGACAACTGTGAAAAAAAAGCCAGAAACGGAAGACTTGCCAGCTGGGATCAGAGAGGTAAGAATCAGGATTATTGGGAAATCCCGGCAGGTGAGACAATCTCTCTTGGAGAAGTGGAAGGACCGGGATGTATCACACATATCTGGATGACTTCTTCCTGCAGAAAAGTAGTAGCACCAAGTATTCTTGATCCGGTATTAAATGCTTCAGCAGCTCCGGTTATGGAGATTCATCCGGCACTTGGAGTTATCTGGGATGATTATGATCCATTCTATTATAGAAAAGTTCTGATCAAGATTACATGGGATGATCAGGATACACCAAGTGTACTTGCACCATTGGGAGATTTCTTCTGTATTGGTAACAGTTATCCGGGCAATTTTTCTTCGCTGCCATTTAATGTTTCGCTGAAACCAGAAGAAGCAGGAAGATATGGAGCTCCTTGTTCTGTGTCATGCTATTTCCCAATGCCTTTTAATAAAAAAGCAAAAATTGAGATTGTAAATGAAAACGAACTTCCATTTATTTTATATTTCAATATTGACTATGAAATGTATAAAGAGCCACTGGATGAGAATACAGCATATTTCCATGCAAGCTGGCACAGAGAAAATCCTTGTCAGGGCTGGGGACCAGACCTTCAGACAAACTGTCCGGAAGTTAATAATGTAACTAATTTTAAAGGTGAGAATAACTATACGGTGCTTGACGTAGAAGGAACGGGACATTATGTAGGATGTAACCTTACTGTAAAACACTACCAGGGAAGCTGGTGGGGAGAAGGAAATGATATGTTCTTCATTGATGGAGAGGAATACCCGTCATTAAATGGTACAGGAACAGAGGATTATTTCAATCATGCATGGGGAATGCAGAAAAATGCATATCCATTCTTTGGAACTATTGTACATGAAAGTGATACGGATGGATTCCAGGTATCTTACCGTTTTCACATTACAGATCCAGTAAGATTTGAGAAACATTTGAAAGTTACGATTGAACATGGACATGCGAACCATCTGTCAGATGACTGGAGTTCAACGGCATACTGGTATCAGACACTGCCAACAGCAAAACCAATTACGATTCTTCCTGTAGAAGAGAGAATTCCAAATGTACCGGTACTTCCAGAACGTAATCTTCAGATGCCGGAATTAACAGAAGAAATGAAAGAAGCAAGAGAATCATGGGCAAAACGCTGGGAAGAGTATAAGCCTGCAAGAGAAGAACAGTTCAGAATTAAAGAAAATAAGGCCCGCCGGGAATCAAAGCTTAATACTGAATTTGCAAAGAAGCTTCGTGAAGAATATAAGTAATAATATCGGAGGCACAATATGTCAAAAGAACTGATGATTGAAAGAATAGAAAAAGCCCAGAAAGAAATTGAAGCAAAAAGAGAAACCGTACAGCAGGGAAAATTTCGTCAGGACTATCATTTTATGGCAGAAACCGGATGGATCAATGACCCAAATGGGTTGATATATTTTAAAGGAAAGTATCACTTTTTCTATCAATATAATCCATATTCCGGATTTTGGGACTGTATGCACTGGGGACATGCTGTCAGTGAAGATATGATTCATTGGGAGTATCTGCCATTAGCGCTTGCACCAAGTGAAGTATATGATGATCATTTGAAGGGGGGCTGCTTCTCCGGCAGTGCGATTGAACATGATGGAAAGTTATTCCTGATCTATACAGGAACCTGTAATAATGGAAATGGGTTTGAACAGGCACAGTGTATCGCATATAGTGAAGACGGGATCCACTTTGAAAAAATATGAAGGGAACCCGGTGATCACAGCACCGGAAGGTGTTCCAACAGATCTGTTCAGGGATCCGAAAGTATGGAAACATGATGATACCTATTATGTAGTCTGTGGAGCAAGCAAAAAATGGATTTGCACAGGCAAGACTGTATAAATCGACAGATATGTTCCACTGGGAATTTGTCAATGTCCTTGCAGAGAGCAGAGGCGAATGGGGCTATATGTGGGAGTGCCCGGATTTTTATCCGGTAGGAGATAAATATGTGTTGATGTTCTCTCCGATGGGAGGAAAAGAGCGCACCAGTGTTTATCTGGTGGGAGATTTTGACTATGATACCGGAAAATTTTTCTATACAATTTCAGGGGAAATTGACTGGGGATTTGATTATTATGCACCACAGTCATTCCTGGCACCGGATGGCAGAAGGATTCTGGTAGGATGGGCGAATGCATGGGATTGGATGCCATTTTGGAAAGACTGGGGTCCGACATATCAAGAAGGCTGGTGCGGATTTTTTTAAACATTCCGAGAGAGGCAGTATTAGCAGAAGATAATACATTAAAGTTTTATTCCTGTAAAAGAATTACAAGGATCTCCGGAAGAATAAGCAGGAAGAAGCGGACATTCTGATAAAAGAAGACGAGAAAAAAGAACTTCGGAGTGGCTGTGTTTATGAAACGGAAATGCGGATAAATCTGAAAAAATCAACTGCAGACAAGATTAAGCTGAACTTAAGAATGTCACAGGGAAAGAAGACAGAGATCCTATTTGATCTGAAGAGAGCGGAAGCATATTTTGACCGTAATAATTCCGATGGCTGGAGTAAAGGAGTCGCAAGATGTCCATTGAATTTAATGGGCAAAGAGCATCTGGATATTCATATTTATTCTGACAAAATTTCATTAGAAATATTCAGCAATGAGTATCAGAATAATTTTTCTTGTAATATATATAATGTGGATGATGATCAGAAAAATGAAATGAAAGCAATTGGTGGAGATCTGATGATTGAAAGCATTCGGTCATGGGAACTTGAAAAGACAATGAAATAATTATTCTCTCTCTGAAAAGGAATAACAAACCAGATTAGCAAAGGTTTGTTATTCCCTTTTTGCATATTATTTATCTAACTTAAGTCCCGCCAGTGCCTGTGCAAATGCGTTATTCACCGGTTCGTCATTTTGCTGCTGCTGTTTCTTCAGATATTTCTGGACATCGCGCTTAGATACGCCGGCACCTTCTTTGGCACGACGGTTCTTGAATGCTTCCAGCTTCTCTTTGTAGCCGCAGGAGCATACAAATGTCTCACTGTCCCCCTTTTTGATCAGTTCCATCTTCTTGTGACAGTTCGGACATCTTGCATTGCTGGTGCGTGCGATCGTCTCGCGGTAGCCGCATTCACGGTCCTGGCAGACCAGCATGCGGGAGTTCTTGCCTTTGACAGAGAGCATACGCTTGCCGCAGTGCGGGCATTTTGTATTAGTCAGGTTATCGTGACGGAAAGTTCCGTCGGAAGTCTTGATATCCTGAATTAATTCTTTGGTGTAGCTTTCGATATCTTTGATAAATACCTGTTCTTTGTGTGCTCCTTTGGCAATCTTGGCAAGTTCCATTTCCCAGGAAGCGGTAAGCTCCGGTTTTTTCAAATCTTCCGGGACTAATTCCAGAAGCTGTTTTCCTTTGGATGTCAGAAGAATCTCATTTCCCTTCTTTTCCAGCAGGAAAGAGTGGAACAATTTTTCAATGATATCGGCTCTTGTCGCTACGGTTCCGAGTCCGCCGGTTTCACCGAGAGCTTTTTTTCATCTTATTATCATCAGAAGACATATAACGTACCGGATTCTCCATGGCGGACAGAAGTGTCGCTTCTGTAAAACGGGCGGGAGCTTTGGTCTTACCGCTTGTGATATTCGTGTGTGTGATAGTCAGGGCATCGCCTTTGTGGAGAACAGGAAGTGCCTGCTCGGAAGCCTTTAAGTACATATCATTATTCTGGAAATCTTCTCCAAAATCTTCAGAATCTTCATAATCCCCGTAAGCATCATACAGTGAAGCAGAGGAACCGGAAGATACAGCATCGGTATATACGGCCTTCCATCCGGCGGCTTTGATGACCTTTCCTTTTGCGGTAAATGTCTCGCCTGCGGCTTCAGCTTTCAGTGTAGTCTGCTCATATTCAAATGCCGGATAGAGGACGCTGATAAAACGGCGTACGACCAGATCATAGATCTTGCGTTCATTGTTTGACATATGTTCCATCTGGACATATTCTTCCGTCGGGATGATCGCATGATGGTCGCTGACTTTTTTGTCATCCACGAAGGCTTTGCTTGTCTTAAGCGGTTTCTTTAAGAGTTCCGGAATATATTTCTTATAAGGTCCGATATTGCAGGCTTTCAGGCGTTCTTTGATCGTTGGAACAATGTCCGTACCGATATAGCGAGAGTCTGTTCTTGGATAAGTAAGTACCTTGTGGTGTTCATACAGACTCTGCATGATATTCAAAGTTTCCTTTGCAGAGAAGCCAAAGCGTTTATTGGCATCGCGTTGTAATTCCGTCAGATCATAGAGGCCCGGGGAAGGTGTCCGTTTGGATGAGGTATGCACATCCGTCACGGTAAGCGTCTGGTTCTTTAATTTTTTATCAAGGCCGGTTATCAGGTCTTTGTTAAAGGAGCGCAGGGAACCGCTTTTCTTTTGCTGCCATGTCCATGTGACGATAGAAGCCATAGTGCCGACAGAACCACCGGTAATAGAAGTTGTACACCGCAGTCCATAATAATCTTCCGGTTTAAATGAACGGATCTGCTGTTCGCGGTGTGCGATCATGGCAAGTGTCGGTGTCTGTACACGTCCGCAGGAGAGCTGGGCGTTATACTTGCAGGTCAATGCACGGGTGGCATTGATCCCGACCAGCCAGTCTGCCTCTGCGCGGCTTCTTGCGGCATGATATAAGTCGTTGTACGCACGACCGTCCTTCAAGTGGGCAAACCCTTCTTTGATCGCTTTATCGGTAACAGAGGAGATCCACAGACGGCGGATCGGCTTGTGACAGCCGGATTTGTCCAGGATCCAGCGGGCAACCAGTTCTCCCTCACGTCCGGCATCGGTTGCAATGATGATCTCAGAGACATCTTTCCGGAAAAGCTGTGTTTTTACATTATGGTATTGTTTGGATGTCTGTTTGATCACGACGAGCTCCCATTTCTTTGGAACCATCGGGAGATAAGACATATCCCAGGCTTTGAATTTCTTATCATATTCTTCCGGGTCTGCTAAAGTGACCAGATGGCCGAGTGCCCAGGTGACGATATAATTGCTGCCTTCGATCGCACCGGAAATGTTCTTGTGACAGCCGAGAACACGGGCGATATCGCGGGCAACAGATGGCTTTTCAGCCAGTACGAGTGATTTCATATATATACTCCTTTCAGATATAGAAAAACCCCGAAAACATGATGTTTCCGAGGTTATATAAGAGGCGCCAACCAGATTTGAACTGGTGATAGAGGTGTTGCAGACCTTTGCCTTACCACTTGGCTATGGCGCCATGCCTTACGTACTGTTAAGTATAACAAATACGTAAGATGAAGTCAAGAAAATCTGTATGTTAAAATCCAAGATCTTCATTTACCAGAATGACTTTGATGCGCTGCGGTGTCTTGGAATATCTGGTGATCAGGATCTGACAGCAGATCGTATCCGGTGTTTTGCAGTCGAAACAGGCACCTGTTTTGCAACAAGGAGTGCTCAGGTTGAAACGCTGTGCGTTGATCGGCGCGGCTTCATTTCTTGCACGGGACATGGCAGAATCTACATCGCGTGTAACTTTATTCATTCCGATGATCATCAACACATTCCGTGGTCCGGCAGCGATAGAGGATACACGGTTGGAATGTCCGTCGATATTGATCATAATTCCATCTTCCGTGATCGCATTTGCACTGGTCAGGAAGTAATCACAATCATATGCCGCAAGCTCGATCTTGCGCTTATCTTCCGGTGTCGGTGCGATATCGCGGTTGTATACCTGATAATTTCCCTGACAGACAGCTTCTTTTAAGCCGATCTCATTGACAGACATGGAACCGCCCCAGGAGATGCTGCTTCCTTCCGGGATTAATTCCAATGCTTTCTTCAGAGCCTCTTCTTTGGAGTCTGTATAATAAGCTTCCATGTTGCGGGCTGTAAGTTCTTTTACAATCTTTGCGCCTAACATCTGGTTTCGTTTGATTCGATTCTGATCCATAATGAATCCCTCCCACGTTTATGTTGTTTAGATATTTCTACTTGAAATTATAACACAGATTCAGGTCTGCAGTCTTTGAAATAACGCAGAAGATGAGAAAATGAACATTTATATACTGCGCTTTTCCAGTCTTAAAATATAAAAAGAAAGCATGATGTTTGTCCGGTTCTCATTGGTCAGGATATCATAATCCAGAAGTTCTTTTATCTTATTCAGTTTATACGACAGCGTATTCTTATGACAATAAAGTGCATCTGCGGTATGGATGATACTACAGTCATGATCAAAGTAGACTTCCAGGATATGCAGATAATCGGTATGATGCACAGCGTCATAGTCAAGAATCGGGCCGAGTGTGGAGTTCAGGAAATCCGTTGTCAGAGATTGATTGTGGATATCGGCCAGAAGTTTGTATACACCAAGCTTATCGTACTCAAGAAAGTTCTTCGGGAGAGCAGTTTTGGTGAGCTGATAGGCGGTAAATGCGGTCTCGTAAGAGCGGTGAATGTCTGTAAGCTGCGAGACCGTAGTTCCGATCCCGACATAGACATCGGAGTTATTCTGACAGACATCGTAGAGCTTCTGAGATATATCGTTTACAGATTCACCGGCAAACAATACGATCAGATGCTTCCCTTCTTCATATACGATTCCTTTAGACATGAAATAACGGATCTTCTTTTCCAGCTGTTCCAGGTAAGAATTACCGGAATCACTGTCATAAGTGTGGCAGCTGATCATGAGGACAGTATAGTTCATGTCGCGGAAGAATCCATTGCTTTCCAGAGGACTCAGATAGGAGTCTTCATTCTCGGGGTAATAGATCGCATTTTTCAAAGCAGCGGCAAGACTGGTCTCGCGGTGTTCGTTTTTTAATAGAATCTCAGAAAAGATCCGCATGATATCGATGAACGGAGTGTCCCAGGAAGTGGAGAACAGCGGAAGCTGTATTTCATTGCAATAGTCGATAATCTCCTGGGAAAATGCAGGACGTGATTTTACAGAGATGATCAGTCCGCTGGCGTGTGCGTCTTTCAATGACTTTAAGAACTCTTTCAGCCAGTCCTGAGAGGTAAAATTCAGACCTGAGTTAAAGATCAGTTCATCACCGTGGAGCAGATGGGAGAATTCACCCTGTTCGACGGTATGGATCCAGGTTACTTCTTTATCATAAAAACTATTGGTATGAAGGATGACATCAAATTGGTTGTTAATTGCTTCATACAGGGACTGTAATTTAATTGCCATAAGTGTGGTCCTCCTGATATATGTTGATCAGAGTATAGATATATTTTATCATAATTGTGTGTGACACACAATTTATGGAATAAAATCTGTCGATTAAAACTATATTCATAGTGAATTTCATGTGATATATTGTATGAGAAGTACAAAAGAATGAATATTCAACCCCGAAAAATGTGCTTCTAAAAAATCCATTCTCTAGATTTTTAAAAGACTAGGCTCTCTGGCAAATGCCAGAGAGCCTTTTCCTGTAATGCGTTTGATGGTGTAGGTTCTAATGGATTAAGGTCCGAATCTGCCAGGTAGTGAAAAATCTGTACACATCAACTATTGATTGCTCATTTCACTAGAACGGTCTGGTGTTCACGTTTGTGACGGCTCTTTCGATATTCAGTAGGAGATATTCCATGATATTCTTTAAATATTTTTGAAAAGTAAGAAGGAGAATTGAATCCACAGATCTGACTGATATAGTCTACAGACCAGTCAGAGGTGAAAAGAAATTCTTCACTCTGGGTGATGCGAAAATCCAGTATATATTTTTTTAATGGAACACCCATCTGCTTTGAAAAAATCTCTGAGAGATAGGAGCGATTCAGGCCCAGTTTGTCTGCAATATATTGAACAGTCAGATCCCGTCCGTAGAAATCTTCTACAATGGAAATTGCCCGTTGGACATGACTTTCCGAATTTTGACGACTTTTTCTTTCTGGAAGTTCTTTGGAATCTTCGATAAATGTACCGACTTTTGAAAGAAGGAGAAGAAGGATTCCATTCGTATACAGATCATTTTTTGTATTGTTATTTTTTATGGAAATCAGAATATCGAGGAGATCTTTAATCTCTTCAAAGACTTCTGTAGAAAGTTCCTTGGTAAGTGAGGGGTAACCGAATCCAAGACGATGCATGAAATATGGTGCAAGTTTACCATTGAAACCGACCCACGAATATGTCCAGGGGTCTTCCTTATCGGCCTGATAGAAGACCATCTGATCTGGTTCGACCAAAAAGAGTTGATTTTCTGTAATCTGATATTCTGTTTTATTTACTACAAGGCGCCCTTTACCGGAAAGAACGAAATGCATAAGATAATAAGGTCTTGTTCCAGGGCCATAGGAATGAAGTGGAAGGCATTCTGAGTGACCACAGAAACGAAGTTTTATATCATTCCAGTTGGTGTCTCTGTATAGATTTAATTTTTCTATTTCCATATAAACTCCTTTCAGCGATGTGAATATCAGACAAAATTTATAAATTACCCAACAAAAGTGACTAACATGATAATAAGATTATAGTATATGATATC
>ENA-OQBL01000768-OQBL01000768.1-human-gut-metagenome-genome-assembly--contig:-NODE-768-length-15137-cov-3.159560_pt1 | contig 15137 bp, 15 predicted proteins | sample MGYA00242747_ERZ504553 | MGnify/ENA primary metagenome ERZ504553 (study PRJEB26092, sample SAMD00036240) | human gut metagenome | host: Homo sapiens | study: EMG produced TPA metagenomics assembly of...
CGGTGGCCACATTGTCCACAAAGGCACTGATGAACCCCCGCCAGCAAAGCCAGCACCGACACGGCCCACCGGACATCCGGCACATGGGCAATGAGCTCCTCAGCCAGCCGGGCGGGCATCTTGCTCTGGATTAAAAAGAAAGACCGTACCCATCATTCCCGCCATCATCAGCAGGACATTGAAGTCTACGGCCCGGGCGGCGTCCGCCAGCGTGAAATCATACACGCCCAGCTTTCCCAGCAGCAGGAACGCCCCGGCCCCGCCCAGCGCGACCCAGGGGCGGTACTGCTGCACCGCCAGCATCAAAATATAAAACAGGACAAACAGGCTCAGCGCCAGTGTCATTTCGTCTCCTCCGCAGGTTCCAGGGGCTTTGCGTCTTCTTCTATCATCCGATAGCCCACGCCAAGCTCGTTGAGGATGTAGGTATTGCTGCCCGGGCGGCTGCCCAGCTTTTTGCGGATATTGGCCATATTCACCTGCAGCTTCTTGGTGCTGCTGGCGTCCGTGTCGCCCCAGATGGCCCGGACGATGGCCGCATAGGTCATCACGCGCCCGGCGTGCTCGGACAAAAAGGCCACGATATTGTATTCCGTCTGGGTCAGGCGCACCTCCTGCCCGTCCACGAACACCTTGCGGCGCTCGTAGTTGATGGTGAGGCCCTGTGCGCTGAACACTCCGCCGGGCAAGCTTCCGCCGCCATAGCGGTTCACCCGTAGCGCAGCCCGCACCCGGGCCAGCAGCTCACCGGTGCCGAAGGGCTTGGTGATATAGTCGTTGGCACCGAGGTCGAGGGCCTCGATCTTATCCTGCTCGGTGGTGCGGGCCGACAGGACGATGATGGGGGTCAGATACTTCTGCCGGATGGAGCGGATGGCGTCCAGACCGTCCCGGTCGGGCAGGCCGAGGTCCAGGATGACGAGGTCCGGGTTATAGGAGATGAACATGGTCATGCCCATCACGCAGGTCTGGGCCACCAGCGCCTGATAGCCGTTGGTCTCCAGCAGGGTCTGGATGAAGCTGCAGATGTTCGCCTCATCCTCGATGATCAGTATCTTGAATTTATTATTGCTCATCCTCTGTTTCCTCCGTATCCACTTCTTCGGTCTCCAGCCAGAACCGGATGGTCGTACCCTCACCGGGCGTGCTCTCGGCCTTTATCTCGCCGCCGTGGGCTTTGATGATGGCCGCGCACACCGACAGCCCGATGCCCATGCCGTGCTTGCCGCCCGACGAGGTATCCTGCGTCAGGGTCGTGCCGGTGAAGAGGGTCTTGAGCCGCTCTTTCGGGATGCCGCAGCCGTTGTCAATGACTTCAAACACCGCCCGCTGCCCCAGCGTGAACACCCGCAGCGTCAGGCGGGTCATCCCCTTGGCGTGGAGCACCGCGTTTTCCAAAAGGTTCGTCAGCACCTGCTGGATGAGCATGGAGTCCATCGGGATGACGATGAAGTCATCCGGAAGCTTTACTTCCACCGGTACGCCGGGGTGGAGCTTCTGGAACCGCACCAGCACCGTATCCACCAGCTCTTCCAGCACGGTGGGCGTCTTCTGGATGGCGACGCCGTCGGCGTCGATGCGGGTGACGGAGAGCAGATTTTCCACCATCCGGTTGAGCCACTGGGCGTCGGCACAGGCCTCGGAAAGGAGCTTTATCTTCTGCTCCCGGCCCAGCGAGTCGTAGTTGTCGATGACCGTAGAGCAGGCCCCGTAGATGGACGTCAGCGGGGTGCGCAGGTCGTGGGAGACAGCCCGCAGGAGGTTGGCCCGCATCTTCTCCGTCTCACTCTCCATCCGCAGCTGCTCCTGCATTTTTGATGCGGGTGGTCAGGGTGCTCGTCATGAAGGAGACCACCAGCATCACCACGCCGGAGAAGATGTTCTCCGGGATGGTGAAGTTGAAGGCAAAGTAGGGCGTGCGGAACGCGAAGTTGACCGCCAGCACGCTGATGACAGAACCGGCCACGCCCCACCAGTAGCCGTCGGTGTACATGGAAACAAAAAACACCGCCAGCAGGAACACCATCGAGGCCACACCGTCGATGCGGCCGCTGATGAACTGGATGAGCGTCACACAGGCGAACGCCCCGATGAGCGCCGCCAAAAGTACCCAGACGTCCTTTTTCCGGAGCATCTGCTTCATTTGCTGTCCCTCCCGATCTATATTCGGTTACACTGTAAAAGTATACCACAAATAAATTAAAGATACAGCAAAGGGTGGGTATTTTTCCATGGTTCCAAAGGGTTGACAAACGTGCGTTCCTGGCTCACAATAGAATCATCTTCTTTATCGTAATAAAGGAAAGGGAAAGAATATGCTGTATTTTGAGAACGACTACTGCGAGGGTGCGCATCCCGCCATCCTGCAGAAGCTGACGGAAACGAACTTCGAGAAGGTGTCCGGCTACGGCACCGACCCCTACTGCGCCAGCGCAAAAGAGAAGATACGCACCGCCTGCGCCTGCCCCGAGGCAGACGTCTTCTTCATCTCCGGCGGCACCCAGGCCAACTCCATCGTCATCGCCTCCATGCTCCGCCGCTGGGAAGGCGTCATCGCCGCCGCCACCGGCCATGTGGCCGGTCATGAGGCGGGTGCCATCGAGTTCACCGGCCACAAGGTCATCGGCCTGCCCCAGAAGAACGGCAAGCTGGATGCCGCCACGGTGGAGGATTTCTGCAAGACCTTCTACGCCGACTCGAACCACGACCACATGGTCTTCCCCGGCATGGTGTATATCTCCCACCCCACCGAGTACGGCACCCTGTACAGCAAGGCTGAGCTCGAGGCCCTGTCCGCCGTCTGCCACACCTACCATATGCCCCTCTTCGTGGACGGCGCACGTCTGGGTTATGCGCTGGTGAGCGAAGGCACCGATGTGACCCTGGCCGACCTCGCCAGGCTCACCGACATCTTTTACATCGGCGGCACCAAGGTGGGCGCACTCTGCGGCGAGGCCGTGGTCTTCCCCCACGGCGCACCGGCCCACTTTATGACTATGGTCAAGCAGCAGGGCGCTCTGCTGGCTAAGGGCCGCCTCATGGGCATCCAGTTCGACGTTCTCTTCACCGACGACCTCTACACCCGCATCAGCCGCAACGCCATCGAGACGGCCAACGCCCTCAAGAAGGGCCTCGCCGCAAAGGGCTACCGCTTCTTTATGGACTCCCCCACCAACCAGCTCTTCGTCGTGCTGGAAAACACCCAGCTGGCCGCGCTGGAAGGCAAGGCAAAGTTCGGCTTCTGGGAGAAGTTCGACGACAGCCACACCGTCGTCCGCATCGCCACCAGCTGGGCCACTAAGATGGAAGAGATCGAGCAGCTCATCGCTCTGATGTAACTGCCAAACTTTTCCCTCCATTTATGCGAAACGCCGGTTGCTTTTGAGGCGTCAGTATGCTATCTTTGAAAGAAACATGAGTGGAAGGAAGGTTTTCTCTATGGGCTTTTGGACAGGCTCTTCGGCGGCAGGGCAAAGACTGCGGAAGAGACGCGGTTCCCCGGTGAAAAGATGGTCGTCAAAGCCCCCATGGACGGCATCGTTCTCCCGCTGGAACAGCTCCCGGACGAGACGTTCGCCGCAGCCATCCTCGGCCCGGGCTGCGGCATCGAGCCCACCGGCGGCACGGTCTACGCTCCCTTCGACGGGAAGGTCACTTCCATCGTCCCCACCCTCCACGCTGTGGGGCTGGAAAGCACCGAGGGCATCGAGCTGCTCATCCACATCGGGATGGACACCATCGCCCTGCGGGGCAGCGGCTTTCACCCCGCTGGTCAGGGAAGGACAGGCCGTCAAAGCCGGAACGCCCCTGCTGAACGTGGACCTCGACGCCATCCGCGCCGCCGGGCTCTCCACCGAGAGCGCCGTCATCGTGACCAACGCCGACGACCTGCCAAAGCTCCATATCATCGCGGGCGGCATCGTCTCCACCGGCACGCCGCTGTTCAAATTCGAGTAAGATACAAAAAAGACATCTGCCCTCGGCAGATGTCTTTTTCGTTATGCTCATGCTTTTTCGGGCTTATACTGCAGGACCCGCTCGGAGACGAGGCCGTTGAAGAACTGGATGAAGGGTCCGAGGCAGAACGCGCAGATGAGAGTACCCAGACCCACAAGACCGCCCAGGAGCCAGCAGAGCAGGGCGCAGAAGGCGTCGGTGAAGACGCGGCAGCCGAAGTACTGGAAGTGCGTGTAGTCCCGCAGACCCAGCGAGAGGTAATCGTAGGGCGCAATGCCGAGGTCAGCCGTCTGGTAGAGGGACGCGCCCAGCGCCGTCACAAGGACGGCCAGCACCACCCACACCAGCTGTTCCGGCAGGGACGCTGCCGGGCCGAAGGCCGCGGCAATGGGGTCGTAGAAGAAGGTTATGATGAACCCCATGCCGATGCCGTTGACGAAGGTGCCAAGGCCGATGTACTTGCGCCCGAACCAGAATTCCAGCGCAAAGAAGAGGATGTTGGTGGCGACGTTCTGCACGCCCAGCGAGATGCCCAGCAGCTCGGCAAGGCGCATATTCAGCGCGCTGATGGAGTCGTTGCCGAGATGGGACTGCTTGAAGAGGGCGATGCCCAGACCAATAATGACAATGCCCACCACCATACCCACGATGCGGCGGGTAGTCGGCTTTTGGGTGGTCGAAGTGCTCATGAAACGGCCTCCTGATCTATTTTTCTCTATTATAACGCTGCAGGAGGGTCGGCGCAATCAATATTGCACAATTATCTGTTTCATTGTGGGAAACTCATTGTCTCAAGTCTTCTTCCAGCCGGGCCTTGTCCAGCCCCTCGCCGATGACGATGAGCACCTGCTGTCCCTGCGGGATGGGAGCCGCCGTCAGACCGGCGGCGGCAGCATTCAGCTCATACCACTGGCCATCATCCTCCACGAAGCCTTTCACCCGGAGGACATTTCCGCAGGCGGGGTCGGTGAAGAGGGACGGGATGTTCTTTTCCAGCTGAGCACGGGGCAGACCCAGCTCGAGGAAGTAGGCCGAGGTGAAAGCATCATGCGCGTCGAAGTGGAGCTTTTCGCAGCTGGCCTGCCGATAGCCGCACTTTGCGATGCGGGCCATATCGTCGCCGGTCAAATCGGCCCAGTCCTTCTCAATAATTTCCTCCGGGCCAAACTTCCGGGAGCACTTGCAGGCTTCCAGCGCACGGGCCAGATGGGCTTCTGCCCCCTGCTTCTGCGCGTCAGAGGCCAGCTGACAGCGGCTCAGGAGGACACTGCCCGCCCATGCACTCTCGGAAGCGAGGATATATTCTGCCTGCGGGGAAAGTTCTTCCGGCAGAAGGGCATCCACGATGGCGATGACATTGCCCAGCTGATACCAGCGGTCCAGCGGCTCGTCCCGCAGCACGTCAAAGAACTCGTCCACGTCAAAGATGCCGCTGGGCTCCACGATGACCCTCTCAAAGCCCCGCATGGCCATGGAGATGAGCTTTGTCCGCATCCGGCGCTGGTGGGTGTCGCAGTCGCAGCCGCCGCTGATGGTCTCCAGCTCCACGCCCCGGGCCTCGAGGTCCTGCAGGAGCATGGCGTCCACGTTCACCGCGCCGAAGTCGTTTTCCAGCACACAGACTTTGACGCCCTGCCCGGCCCACCATGCCGCGTATCTGCGCAGGAAGGTGGTCTTCCCTGCCCCGAGAAATCCTGTGATCAAATCTACCTGTACCATATTCCGTCCCTCCGTCGGTTTCGTTTTTCCGCTGTCAGTATAAGCGAACGAGGCCGGATTGTCAAACACAAGGAACGGCCCTTTCCCGGTCTGGGAAAGGGCCGTTCCGCCGCAATGCTGGGAGTTCCTTACAGGAATTCGACGCTGCCGTCCTCGATGTGGTACATCGCACCGATGACCCGCAGGCCCGTTTCCTCCTCGATGTTATGGATGCACAGGCTCTTTTCGATCTCCTGCACACTGTGCCGGACATTGAGACAGCTGGCCTTGTAGGGGTCTGTTTCGTCCCCGATGGCCTTTTTTATCTCGTCCGTGATGTAGCGGATATAGCCGGCGGGCTCGGAGTTGATGGCCGCATCCACCGCGCCGCAGTGGGTATGGCCCAGCACCACCACCAGCCGACAGCCCAGATGGCCGGCCGCGTACTCGATGCTGCCCAGCTGGTGGTCGTCGATGATATTGCCCGCCAGCCGGATGACGAACAGCTCACCGATGCCCGCCGAGAAGATGTTCTCCGGGATGACCCGGGAATCCGAACAGGTGACGATGATGGCGTAGGGCGACTGGCCCTTCGCCCATGTGGACATCCGGATACGGCGGGAAATATCGCCGCTCCCGTTTTCCGCGTTCAGGTATTTCAGATTGCCCGCCGCCAGCTTGTAGATGGCATCGGCCGCGGTGCAGACTGGGGTCTCACGCATTGCAGCAGCCTCCTTGGGGAAAAGTGGTAAAAAATATCCTGCAAAAATGCCCGGCCGTCCAACGAGGGGCAGCCGGGCGGGAACTCAGTTTATCAGAAGTGGATGACGCCGAGGATCAGACCAGCGACGAGGCAGACGATGGAAACGCCCCACTGCCAGCCGAAGCAGTACTTGATATGGTCCCTTGATCTCGACACCGGCCAGACCGATGCCCAGATAGGTAGCGGGAGCCACCGGGCTGATGAAGGTAGCGCAGTTGCGGCAGACGACCATTGCGATGGCGATGTGAGCCGGGTTGACGCCGAACTGGTTGCCAACGCTGACCAGAACGGGCAGCAGGCCGTAGAAGTAGGAGTCGGTATCGAACAGCAGAGCCAGAGGCACGCTCAGGATGCCGATGATGATGGGCAGGAAACGGCCCAGAGATGCCGGGATGAAGCTTGCCATGACGACTGCCATCTTCTCCATGATGCCGCTCTTGCTCAGGACACCGAGGAAGACACCGGCACACAGGATGGTGGAAGCCATGCTCAGGCCAGCGGAAGCGTGGCTCTTGATGATGGAGTTGTGCAGCTTCTTGCCGCGGTAGTTGACCAGAATGCCCAGAGCGCAGCCGACCATGAAGACGTAGTAAGAGGGGAAGATGTCCAGAACCAGCACGATGATGACGGCCAGAGTCAGGATGACGTTGAAGATGAAGTTCTGGGGACGAGCCAGAGCCTCATCCTTCTTGCCGTCGTCGGAGTCGTCGTACTTGCCGGCGTCCTCAGCAACGATGGAATCGCCGAGCTTTGCGATGCGCTTCTTCTCCTGCAGGCCCCAGAAGATGGCGGTGCCGACAGCCAGCACCAGGCCGACGATCTGCATGGGCATGAGCTGGAACCACAGGTCGTTGGGCTCCATCTCGATGACGCTTGCGGCGCGCATGGTGGGGCCGCCCCAGGGCATCAGGTTCATGACGCCCATTGCGGTGACGCAGATGAGCAGCAGGGTCTCACGGCGCATGTGCAGGCGCTTGTAGACGGGCAGCATGGCGGGGATGGTGATGAGGAAGGTGGAAGCGCCGCCGCCGTCCAGATGGCCGATGATGGCGATGAGGCAGGTCATCAGAGCAACGCCGACGACGTTGTTGCCGACCTTCTTCATCAGCGCACCGATGATCTTGTCGAACATGCCTGCATCGGTCATGACGCCGAAGAACAGGACGGAGAAGATGAACAGGACAGCTGTACCGTGGACGCCCTTGACGCCCTCCTTGATAAAGCCAGCCATTTCATCCAGGGTGAAAGCACCGGTAGCCACCAGAATGGCTGCGGTGATGGTCGAGACGCTGACGAATGCCAGTGCAGGGACCGTGACATTGCGCAGCAGCAGGACGATGACCGCAATCACCGTTGCAAAGCCGAGCAGAGCGAGGATCGTATCACTCATGGGTTTGTACTTCCTTTCCTTTTTTCATATACCGGGGATGCCTTCCGTTTTATCCTCCGGAATCATTCCCGTTCATTATGGTTCCAGTATACAGGCTCAAACTTACAGCCCAAAGCCCTTCTCGTTACGGTTTGTTAAGAAATTCCTTAATATCCTGTAAGATTGTGTATGGAAGGTTGGATACAATAGAGTGCAGCACAAAAGGCGTCCTTTCGGACGCCTTTTGCGTTATTTATTCTTTCCGGCTGCTCCGTATCTGCGCCAGAAGCGTAGACGCCGACACCGGTTTTACCACATAGCCGTCGATGACGCCGTGGCTGCGGGCATCCACGATCTCCCTTGTGGGGGCATTGGTCATCACGATGCGGGTCATGCCCGGGTAGCGGCCCCGGATGGCCATGCAGAGATCCACGCCGCTGCTGCTCATCAGGCTCTCGTCGATGGCGAGGACGTCGAAGGGCTGCTGCTCCAGCAGCTGGCGCAGCTCGCCCCGGCGGGAGCAGGTGGACACGCTCAGGCCCAGCGCGCTGAGATCTTTGTCCAGCAGGTCGAGGACCTTGTTGTTGTCGTCCGCCGCCAGGATGCGCAGCTTGCTGTCCACGCCCCACTGCAACTGTTCGCGCTCCTGCTGCTGTTCCAGCACCGGCAGATAGACATAGAAGGTCGTGCCTCTGCCGATGGTGCTCTCCGCCCGGATACGGCCCCGGTGGGTGCGGATGATCTGGTCCGCCAGGGCAAGGCCGAGACCGGTGCCTTCGCCGGTCTTCTTTGTGGTGAAGAAGGGCTCGAAGATGTGCTGCATCGTCTCCTTGTCCATGCCGCAGCCGGTGTCGGTGACGCTCAGGCAGACGTAGCTCGACCACTCTTCGGAGATCTTCTCTTCCGGGAAGAGCGCCGCCAGCTCACTGCGCGGCACGACACTGCCCCGGATGGTCAGCTTTCCGCCCTCGGTGCCGATGGCGTGGATGGCGTTGATGCTGATGTTCAGCAGCACCTGCTGCAGCTGGGTCGCGTTTCCCAGAACGCATTCGCCGCTCAGCTCATTTTCTTCCTTCAGCTCCACGTTCTTCGGGCAGTTCGTCTCCACCAGCTTCCGGGTTCGATGGAGCAGTCTCTCCACCGACACGGCGTCGTAGACCGTCTCCACGTTTTTCCGGCTCATGGAGGAAATTTGTTTCACGACCTCCTGCGCCTTCTGCGCCGCCTCGCTGATCTCCATCGCGTTGTCATAGATCTCGCTGCCCGGGTCGGCGTCGGCCATGATGAGGTCGGCATAGCCGGTGATGGGGGTCAGGAAGTTATTGAACTCATGAGCGATGCCGCCGGTGAGGGTCCCCATCATCTGCAGCCGCTGGCCGTGGGCCAGCGACTCTTCGCTGCGGTGGAGCTCTTCGAGGGCCTGGTTCAGAGTTTTCAGATCGCTGATCTCGGTCGCGCTGCGGCGGTCGCGCTCCTGCAGCCGGAACATCTGGAACATGAAGAGCACCAGCACCAGCGCCACGCCGCCGAAGATGAGGACCACCTTCACGAAGCTTTGCTGTACCGGCTCGTAGAAATCGTCGTAGTCCACCACGGCGCTGACGATCCAGAAGCTGCCCCCCACGTCCAGATGACGGAAGGCGCTTATCTTATGCACCCGGGGCAGATCCGGGTCGGCCCACCAGTAGGAGTAGTAGTCCAGTGTGCCGGATTCCTCTTCCTGCTGCGCGCGCAGCAGCTCACTCAGACTGCTCATGTCCAGTTCTTTCCCCTGATAGATGCGCTGGCGGCCCTCCACGACCTTGATGCCCCACTGAACGGCTTCGGGGTGCATGACCACAAGGTTATCGTCATTCTTTATCATGATGTAGCCGTTCCTGCCGACATGGATCTCCGAGATGAGCTGCTGATACATGACCGTGGAGTCTACCACGAGGCAGGCTGTCTCACCCCCGGCCTTCTTCTTCATCACAAGATAGTGCTCGTCACCGCTGTGGTACTGCCAGTAGGAGATGTCCTCCGTCCGGGTGATGGGGACATCGCAGACGGCGCTGAGGCCGTAGCAGCTGTAGATGACCTCGCCGTTGCTGTTTTCCAGCCAGACGTCCCGGATGGTATCGCTCCGGGTCACCGTGGGGCGGAACGCTTTGCTGGCCTGTGCTTTTCCGGCGATGGAGTCCAGCCTGTCGGCGTATTCTTCCAGCAGGACGCGGATGCTGTCGGCGGTGCTCTGCACCACCAGCTCCATCTGCCTCGTCTGGCTGTCCATCATGGCGGTGCGGTAGTCCTTCCATACCATACCCACCACGACAGCCAGTGCGGCTACCGTGACGACGCCGATGGCCAGCGGCACCCACAGGGTGCGCAGCGTCTGGAACCATGTCTTTTTCGGGGCGTTCTCCTTCATATCGAGTCCTCCTTTGGGGCGGTCTTGCTCTTCCTGTCTAAAAATGTTATAATTTTATTTATCACAAGTGAAACAAATTTTCCGGTCAGAAAAGTGCAGGGAGTTATCATGTCGTATCATGTTCTTATTGTAGACGATGATCCAGCGATTTGCAAACTTTTATCGAAAGTTATGATAAGCAATGAGATGGACCCTCTCGTCGTCAACAGCGGCGCGGCGGCGCTGGACCTCATCGCGCGGCAGAGCAGCACGCTGGATATGATCCTGATGGACATCACGCTGGGCGACATGGAGGGATTCGATGTCATCCAGACCATCCGGCGCAACGGCGTCACCACGCCGGTCATCATCATCAGCGGCCGCAACGAGGACTACGATTTCATGTACGGCCTCTCGCTGGGCGCCGACGACTATGTCACCAAGCCCTTCCGTCCCCAGATTTTGGGCGCAAAGGTCAAGGCCCTCATCCGCCGCAGCAAGAGCTTCTCGCAGGAGAACAACCAGCAGATCAGCTGCGGGCCTTTCCTCTGCGACACCACCACCATGCGCTTTTATAAAAACAATGTGGAGCTGAACCTCTCCGAGAAAGAGCGCAGCCTGCTGCTGCTCTTCGTGCGCCACCCGCAGCAGGTGTTCACCAAGGATATGATCTACGAGCAGATATGGGGCAACCTCATCGCTGTGGACGACAACGCCATCATGGTCTACATCAACCGTCTGCGCAGCAAGATAGAGGACAACGCCCGCACGCCCCAGCACATCATCACCATCCGCGGCGTCGGCTATCGTTTCGTGCCGTAAGAGCGTTATTTATTTTTTCATAGAAACAAAGAAGAGCAGCCAACTGCGCGCGGTGCAGTTGGCTGCTCTCTGGTTTTATGCCGGTATAAAACACAAAACCTTGAAAAAGGAGAATCGCATGAAGCTTGTGTGCGTATCCAGCCGCAAAAGCGGGGGTGAGAAGAGCGAAGGAATCTCCGTGAATCCATTCCGAAGCGTGGTTGGCAAGCCACATTCCCGCTTTTACGCTATATCACTCAATCTTCGCGGAAAGAGAAAGGCTTGACTTCGCGGACGACGTCCATGACAGTGCCGTCGCGGGCCTCGATGATGCCCACGATGCGGTCGCCGAACTGGACCTTCTCCGGCTCGCCGACGATGGAGTAGGCGATGTCGCGCAGCTCCTCGATGGTCTTCAGAGGCACGCAGTCAGCGGCCTTCAGAGCCTCCAGTAGGTCGGGACGGCGGGGGTTGACGGCCACGCCGTAGTCGGTGACGACGATGTCAACGCTCTCGCCCGGGGTGGTGACGGTGGTCACGTCGGTGCAGATGGCCGGGATGCGGCCCTGCAGCAGAGGAGCGATGACGATGGTGCATCTTGCACCCTGTGCAGTATCGGGATGGCCGCCCTGTGCGCCGGTGATGATGCCATCGGAGCCGACGACGACGTTGCAGTTGAAGTGGGTATCCACTTCCAGAGAGGCCAGAATGACGTAATCCAGCTTGTTGACGAAAGCGCCCTTGTTCATCGGGCTTGCGTACTCGCCAGCAGAGATGGGGAAATGGTTGGGGTTGGTGCGGACGTTGTTGACAGCGTCCAGATCAAAGTCCTGCGTATCGACCAGCTTGCGGGCCAGACCACGGTCCAGCAGCTCGCACATGGGCTTGGTCAGGCCGCCGACACCCAGACCCATATGGATGTTCTTCTCTTCCATGATCTTGGACAGAGAGATGGTGGAGGCGATGGATGCGCCGCCGACACCGGTCTGATAAGAGAAGCCGTCCTTGAAGTACGGGGTGTTTGCAACGACCTGAGTGCAGTACTCGGCCATCAGGATCTTGCGCTGATCGGTGGTGGGCTTGGCCGCGCCGGTAGCGATCTTCTCGGGGATGCCGATCTGATCCACGACGCAGACGTAATCCACCTTGGTCTGGTTGATCTCTGCGGGGTAGTTGGGGTAGTCCACGAGGCAATCGGTGACAGCGACGACATAGTCCGCCATCTCAGCGTCCACGTAAGCATAGCTCAGGACGCCGCAGTTGGTCTTGCCGCCCATACCGGAGCAGTTGCCGTACTCGTCGCAGGAGGGTGCGCCGATGAAAGCGATGTCCACGTGGGTCTCGCCGGTCTCAATGGCGCGGACGCGGCCGCCGTGGCTGCGCATGGTGGCCAGACCCTTCAGCTTACCGTGGGAGATGGCGTCGCCGATCTTGCCGCGGACGCCGGAAGACTCGATGTTGACGATGGTGCCGTCCTCGATCATGGGGACGAGGGCGTCATGAGCCTTGCCCAGAGAGCTTGCGCTCAGGGTGATGTTCTTGAAACCCATCTTGTGGATCTCTTCCATGACCATGCAGACCACGAGGTCGCCCTCGCGGAAGTGGTGGTGGAAGGAGACGGTCATGCCGTCGTGGGCATTGCACTTGACCAGAGCCTCGTGGATGTTCTGAACCATCTTGTCGTGGTCATTGCGCATCACGGGGGTGACCTTCGGGCTGGCCTTCTGGAAGGCCTTGCCGTCCTTATAATTGTTGCCCTGGAAGACCTCTTTGCCGGTGCGCTCGAGGATCTCTTCGGGAATTTCTCTGCCGACTGCGTTCAACATAATTACAAATCCCCCTTATACACGCCGGATGCCTTGGCCAGATCGATGGTGCGCTTTGCGCCGTCGTAGAAGGCGATGTCGATCATCTTGCCGTCAACGGTGAAGACGCCGATGCCCAGAGCCTTCTTGCTGTCGATTTCCTTGACGACCTTCTCGGCGAAGATGATGTCCTTCTGGGTGGGCGTAAAGATCTCGTGGACGATGGGGATCTGACGGGGGTTGATGATGGATTTGCCGTCGAAGCCCATCAGGTGGATGTTCTCCACGTCCTTGCGGAAGCCGTCCATATCCTTCAGGTCGGTATAGACGGTGTCGAAGCACTGCACGCCTGCTGCGCGGGCTGCAATGATCATCTGCTGACGGGCGCCCATCAGCTCAATGCCGGTGCCGGTGATGTGGGTCTGCAGATCCTTGGTGTAGTCGCCGCCGGACAATGCGATGCCGAACAGGCGCTCATCGCTCTCGCAGATCTCCAAAGCGTTCATGACGCCGCGGGCAGACTCCAGAGCGGCGATGATGAGGACTTCGCCCTCAGGACGGCCATAGGTCTTCTCATCCTCGGCGATGGCAGCAGCCACGCGGTGGACATCCTCAGCGTGCTCGGTCTTGGGGATGCGGATGGAGTCGCAGCCGCCGGCCACACAGGCGCGGATGTCTTCACGCCAGTAGGGAGTGTCCAGACCGTTGATACGGACGACGCGCTCTGCACCGCGGTAATCCACAGTCTTCAGGGCGTGATACAGGCTGAAGCGGGCGACATCCTTCTGGTTCTCGGCGACAGCGTCCTCGAGGTCCAGCATCAGGGAGTCGGCCTTATAGATGTAAGGGTCTTTGATGAGGCCGGGCTTCTGCGCATTCAGGAACATCATTGTGCGGCGCAGGCGCTTCTTGTTCGGATTGTTCATCGAATAGCACCTCCCCAAGGCAGATTCTCATACTGGTCAACAGAGCGGAACACCGCGCCCTCGATGCGGGCCTTCAGGGTGCAGTCCAGTGCGCCCTTGTCCACGATGGTGATGCGGACGTTGTCGATGTCCAGATCCTTCAGGGTCTCCAGTGCGACCTTGCGCAGCTGGTTGCCGTACTGATGGATGACAGAGCTTTCGAGGGAGAAATCGATCTTACCCTCACCCGGCTCGACGGTCACCATGCAGTCGCTGGATTCCAGAGTGCCAGCCGTGGCTGCTTTCTTGATCTCCATGCTTTTTTCCTCCTTGGCAGGTGGTTTCTTCAATCGTTATACCGTACTTGCGGGGCGGCACCTCACTGCGCCGCTCCTGATGATTCTATCATAATCGGACAATCTTACAAAAGGCATAGCGTCAGTCTTAATATTCGTTAAGAATCGCCAAAAATTTCTCTTGTACACAAGATTTATTCCATTTTGGCATAGTTTCCGAGCCACCACAATGCCGATCCACCGTTCCCCGGTTTCGGAGAGCAGCAGACCGACTCTGAAACTATGATACCTTAAGACCGGACGTTTGTAAAATCGTCAGATCCAATCTTGAACCATTCTCTGGGAGAATGGTTGCTTACTGGTTGTTCCGATAGTAGTTGATGAGGCAGCCGTCGGCGATGATCTGACGCTCCGGCTCGGTGAGGGCACCGGTGGAGACCGGGAAGGCGGTCACGGTGCCGTCCGGTTTGACGGCGTAAGCAGTAAAGCTGGCCTTGTTCTCGAGAACGGCCTCGCGGATGCCGGGCACAAAGATGTAATCACCCAGTTCAAACACCTCGGGGTTCTCTACGAGGAAGGGCGTCATGCCCCAGTTGATGCAGTTGGAGCGGTAACGCTTGGTGGCGTACTGCTTGGCAAAGTTAGCGGATGCACCCATGACACGCTGGCAGGAAGCAGCCTGCTCACGAGCGGAGCCGTCACCGGGCATGTTGGCGAAGATGGTGGAGCCGATGTCGGTGTTGGCAGGGTCGTTGGCGACGCCGGCCTTGGTCAGGGCCTCATAGACCTTCATGACCTCCTCGGGCAGAGCCTTGCCGGCCTCACGGTCGCGCTCGATGGCGCGCGATTTCCTTGCTGCGGCCCATGTACTGGGGGTCACGGCGGCTCAGTGCGAACTCAGACAGACGCTCAGGGTTGGAGCGGTAGGAAGAAGTCTCGCCGGAGGGGATGAGCTCGTCGGTGGTGGTGACGGGGTCGGTGATGTAGGAGCAGACCTTGACCAGCAGGTCGTTGGTCAGAGCGGGCATCTCGGGCCAGTCCTTGATGTTGGGGCCGAAGCGCAGCTCTGCGTCCGGCTCAGCCTTGCCCCAGCCGTTGTAGACGCGCTTCTCGTACAGGGAAGCGTTGTAGTGGTACTCGGGGTTGGTGTACTCCAC
>ENA-OQBL01000770-OQBL01000770.1-human-gut-metagenome-genome-assembly--contig:-NODE-770-length-15112-cov-4.604004_pt1 | contig 15112 bp, 5 predicted proteins | sample MGYA00242747_ERZ504553 | MGnify/ENA primary metagenome ERZ504553 (study PRJEB26092, sample SAMD00036240) | human gut metagenome | host: Homo sapiens | study: EMG produced TPA metagenomics assembly of...
GCACAATAACATGGAAATCATCTGATGACAGTGTCCTTTCCGATGCGGGAGCAATCGCTTCCAGACCGGAAAGCGGAAAAGGTAATCAGAAGGTAACATTAACAGCAAACCTTAAGCCTGAATGGCAAATCAGTAGAAAAGCCATTCAAGATCGAAGTAATGGAAGAGTTCTACGGTTATATCATGAGTTATGTAACTGGTAATAACGACCTGACCGGAAGTCTGCATCTTGCATACAGCACGGACGGAGCAAACTTTACAGCACTGAACTCTAACACAGGAATATTATTTGCAACCATTGATACCAATAACGGCAATAAGAACTTAACGACAGGAATCCGCTTTACAAGCCCATATCTGTTCAGAAAGGCAGACGGAAGCTTCGGATTCACAGCAACACAGAGCAACAGCAAAAAAATCAATCTATATGTATGACTCAGAAGACCTTCTTACCTATACAGGAGAGAGAATGGTTGAGACGAATACAGATATCGGTAATCCGTTATCACCACAGGTCGTATATGATTCAAAAGCCGGCGCATACCGTGTGAACTGGACATGCAACGGAGTAAAATATTCGAACCTGACAGAAGATCTTACAACACTGGAAGCACCACAGGCATACGATTATACAGAAAAAACAACCGAAGGAATCCAGACAATTCCAGAGGGTGCTGTAACCGGTAATGTGATCGGTGTTACAAAAGCAGAATATGATAAGATCATTAACAAATTCACAAAAGTAACCAATACAGGAATCAGCGAAGTCAAAGATGTAACTGTAAAGAGCGGGGAAGACGTAGAACTTCCAGAATCTGTTACAGCATATTACAGTGATGGTTCTACTGCCAATATGGGAGTTACATGGAATACAGACGGCATTGATTTCAGTAAAGCAGGTACTTATACCGTAAATGGTATGGTAAACCAGACCGAGTACACCAACCCATTGATTGAGCAGAGAGCCGATCCGCAGATTAAGTATGACGAAGATACAAAAGCTTATTATTTCACAGCTTCTTATCCGGCATTCTACAATGCGGACAACGGTTATGACAGAATTATCCTGCGTAAGGCAGATACGATCCAGGGACTTTCAGACGCAGAAGGCGGACTGGAAAAAGAGATTACAATCTGGAAAGCACCATCTACAGGCAAGATGGCAAGACACGTCTGGGCACCGGAAATTCATAAGATCAAAGGAAAATGGTATGTATTCTTTGCAGCCGGCGATTCCGGCAACATCTGGAATATCAGGCCATATGTCCTGGTATGCCAGGGAGATGATCCATACGATGCATCTTCATGGGTACAGGCAGACGGAACTGCAGAGATCCACGCAGCTACAAGTGAAGAATCCGCATACTTCAAACACATGTCACTGGATATGACATACTTTGAACACAATGGAAAGCATTATGTGATCTGGGCAGATATTATCGGACAGTCTGCACTTTACATGCAGGAGATTAACCCGGGCAAACCTTGGGAAGGCCAGGGAAAAGTTATCATGCTTACAACTCCGGAATACGGATGGGAGCGTAATGTAGAGCGTGTAAATGAAGGACCTACGATCCTGAAACACGATGGAAAGATCTTCCTTGCATTCTCAGCAGCCGGAACAGGTCCGGAATATTGTATCGGACTTCTGACCGCAGATGAAGATGCAGATTTGATGAATCCGGAATCATGGACAAAGACTGCTTATCCGGTTCTTACATCCGCAGACGTACCGGGAGAATACGGACCGGGACACAACTCATTCACTGTAGATGAGAATGGAAATGCAGTATTCGTATACCATGCACGTTCGGAAGAGTGTTACAAGAATCAGTGTCAGTGGTCAAGTGCAAGCTCTCTGTATGACCCATGCCGTCATGCAAGAGTAAAACGTGTACACTGGGCAGCAGACGGAACACCAATCCTGAATATGAGTTATGAAGAAGAGTTAAATGATACATATAAGAATGTAACGGTTCAGGTAACTGTAGAAGATAACAGTGGCGAAGAAGAACTTGCAATTATAGAAAATCCGAAGAACTATGTAGGAAAAATCGGAGAGACAGCAGAATTTACAGTAAAAGCAACCGGAGAAGGTCTGACCTATAAATGGGAATACAGCAATGCTAATTCCAGCAAGTGGTATGCATCTTCTATGGAAGGAAGCAAGACAGACACCGTAAAAGTACCGGTACAGAAATACAGAGACGGACAGAAATACCGTTGTACCGTAACCGATAAAAACGGAAAAACAGTTATATCTGCTGTTGTGGCAGTAAAAGTGGCAGAGCTTCCGGCCGGACTGGCTATTGTAAGCCAGCCGGTAAGTGTGAATGCAGCAAAGGGAACCATGACAGAATTCAAGGTGCAGGCAACCGGAGATGGTCTTACCTATCAGTGGGAATACTGTAATGCATCTTCCAACAAGTGGAGAACATCTTCTATGGAAGGGAATCAGACCGATACGATTAAAGTGGAAGCTGGAAGCTGGAGAAACGGACAGAAATACCGCTGCGTGATCAAAGACGTAGAAGGCAATACGCTGACATCCGATGCAGCGACACTGACAGTTACCCAGTAAATTCATTTGTAATCCAAGGGGGATGGGACAGGACGTAAAAGGCAGAGCCTTAAGTTCCATCCCTTTGAAAAATAAATGAAAAAGGAGAAAACTATGAAAAGACGATTTCTTGCGCTCTTAATGAGTGCGGCAATGGCAGTGACACTGCTTCCGGCTTTTTCCGTAAAAGCAGAAAACAGCAGTGACACAGGAAACAGCGGAACGCCGGAGCAGAAAGTGATGGCAGAATATGACATGTCACATGCAGACGGAACGCTTACAGATATTTCCGGTAACGGAAATAATGCAAAACTGGTTGGAATCACAGATTCGGATTTCACAGAAGAGGACGGGGAAAACGTTCTGAATTTCTCCGGAGACTCTGGAAAATATGTTGAGATTCCGGCAGGACTGATCGAAGAAGAGAACTTCACGATCGAAGCTACATTTAAGACAGAAAAGGTGAGCAACCAGTGGTTATTCTGTCTTGGTAACAAGGTCAGCACATGGCCAAATGTGAAAAACTATGTATTCTTCTGCCCGACACAGGGAGGAAATGGTAACAGCAAAGACGGAAATATCCGTGCAGGATTAAAAGACGGATCCAAAGAAATTCTTCTTGCACAGGATGGAAAGATTACAGAGAATGCTTACAATACTGTAAAATATGAATTCAATGAAGGTGTGGTAAGCGTATACCTGAATGACGCACTGATCGAGACAACAGACAGTGGATATTCCATCCAGGATATTATCTCAGCAGGAACAGATGGAACTGCACTGGGATATATCGGAAAATCCCTGTACAGCCCGGACCGGCTTACAAGGGAACATTAAAATCATTCAAATTATCTGCAACAGAGAAAGATCATTCCGATGAAGCAAAAGTTGCAGAAGCAAAAGAAGCCCTGACACTTCCATATAACACAACCGATCAGGCTGTATATGGAAATATCACACTTCCTACGGAAGCAGGTAACGGAGTTGCCGTAACATGGACAACAGATAAGCCGGAGATCGTGGACGTACAGTCTCATGAGAACGAAGGCTATGATGCAACACCGGCCGGAACTGTAACAAGACCGGACAAAGATACCGATGTTACAATGACAGCAACGCTGAAACTGGGTGATGTAACAGCAACAAAAGACTTTACATTCACAGTTAAGAAAGCAGTAAAAGCAAAGACAGCCGATGATTACAGTGCATATTTCTTTACATATTTCGCAGGTGAAGGATATTCTGACGGAGAGCAGATCTACTTCGCAGCAAGTAAGAATGGACTGAAATGGCAGGATCTGAACGATAACAAACCGGTACTTACATCTACACTCGGAGAAAAGGGAGTACGTGATCCATTCATCATCCGTTCTGCAGAAGGCGATAAGTTCTACATGATCGCAACAGACCTGAAGATCAACGGAGGAAATGGCTGGGGTGCAGCACAGACTGCAGGAAGCCAAGAGTCTGATGGTATGGGAGTCTACAGACCTTGTAAACTGGTCTGACGAACGTATGGTAGAAGTAAGTGCTTCTATCGGAGCCGGCTGTACATGGGCACCGGAAGCAGCATATGACTATAAGACAGGCGAATATGTTGTATTCTGGGCATCTAAAGTATCTGATGACAACTACGCAAAACAGAGATTATATTACTCTAAGACAAGAGATTTCTACACATTTACAGAGCCACAGGTTTATATCGATATGGATCAGTCAAGTATCGATACAACGATCATCTATAACAACGATGACCAGATGTACTACCGATACACCAAGAATGAAGGCGGAAGTACGAACAGCCTCGGTGCAAAGACAAAGACTGTATATGTAGAAAGATGTGCAACACTTCTTGGCGAGTGGGAGCATATTGCATCAGATTCCCTGAACAGTAACCAGTGGGTAGAAGGTCCTACAATCTTCCAGTTCAACTCACAGGATACAGACGGAAGCAGCAAGTGGTGCCTGTTAGTCGACAATTATGGCGGCGGTGGATATTATCCACTGGTATCCGATGATCTGTCTTCCGGTGTATTCACAAGACCGGACAGCTATAAGATGCCAAGCCGTGCAAGACATGGTACACCGATCCCTGTAACACAGGAAGAGTACAATGCATTAATGGCAAAATGGGGAACCAATCTTGTTCAGGAGAATACAGAAGAAGAGGAAAAAGATCCGGTTCTTTCTTATGATTTTGAAAATACAGATGGAACAACAATCAAAGATGTCAGTGGACACAATAATGACGGTACGCTGAACGGAAATGCAACCGTAAAAGAAGAAAACGGAAGCAACGTATTATATCTGGATGGAACAAGCGGAACATTCGCTTCCCTTCCGACAGGATTCTTCGATGGAAGAAACAAATTCACCATTTCCATGGATGTAAAACCGGAAAAGGTAGATGGCAACTTCTTCACATTTGCAATTGGTAAAGACAGCAGCAAATATCTGTTCATGCGTCAGAAATCCGGATCTATCAAGAGTGTGATCACATCCGGTTCATGGAGTGCAGAACAGGGAGTTGACCAGAGTGTTGACCAGACTCTGTTGAATGAGTGGCAGAATATTACAATCGTAAAAGAAGCAGGAAAGATGTCATTATATCTGAATGGCGAAAAGATTGCAGAAAAGACAGGAATGTCAACAGATGTTACAGATCTTGGAAAAGATCTGAAAGCATATCTTGGAAAATCATTCTACAGTGCTGACGGATATTTCAAGGGCGCTTATGATAATGTAAAGGTTTATAACAGAGCATTATCAGCGGATGAGATTGCAGGAACAGAAGAATTCGCAATTGTCAAGAATCCGGAAAGCGTAGAAGGAGTTGTCGGAGAGACAGCAGAATTCACAGTAGAAGCAACAGGTAAAGGACTGACTTATGAGTGGCAGTATTGCAATGCAAATTCTACAAAATGGAGAACCTCCGTAATGGAAGGAAGCGATACAGCAACTGTAAAAGTTCCGGTTGCAAACTGGAGAGACGGTCAGAAATACCGCTGCGTGGTAACAAACGGAGACGGGGAACAGCTGATCTCAGAGACAGCCGTTGTAACCATGCAGAAACCAGTCAAGGTTCAGCCTGTAAGTGTAGAAGCAGTCAAAGGAACAACAGCAGAATTTACGGTTGAAACATCATGGGACAATGTAACTTATCAGTGGGAATACTGCAATGCGAACTCTAACAAGTGGAGAACATCCAGCATGGAAGGAAACAACACAGCAACCATCAAGGTTCCGGCAGGATCATGGAGAAACGGACAGAAATACCGTTGTGTGATCACAGCAGCAGATGGAAGAAGTGTGACATCTGATGTAGCAGTCCTGACAGTGACAGATAAATAAATGTTATTTAAAGAGGAGATAGAATTTTTCTGTCTCTTCTTTTTTTATTGCAAAATTATAAAAATTCACACAAAATTCACAAAAAAAGTCCATTCACAATAGCTGGAATGCATAATAAAATTTTGTTATATCTGTAAGAAGGTAAAGTGTGAAAGGAGAATAATGGTATGAACCGAAAAAACGCTGATAGCATTTTCGCTATCATTGGCAATGACAGTCGTTCCAGTAACTCCGGCAGCAGCAGCGGGGGCAGAACAGAATAGCGAAGGGCTTCAGAATGCGGTGCTGGATCTGGGATTCGAAAACAGTCTGGAGGATTCCAGTGGAAAGGGTAATAACGGAACACTTTCGTCCGGAAATGCGGAATATGTAGACGGAGTGGTCGGAAAAGCGTTGAAGATGAACGGAAGTTCCTATGTGAATCTGGGTACAAGCACAGATCTCCAGCCGGAAAATCTTACATTATCATTCTGGATCCGTCCGGATACGGCTATGACAGGAGAGGAACTAATCTCCTGGAATAAGAATGAATGGTACACAGACGGATGGTATCTTTCATCAGAAAATGATAACACACCACTGACACTTTCCATCGGACCGGCGAAGACGAACGGCCAGCCGTACAGAGTGTCCGTATCGGGAAAAAGAAGTGATTTCTTCCCGGCCGGAGAGTGGACACACATTGCAGTTACTTATGATAAGGACAGCAAAGAAATCTGCTTTTACAGAAACGGTGTAAAATGCAGCACGGTAACAACTTATGGTATCAGCGGGGAATCAACCGGAGTGCTCGGCTCCGATGCATCGATGGAAAAATCGGTTGGTTATAACGGACCAAAATACAAAGGTGCATATCTGAAAGCATCCCTGGATGAATACCAGCTTTATAATGATGTGGCAACTCCGGAGGAGGTCATTGCTCTGTATGAAGAATCTGGACAGACATTCGACCGTAAGGCGGTTGCACAGGCGGATCTGGATAAGATCAGCATTCCGGAGACGACGCAGGGGAACCTTTCTCTTCCGGCAACAGGAGAAAGCGGTTCTGCGATCAGCTGGTCATCAGACAATGAAGCAGTGGTTGCAGCAGACGGAACCGTTGTAAGACCGGGCGTAGGAGAGAAGGACGTGACGGTTACGCTGACAGCGGAAGCATCTTACTTAAATGGCGAGAAAGTAACAAAGACCTATAAAGTAACGGTAACAGCAAAACAGGAGATCAATATTACGACAAGCAGCATCATGGGGGATGTGACACTGGAAGATGATTATCTGGTAAATGCAGCACAGAAAGAAGACGAATATCTTTTAAGCCTGGATTCAGAAAAATTCCTGTATGAATTCTACAAGATATCCGGATTGACACCAAAGACAGATTCCGGATACGAAGGATGGGAAAGAAGTCATGGCAATAACTTCCGCGGACATACATTCGGACATTATATGTCAGCACTTTCACAGGCATATCTGAGTGCGGACGGAGAGACTAAAGCGGCATTAAAGACAGAGATCAAAGAAGCAGTGGACGGATTAAAAGAATGCCAGGATGCCTATGCGACAAAATATCCGGACAGTGCAGGATATGTATCCCCATTCCCGGAAGAGTGGCTGAAAGACAAAGATGGTGTAAATCTTGCCAACACCAGGAAGATCAGCGGTGATACCGTATACGTTCCATACTATAACCTTCATAAGGTACTGGCAGGTCTGATCGATGTGACAAAGAACGTCGATGATCAGGAAATCAAGGAAACAGCGCTTAGTGTTGCGGAAGGATTCGGAGAATATCTGAACAATCGTCTGAGTAAACTGACTGATAAAAACAAGATGCTCCGTACCGAATATGGCGGAATGAATGAAGCATTATACGAGCTTTATAACATCACAGGCAATGATCATTATAAGACAGCGGCACAGTATTTTGACGAGACAGATCTCTTCACAAAGCTTGCCAATAATCAGGATGTATTAAATGGATTACATGCCAACACGACGATCCCAAAACTGACCGGTGCATTAAAGAGATATACAGTCCTGACAGAGAATGAGGACTATTATAATTCGCTGTCCGACAGTGAGAAGTCATCACTGGAGATGTACCTGAAAGCAGCAGAGAACTTCTGGCAGATCACGGTTGACCATCATACATATGTAACCGGAGGCAATAGTCAGTCTGAACATTTCCATGCGGCAGATAAGATCGGATATGACGCAACCAAGAGTGAATATGATGCAAGTACGACATGTGAGACATGTAATACGTATAACATGTTAAAACTTTCAAAAGCGCTCTATCAGGTGACCGGTGATGAAAAAAATACATGGATTATTTCGAGACAACGTATACCAATGCTATCCTTTCTTCGCAGAACCCGGAGACAGGAACAACAATGTATTTCCAGCCGATGGCACCTGGATACAATAAAGTATTCAACAGACCGTTCGATGAATTCTGGTGCTGTACAGGAACCGGTATGGAGAACTTCTCCAAACTGGGTGACAACATCTATACCGTAAGCGCAGACAGCGTTGCAGTGCAGATGTTCTATTCCTCAGAACTGAAGGATGATACACATAATCTGAAATTAAAACAGATTGCCAATATGCCAAACGAAGACAAGATCACCTTACAGGTATCTGCAGCAGATGGCGGACAGGTAGCAGAAGGAACAGACCTGAAGCTCAGAAAACCGGACTGGATAGCAGGAGATGCAGTGATCACCGTCAATGGAAAGATCGTAAAGGCAGAAGAACAGAACGGATACTTTGTGATCGAAGATGTCAAAGCAGGTGACGAGATCACATACCAGATGCCGATGAAAGTGACTGCATACACCATGCCGGATAAGAGCAACATGGTAGCATTCAAGTACGGACCGGTCGTATTAAGTACCGCACTTTCTAGCAACAACATCGAAGCATCGAATCCGAACGGAATCCTTGTAAGAGTAGGAACTTATGATTCTTCCTGCCAGACCGTTATCACAGTAGAAAGTGATTCTGTGGAGACATGGCTTAAGGATCTGGAAAAGAACATGGTGAGAATCGAAGACAGCGCAGACGGACAGGTACAGTTCAAGCTGAAAAATGTCGACTCTGAATCTGAGAACCTGATCTATACACCACATTATATGCGTTACAAAGAACGTTATGGTCTGTATATGTACATGGAAGAAGCAGATTCCAAGTCTTCACAGGACCGTATCCTGGAGAATAAGAAATCCATCCGGGATACCGAGATGAGCACAGATTCCCTGTATACATTCGATGACAATAACTCAGAGGCAGCAAAGAACCAGCAGGGCGAGAACACATCCGTAGGTGTATTCAATGGAAAAGGATACCGTCACGGAGAGAAAAATATAGGATGGTTCAGCTATGATCTGAAGATCGATCCGACAGCAGAGAAAAATTATCTGAACTGTACATACTATTCCGGAGACAACGGAAGAACATTCGATGTATATGTAAACGGACAGAAACTGAAGACAGTTACGATCAATACAGCTGCAGGAACGAATATGTTCTATGTAGACACAACAGAGATACCGGCAGAATACCTGACAGAAGGATCTGATACGATCACTGTAAAATTCCAGGCAATTCCTGGAAAGAACAGTTATGTAGGAGGTCTCTTTGGTATCAGTACTTCTTCATCAACCGCATATGATACAGATGCTTCCCTTGCCGCACTTTCCTTTGACAAAGGAACCATGACACCGGCATATGACAAAGATACAACCGAGTATGTACTGGAAGTACCGGAAGATACAGAGACTGTTGCAATGACAGCAACACCGAAGAAAGAAAGCGGACTTGTATACGTGGGAGATGTCCTGATCGACGACAAGCATCCGAGAAATATTACCCTGACCGGAGAAGAGACAGTTGTGAATCTGACGAGTAAAGCACAGGATCACAAGACGGCGCAGGCATACAAGATCACAATTAAAAAAGTAAAAAAGACAGAGAAGGAACTCGCAATCGTGTCAGATCCATCTGACTATAAAGGTGTCGTAGGAGAGACTGCAGAATTCATCGTAGAGGCAACAGGAGAAGGCTTAACTTACCAGTGGGAATACTGTAATGAAGGATCATCCAAGTGGAGAACATCCAGCATGGAAGGAAGTACTACAGCAACCATTAAAGTTCCGGTAGGAAAGTGGAGAGATGGCCAGAAATACCGTTGCGTGGTAAAAGATGCAGCAGGCAACACCGTAATATCCAAAGATGCAGTAATGACAGTCGGCAAAGCAGATACCGCACCGGTGATCACAGCACAACCGGAAAGCATAACAAAGAATAAAGGTGAGATTACTGAATTTACAGTAAAGGCAACGGGAGAAGACTTAACCTATCAGTGGGAATACTGCAACGCAGGATCAGACAAATGGAGAACTTCAAGTATGGAAGGCAACCAGACAGAGACGATCAAAGTGGCAGCGGGAAGCTGGAGAAACGGTCAGAAATACCGCTGTGTGGTAACCGGAACAGACGGAAGAATGGTGGTATCCGAAGTAGCCGTTCTGACAGTAAAATAAGTATCAAGATTATTGGACAGACAACAAAAAACGTAAAAAAATGTATGGGTGGATAAAAAATCCACCCATTTTTTGTATGCAGGATCATATTCAAAAGAAAACCAACAGAATTCAAAAAAAACTACATTTTTTATAAAAAAATGAAAACTAGATATAATATATAAAAATCTATAAAAAGGAGGAAAACATGAAGAGGAAAAGTGTAAAAAAGGGAATTGCAGTAGCTCTGGCAGCGACAATGACCGGCGGTGTACTTCCGGCTGCGGCCGTGACAGCAGCGGAAACAGAACCGGATCTTCTTGCGGAATTTGATTTTAATTCGCAGGCTTCGGATGGTGTGATCGCAGGAACCAATGCGGTAGCCAAGATCAATGGCAACTGCCAGATCAAAACCAAGATCGGAGATAATACTGCACTCTATCTGGACGGAGGTCAGAATTATCTGGAAGTAACCGGCGAAGATGGAAGCAGTCTGCTGAAAGGTCAGGATGAGGTTACAATTTCATTCGATACCAAGGCAGAACGGACCAGTACAAACTGGCTTTGCTATGCAGCAGCAGACACGGGGACACAGAAGTATAACAGTGAGCAGTATCTTGGAGTAATGCAGCAAAACGGCAAAGTAAAAGCAGAACGTTATAAGAACAGTGGGTCAAGACCGGCATCACCACAAGGCGAAGCAGGTTCAGACTGGTCACATGTAGACGTCGTTGTATCAGAAAATGCGACATCTGTGTATGTAAACGGTGAGAAGAAAGCAGAAGAAGCAAGTGATATCAGTATTCCGGATATTGTCGGAGAAGACGGAGTATTTATATCGGAAAGGCTAACTGGGGAAGCGGAGAATACAGTAAGGCCTGGATCGATAACTTCCGTGTATATGGAGGAGTGTTGTCAGACGAAGCCATTGCTAAGGAATATGAAGAATTTGAAAGCGAAATGGAATCGTCAGACATTCAGGAAGCGTACGATGCGCTGACGCTTACAGATACCGATGATGTAAGAGGTAACCTGCCGCTTGTAAAATCAGGAAAGCACGGCGCAGTGATCGACTGGAAATCAAGCAATCCGGAAGTGATCACAGACAGTTCCGAGAATGCAGATGACAAGTATGACGGAGGTGTTGTTACGCGTCCGGAAGCAGGATCTGATCCGGTGCAGGTAACACTGACTGCAACGATCACGATCGGAACAGAAGTACAGACAAAAGAATTCACTGTAACAGTACAGCCAAAGACAGCGAACCTGGATACGGATTATGATGCAGGATATCTCTGGACATTCTTCGAGGCATCCGGCGGTTATGAGAAGATCTTCTTAGGATACAGCAAAGACGGACTGACATGGGAAAAACTCAACAAAGATGAGAATGGAAATGCACAGCCGATTCTTGTAAATGATGCATCCGGAAGTGACCTTGGTGTCAGAGATCCACATATCATCCGTTCCAAAGACGGAGATAAATACTGGATTCTTGGAACTGACCTTCATGCAGAAGGCGGCGGAAGCGGCGGAAGCGGATGGAATCAGTTAAGTGCAAGCCAGAATCTGGTTGTGTGGGAATCTACAGACCTTGTGAACTGGAGTGAACCAAAGCTTGTCTATGCTGGATTTGACCAGGCAGGATGTGTGTGGGCACCGGAAGCAATCTATGATGAGAAAACAGGCGATTACCTGGTATACTGGTCAGCACGTGACAAGTCCAAAGCAGGAACAGATGAGAACGCACTCCGCATGTATGTATGCAGAACCAGAGATTTCAATACATTCTCAGAACCAAAAGTATGGTTAAGTGAAGATCAGGATTCCGGAAAAGAAGTTAACATTATTGATACAACAATCGTACAGGATAACGGACAGTACTACCGTTTTTCAACTTCTGACTGGAATACAGTGATTGATACAAGCAGCACATTGTCAGAAGACTTATTCGATGTAAGAGTCAATGCAAACCAGAGTGAGAACGGAGACTGGAAGAGAATTGTTACCAGAAGTTCTTCAAGTTCTGCAGGATTTGATTCAAGAGAAGGATTTACTGTATACCAGCTTCCGGATGGAAAATTGTGTGCAATGGGAGATCACAGTGGTTATAAAGCATTTGTAACAGATGATCTTTCCAGCGGTAAATTTACTGCAACAACAGCAACCTTCAAAGACGGAAGATTTCGTCATGGTACAGTTATGCGTCTTTCCAAAGCAGAAGAAAAAGCAATTCTGGCAGCTTACGGTGAAGATGATACAGAGGATCCGGTAATGGATGAAAAAGTACTGGCAGACTTTAATTTCAACGATGACAGTACAGGATTCACCAGTGAGAATGCCAAGGCAGAAGGTACTTATACATTAAAAGACAGCTATAACGAAGCAGCAGGAAAAGCACTTTATCTGGACGGAAGTTCTTCTAATTACCTTACGGTTAAAGGAACAGACGGAAAGGCACTTCTTGCAGGCGCAAAAGAACTGACGATTTCTTACGAAGCAAAACCAGACCGTACAGGAACGAACTGGGTTCTGTATGCGGCACCGGGAAGCAGTGCTCCGACCTACCAGAGTGAGACATATCTTGGAATTATGCAGAAATCCGGAAGCACAACACTGGAACGTTATAAGAACAGTGGTTCAAGACCGACAAATCCATCAGCTTCAACGGGAAATGACTGGGCGAGAGTGGACATCGTCATGACAGAAACTGACACAACAATGTATGTCAATGGAAAAGCCGTATCCAAAGAAGATAGTAGTTATGCATTATCAGATATCGTTGGTAAGAATGGTATCCTTCAGATTGGTAAAGCGAACTGGGAAAGCGGCGAATATTACAAGGGATGGATCGATAATCTTCGTATCGAAAGTAAAGCACTGAGCGCAGACGAGGTCAAAGAATTAGCTTCTGATTTTGTCAGCACATTACCGGCTGTATCAGGTGCATCTGTAGGAACAGCTCCGGACAGAGAGACAGCACTGAACTATAGAGGTACGGATGATCATACTGCGATCGCGACTCAGATCGATCAGGAGAAAAAGACGATTACATCTTATGTAAGAAAAGGCACAGACCTTACCAATATTCCATTTACATTATCTATGAATGTAGATGCAGCTTCTCTGAAACTGGATGGTGTAGACTTTGTGAATGGATCTTCTGTAGATCTTTCAAAAGACAGAACACTTACCATTACACGTGATGGAAAAGATGAAGAATGGACCGTTAAGACACCTGTGATCAGCAATAACCCTGTTCTTCCTGGACAGTATGCAGATCCGGACATTGATTACTTTGACGGTAAATTCTGGATTTTCCCTACCACAGACGGATATCCGTCATGGAGCGGAACTGTATTCCATGCATTCTCTTCCGAGAACATGGTAGGCTGGACAGATGAAGGCATTATCATGGAACTGGCCAACAGTAATCCTGGTGTAAACGAAAAAGGAGTACAGATCGCTGCATCACCATGGGCAGTAAAAGGAAGTGCATGGGCACCGACAATCGAGAAAAAAGGTGATAAATATTATTTCTACTATTGTGGAAAAGATTCAAACGGAACATCTGCAATCGGAGTAGCATGGGCAGACAACCCGGCAGGGCCATATACGGATCTTGGAACTCCGCTTTTGACAGTAAGCATGTGCAGAAATGCAGGCGTATCCATGGGACAGGCAATTGACCCGTCTATTTTCACAGATGATGACGGAACATCTTACATTACATTTGGTAACGGATCAGCAGCAATCGCTGAACTGAACGATGATATGACAAGTATTAAAGAAGGAAGCCTGAAACAGATCACCGGACTTACAGATTTCCGTGAATCTGTTGTAGTAACAAAGGCTAACGGAAAATATCACTGGACATGGTCATGTGACGATGCAAACAGCCCGAATTATCATGTAAATTACGGTGTATCAGACAGTCTGTTTGATGCAAATGGTAAAGCAGCCGTAAAACTTGTAAAGAAAAACCTGCTTGCCAAAGATACAGAAAAAGGAATCTTAGGATCTGCACATCAGTCAGTCGTTCACGTAAAAGACAGTGAAGGAAAAGACAGATACTTTATGGCATACCACAGATTCTACACACCACTGGATATCTTCCAGTCTGGTGACGGATTAGGAAAACACAGAGAAACATGTATCGATGAGATCACATTTGATGAGAACGGATACATGCAGATCACACCGACACTGGAAGGTGTATCAGCTGTAAATACAAAGGGCGAGGAAGAAGAATTCGCAATTGTCAAGAATCCGGAAAGCGTAGAAGGAGTTGCCGGAGAGACAGCAGAATTCACAGTAAAAGCAACAGGTAAGGGACTGACTTATGAGTGGCAGTATTGCAACGCAAATTCTTCAAAATGGAGAACATCCGTAATGGAAGGAAGCGATACAGCAACTATCAAAGTTCCGGTTGCAAACTGGAGAGACGGCCAGAAATACCGCTGCGTGGTAACAAACGGAGACGGTGAACAGCTGATCTCAGAGACAGCCGTTGTAACGATACAGAAACCAATCAAAGTTCAGCCTGTAAGTGTGGAAGCAGTCAAAGGAACAACAGCAGAATTTACGGTTGAAACATCATGGGACAATGTAACTTATCAGTGGGAATACTGCAATGCGAACTCTAACAAGTGGAGAACATCCAGCATGGAAGGAAACAACA
>ENA-OQBL01000771-OQBL01000771.1-human-gut-metagenome-genome-assembly--contig:-NODE-771-length-15101-cov-4.530787_pt1 | contig 15101 bp, 10 predicted proteins | sample MGYA00242747_ERZ504553 | MGnify/ENA primary metagenome ERZ504553 (study PRJEB26092, sample SAMD00036240) | human gut metagenome | host: Homo sapiens | study: EMG produced TPA metagenomics assembly of...
ACTGCCGAGACCGCAGAGCCGACACCGACACCTGCGCCCACGGAGACGCCCGCAGCCATGCCCGCCGCGACGCTGCCGACGTTAAGTGACGCCGCCAACAGCCCGCGCTTTGTCTGCCCGGTGCAGTACAAATACATTTCCCGCTTCATGAGCGAGGACAGCGGCCACCGGGGCGACGACCTGCATGCCGCCGAGGGCACCGAGATTTACGCCGCCGCGGACGGTGTGTGCTGGCCGCGCAGGAGCATTACAGCTGGGGCAATTTTGTGGAGATCGACCACGGTACCGACGCCGACGGGCTGCGCTGGGTCACGCTGTACGCCCACATGAAGTCCTGCGCCGTTGTGCCCGGGCAGACCGTGACCGCCGGTCAGGTCATCGGGTACGTGGGTTCCACCGGGTACACCACCGGCAACGCCTGCCATTTTGAGATGCATGTCAACGGCACGTTGGTCGAACCGCGGTATTTTACCGCCTACCGGGGCAGCGACGCCGCCGCGCTGACGCAGGAAAAGGCCGATGAAATTTTAGCCGAGGCCGTGCGCAATGCGGCAGCATCCGAGCCTATCACTGATCCCGCGGACGGGTCGGAGGCGATGGGGCTTCTCCTGCAAAGCGGCTATCTGCCCGTCAACGCCATCGTGCCGACGGGCAGTCTGCCGCTGATCACAGCCCAGTACAGCGCCGAGCACCCCGGCGTGGACCTGGCCGCCGACGAGGGCACAAATGTGCTGGCTCTGGCAGGCGGCACCGTGACCGAGGCCGAGTATGACCCCGAAAAGGGCAATTACGTCATCCTGGACCACGGCAGCGGGCTGGAAAGCGAGTATGATTGTTTGCAGGCCGGGGCCGTTGAGGTCGGGCAAACCGTCACGACCGGACAGGTCATCGGGACTGTGGGCAGCACGGGCGCGTCCACCGGGCCGCACCTGCATTTTTTCCATGCGGCTGAACGGTACGCCGATTGACCCGCACTTGACAGATAACTGAACGGGTGAGCCATGGCCTATACGCACTTCCCCGCCGCTGCTCTGGCGGCGGGGCTGCCTTTTTTGTACCCTTTTTCCGGGCCTGACCGCTTACGCGGATGATAAAAAGAGCGAATTAACGCAAAAGCAGACCGAGACGCGGCAGGAGTACGAAGCCGCACAGTCGGCCCTGGAAGAATTGCAAAACGAACAGACGCAGACCGAGAGCGAGGTTGCCGCCCTGACCGGGCAGGCCGCCGAGCTGGCCGGGCAAATTGCCGCCGTGACCGACGCCGTGCAAAATGCGCAGACCGTTTTGGACGAGCGGCAGGCCGCGGCGGACGCCGCCCGCGCCGCACTGGACGCCAAGCAGGCCGAGTACGACGCGCGGCTGGCCGTCTGCCGTGAGCAGCTGCGCGCGATGCAGCGGCTGGACGGCGGCGGAGCCGTCTGGCTGCTGGCGCAGGCCAAAAGCCTGTACCAGCTGCTGACGTTCGACGCGGTTTTGCAGCAGATGAGTGCGCGGAACAGCACGGTTCTGGCCGAGCTGGACGCCGAGGCCGCCGCACTGGAGCAGGCCCGCGCCGCGGCGGACGAGGCTGCCCGGCAGGCCGCCGATGCCAAGGCGGCACTCGAACAGCAGCAGGCGGCGCTGGCCGACACGCAGACCGCGCTGGAGTCCGCACTGCTCGACGCGAACAGCACGCTGACCGCCCAGCAGGCCGCGGCCCAGGCACAGGCCGCCGTGACCGACGCCGCGAAAAAGGCGTATGAGGACGCCACCGCCGCACTGGACGCCTATGTGCGGGAGCAGAGCCGACGCTACACAACGGCGGACCTGCACCTGACTAGCCTTGACTTCCGCTGCCCGCTGGACAGCTACGGGCGCATCACGACGCAGTTTGCCGAGCCGGACCCCTGGGGCATCCCCCACCGCGGCACCGATTTTGCCGCGCCGGGCGGCACGCCCATCTATGCGATTGCGGACGGTGTCGTCAGCGCCGCGCGGACGATGAACAGCTACGGAAACTGCGTGCAGGTCAGTCACGGCACCGCGGACGACGGCCACCGGTACGACAGTCTGTACGCCCACATGAGCAGCATCGCCGTGGCGCAGGGGGCCGCCGTGCAGAAGGGCGACCTGCTCGGGTATGTGGGCAACACCGGCAATGTCTACGGCGCGGGCGGCGGGTATCATCTGCACCTAGAGCTGCGCGTGGACGGCAGCAGAGTGGACCCGCTGGGGTTTGTGCCGACGCATTAAATGCCTCGTAGGGGCCGGGCATGCCCGGCCCCTACGGGAAAGCTAAAAGGAACGTGTATTGCTTTGACCTTCGGAGATTTTCTATACTACACAGGCTTCCATGTGGAATACACCGCGGTGCGCGTTGGACGCGGGCTGGCGGCGCTGGCACACGGCGCGGCGCGGGCGTTGCTTACGCTGCTGGCTGTGGTGCTGCGGCCCGCATTGCGGGCGGCGGACAGCTTTAAAGCAGCGCTCACCCATCCGCGGCAGCTGGCGGGGTACGCCGTGCCGCTGCTGGCCGCCGGGGTGCTGGCATGGTTCGTGCGCACCGCGCTGGCGCGGCCCTTTGTGCTGCGGGTCGAGGTCGGCGGGCAGGTCGTGGGCTATGTCACAGACGAGCAGGCGTTCGACGCAGCCCGCGCCGACGTACAGGCCCGCCTGACCGGCGTGGTCGGCTGGGACGTCCAACCCGCGTACACCCTTGTCATGGCCGACGCCGACACCCGCCCCATGACCGAGCGCGAGACCGCAGATGCCATCCTGCGCGCCGCAGGCGGCGAGATCACCGAGGGCACCGCCGTCTATCTGGACGGCGCGCTGCGGTTCGTCACCGACGAGGGCGACCACCTGCGGCAGTTTTTGTACGCCGTGCGTGCGCCGTGGCAGACCGACGGTGTGCAGACCGACTTTGTCCACGCCCTGCGGCTGGTGGACGGCATCTACCCTGCCGCGGCCATCACACCGTACCGCGACCTGACCGCCGCACTGCGGGCGGACGACCTTTTGCAGGTCAAGGCCGTGCGGTACGAGACCGTGACCCAGGAGCTGCCGTTTGAGACCCAGACCATCGAGGACGCGGGGCTGGATTTTGGCAAAACCGAGACCGTACAGGCCGGGCAGAACGGCAGCGAGCTTGTCACCAGCGAGATCACAACCGTGGCGGGCGAGGTCGTCAGCACCCGCGTAGTGGATGTGCAGCTTGTGCAGGCCTCCGTGCCGGAGGTCATCCACCGCGGCACACGGCTGAAAAGCGGTATGATCGGCAGGCTGGGCACAGGCAGCTTTCTCTGGCCGGTGCCGGGGTATTCGGGCATCAGCCGGTGGGCCAGTCTGCCCTATGGACACCGCGGCGTGGACATCACGGCCCCCTACGGCACACCGATCTATGCCGCCGACGCGGGCACGGTCATTGCCGCCCAGTGGCACAACCACCCCACCATGAGCTGGGGTTACTATGTGGAGATCGACCACGGCAACGGGTACAAAACGCTGTACGCCCACATGTCGTCCTTTGTCGTGCAGGCCGGGCAGACCGTGGAAAAGGGGCAGCTGATCGGCTATGTGGGGGCCACTGGCGCTGCCACGGGTTCACACTGCCATTTTGAGATGTACTATAACAATGCACTTATCAGTGCGCGGAATGTGTTCCCGGATATGTGAGGCACAAGCCAGACAGGCTGCTGCCGGGTTGTCGCCTTAATTTATTTTGCAAATCACTTTACTTTTTGCTTTCCGTATGGTAAAATTCTTTGCATAGTAAAGCTGACTAAGCTCTCGCTCAGGTGCAATGGCGCACACGAACGGGAGCTTTTTGCCTAAAATGAGGTGTTACTATGGATCACATTGACCGTAAAATCATCGACCTTCTGCAAAACAACGCCCGCGCACCGTTAAAGGAAATTGCCGACCATGTGTTTTTGTCCAGCCCCGCCGTGTCGGCCCGCATGGCCCGGCTGGAAAACTCCGGCACCATCACCGGCTACCAGGCACAGGTCGACGCGCCGAAGCTGGGCTACATGGTCAAGGCGTTCATCAATCTGGACATGGACCCCCAGCGCAAGCCGGAGTTTTACCCCTATATCCAGAGCTGCCCCCATGTGGTGGAATGCAACTGCGTCACCGGCGATTACAGTATGCTGATAGAGGTGCTGTTCGGTACGACGCAGGAGCTGGATCAGTTCATCAACCACCTGCAGCAGTTTGGCCGCACCCGGACGCAGATCGTCTTTTCGACGCCCGTAGAGCACCGCGGCGTGCCCGTAGCCGAGCCGGAGGAGAAGCAATAAAAAAACAAAAAGCCTTCCCCATCGGGGGAAGGTGGCCGAGCGAAGCGAGGTCGGATGAGGGCGAAGTTTGCGCTGTTTCCCGTAAACGGGATATTGCCGGCAACGCGGCCCTCATCAGTCCGCTTCGCGGACAGCTTTCCCCGATGGGGAAGCCTTTTTCCGTTATAAGTGTCCCCCGCTCCGCAGAACAAAAATCCAGCCTGTCAGCGTCAAGGCGGAGAGAAGGGTCGTCAGGGCAATGCAGCTCGAGGTCAGTACGCCCTCATGGCCCATGTTCCTGCTCATGACATAAGCGCTCGGCGTCGTGGGACTGCCCAGCATGATGAGCAGTGCGACGAGTTCCTCATTCCGAAAGCCCAGCGCTACCGCGCAGGGCAGGAACACCGCCGCAAGGCCCACGGTCTTGATGAACGCCGCCGCCAGCGTGGGGCCGAGCTTTTTGATGGCCTTTGTCCCCTCAAACGACGCGCCGATGGACAGCAGCGACAGCGGCGTGGTCAGCGACGCAATGCTGCTGATGGTTTTGGTTGCGATCTGCGGCAGCGTGAACGGCAGCAGCGCATAGACCGTGCCGAACACAATGCCCAGCAGGATCGGGTTTGTGGCCACGCCGCGCAAGAGCTGCTTCGGGTCAGGCACGCCGCGCTGCTCGGGCGATTCCAGCATCAAGATCAGCACCGCAAAGATGTTGAAAAGCGGCACACTGCCTAAAATCATGAGCGGGGCCATGCCGGCGCTGCCGTAAATGTTCTGTATGAACGCCACGCCCAGCACGGCGGCGCTGCTGCGGTAGCCCGCCTGCACGAACTCGCCCACCAGCGTCTTGTCTTTCAAAAAACGTTTAGCCCCCGCCCAGACGGTCAGGATGCCGACGAGGGTGGCGGCAAAGCAGAACATCACAAACCTGGGCTGAAAGTCGTGCAGGATGTCCACGCTGCCCATGTCCAGAAACAGCATGAGCGGCAAGGTCACCTTAAAGGTCAGCCTGTCCGACGCCTTGCAGAACGCGGGCGGCAGAAAGCCGAGCTGCCCCAGCGCGTACCCCACCACCATGACAAGGAACACCGGCAGGGTCGCGTTCAGGCTGAAAATTAAATTTTGCATGGCAGTTCTCCACTTTATTGCTGCCTTTATTCTACCATTCCCAACAAGTCTTTACAAGGCGGGGATTTTGCAAAATCTTTTTTCGGCAAAAGCCTTGACTTTTCCGGGGTGTTTGTGCTAGAATATCACTTGCAGTCAATGCAACAAGCGGAAGTGCTGGAATCGGCAGACAGGCACGTTTGAGGTGCGTGTGTCTATGACGTGTGGGTTCAAGTCCCATCTTCCGCACCAAAAGAGAACCCCCATGGCGTATCCCGCCATGGGGGTTCTCTTTTTTCCTGTCACGCAGACTAAACAAAGCCCCCCGGCATCATCACGATGCCGGGGGGCTTTGCGTTTATGGAAGGACAAAGAGAATCGCAGGGTTAAATCTTAGGCGCGGTACTCCGCGGGCAGCTGGCCGACGGTCTGCCACTTTTCCATGGCATCTTCCAGCTTCATGCCGTTCGCAACCGCGTCGCGGCGGCAGGCGTTGACGGCCTGGATCTCCTTCATCTTCTCGCCGGTCAGGCTGTAGCCCTTCATGGCGATGAGAGTGGCCGCCCAGGCGACCATCGGGATGGCGCAGAACAGGACGATGACGACCACATTCATGCCCGGAGTGTACGGGTCATACTGGGTGGGCAGGGTGTTCAGACCGATAAAGGTCACGGCAATGCCGACGACGGTGGCGGACAGGCTGGAAACGAGCTTATCCACCAGGCTGAACAGCGTACCCATGATGCCCGGAATATACTTGCCGGAGCGGTAGGTCTCGTAGTCGGAGCAGTCGGCAACCATCGGAATGGGCATGTCGGCAGTAGCGTAGTATGCGCCGTAGCCGATGCCGAAGAACAGGATGAACAGAATCGTGTACAGGTTGATGGACAGACCATTCTCGCCCAGCAGGCTCAGATGGAATGCATCACCGCGACCCCACAGCAGCAGCAGGACCAGCACGCCGACATAGCAGGCCAGCGCCACGCTGACATACTTCGTCAGGCTGGCCTTCTGGCCCTTCTTCTGGCTGGTGCGCACAGAGAGAATGAAGAACGGCACACTGCAGGCGTAGCCCAGCACCATCATGGGCAGGTACAGCCCATCGTAAGCACCCATCATGCAGCCGTAGAGCATGCACAGGACCGTGGTGTTGTTGGCGATGGAGAGCGCCAGCTTCGTGCCCGCGCCCGCGATCATCAGACGCTGCATGGGTTTGTTTTCCCTGATGATCTGCAGATATTCGCTGACCTTGACCTTCTCGGTCTTTTCGCCGCCGATGCCGAAGTACTTGGGCTGATCCTTCTCCCAGATGCCGATGATGGCCAGGATGGTCAGCGCAATGGACATCACAATGCCCACGGGGGCCAGCGTGCGGAAGAAGCCCGCGGAGGAATAGCCGCCCTCATAGTTTTTGGCAAGGATGGGAGCCAGGAACTGCATAACGCCCATGCCCAGCAGACTGCCGACGGTGTTGAAGATCGTGAACAGCGGGCGCTGCTTGGGGTCGTTGGTCAGAACCGTCTGACCGGAACGGGTGCAACTGGTCTGGAAGGTGTAGCCGATGACCCAGACAAAGTACAGGCCCACAAACGCGGCATAGCGTGCCCACATCATCGTATCGGGGATCGTCGGGGTGATGCCGTACAACACCAGAATGCTGACGGCCATGATAAGGTTGCCGATGGCCATGAACGGGCGGAATTTGCCGAACTTACCGTTCGTGCGGTCCATCAGCGCACCGATGATCGGGTCGGTGATGGCATCGCACAGGCGCATGGCCGTGACCATGGCCGAGGCAAACAGAGTGCCCAGCGCCAGTACATTGCTGCCGAAGGTGGCAATGTAGGAAAGCACAAGGACGTAATAAACATTCGTGGCACCGTTGTTCAGCGGAAACAGTACCAGCTGGTAGAGTTTGGCGCGATTGACGCTGGACGCTTTTGCATTTTCGCTCATGGGCTGCTCCTTGTTGTGGAAAAAGAAATCTTACTCAAAAGTCCCCGCCGGGGCCGGCGGGGAGCTTGCGGAAATTCTGTAGAAATCAGGCTTTCTTAGCGGCTTTCAGGGATTTTTTGAAATCCTTGTAGGCCTTGTATTCTTCGGTCTTGCGGAACTTGATGCCGCCAATGATCCACATCACGATGCCCAGCAGGCAGAAGAAGGAGGAGGCACAGGCAATGATGATGCTCATGGTAACAACCGTCGGGCGGGTGACCTTGATGGTGGTGTCGGCACCCACGCCGTTCATGCCGCAGGAGCTGGCGATGGCATACAGGTTGTGGTGGCAGGCCTCGCGCATGGCGGTGACGATGACGGGGTCGTTCTTGTACTGGGGCAGGGTGTCGGTGACGAAGGACATCATGGCATCGTAGATGGACACACCGGCCAGCACGCCGTCGGGACCGTTGACATACTGGGGTCAGAACGTTATCGGTGATGACCATGCCGTCGCAGCCCCACTCGTTGCGCAGGATGCCAGTGACCAGACCGTAGTTGCCGCCGGACCAGACAGCGCCCCAGCGGGTGTAGGCGATCATAACGCCGTTGGCGTTGCCGACCTCGACGGGAGCCTGGAAGGCTTTCAGGTAGACTTCACGGGCAGCCTGCTCGTTCAGCCAGACGCCCAAACCGATACGGTCCTGCTCGCAGTCGTTCAGGGCAAAGTGCTTCATAACAACGTGGACGCCCTTGTCCTGAATTGCCTTGACTTCGTAAGCGGACATCATGCCGGAGAGGAAGCCGTCCTCGGAGTAATACTCGAAGTTACGACCACCGTAGGGGGTGCGGTGAATGTTGTTGCCGGGGCCGTACAGGCAGGCGATGTCGGCTTCCAGGCAGTTGTTGCCGATGACCTTGCCGATCTCGGTCATGATCTCGGTGTTGAAGGTGGCAGCCATAACGTCCTCAGAGGTGAAGGCGGTGGCGGTCAGCTGGCTCTTGTCGTTGCCCAGCAGGCTGGCGGTCAGACCCTGGGGGCCGTTCTCGTCACGGGTGCCGGGGGCTTCCACGCTCTTGACGGGCATGGTCCAGTGGAAGGCGTCGCCGATCAGGGAGTTCATCTCGTCGAAGGTCATCTGATCCAGCAGCTCGTCCCACTTGGGATCGTTGTAGTCCAGACCGATCATGTCGTACAGCTTAACGCCGTTCTTGGCGCCCAGGGTGGGCATCTCGATGCTCTCGTAGTCGGCAGGATCGTAGCGGATGTCCTTCAGGTCCTTCTTGAGCAGCTCGGTCAGGGTCAGCTTGACGGTTTCGGTGGGCAGAGTGCCGTTCCAGTCAGAGCGGCTCAGCCAGGTCACGGTCTCCTCGACGCCCTCGTACAGGTTGGGGTCGGCGCAGGACAGCTGGTTGGTGATGGCGGTGCCATTCTCGCTGGTGGCGTAGGTGGTGGTATCGAGGGCGTCCTCGGTCCAGGTGTAGGTCAGGTCGGCGTCGCCGTCGGCGGTCATCTTGCCGTTGGTGGACTCCACGGTGTAGCCCTTGGCAGCCAGAATGTTGTTCACAGCGTTGTGGGCATCGGTGGCGGCGGTGAAGTAGTAGTCACCGGCGTCGAGGATGTAGGTGCCGGCGCCGTAGGTGTCGTAGGAAGCGATATCGCGCTTGTTGACGGTCATGCTGACAGTCTCGGAAGCGCCCGGCTCGATCATGCCGGTCTTGCCGAAGCCGACCAGAGAAACGGCAGACTTCTCGACGCCGTTTTCCTTGTCGTAGTCGGTGTAGGGGCTCTGGACATAGACCTGCACGGTCTTTTTGCCGGCCATGTCGCCGGTGTTGGTGACCTTGACGGTGACGGTGTAGGTGTCATCGGCGGCATTGTAGCTGACGTTCATGTCGCTGATGTCGAAGTCGGTGTAGCTCATGCCGTAGCCGAAGGGGTAAGCCACGATGTCGCCGTAGGCGTAGTCGCCTGCGTTGCCGTTGCCGGTGACGAAGTCCTCGTAGCGGGTCTCGTAGTACTTGTAGCCCACATAGATGCCTTCCTGGTAGATCATGTAGGACTTAGCCTTGGCGGACACATCGCCGCCCTCGACATAGCCTTCGTAGGTGGTGGGGGTGAAGTTCCACATGGCGGGGGCGCTGAAGTTGTCGTAGCAGTAGGTATCGACCAGGCTGCCGGAGGGGTTGACCTTGCCGGTCAGGATCTCGGCCACGGCATTGATGCCGGAGATGCCCACGTCACCGATCCACAGTGCGGCGTCGATGTCGTACTCGTTGTTCTTGAGGAAATCGACCTGCAGGGCGTTGGCGGAGTTGATCAGCAAGATGGTCTTTTTGACGGTGCCGTTCTTCTTCATCTCGGCAACGTTCTGCAGCATAGCCTTCTCGTTCTCGTCAAGCGCCAGGTAGTTGACCTCGCCGTAGGAGAGGTCAGCACCCTCGCCGCCGACGCGGGACAGGGTCACGATAGCGGCATCGCCGTACTGGGCAACGCTGTCCTTGACCTCGTCGGTGTAGACATCCCAAGGCACCTCGGCGGTGACCTCACTGGAGGTGGCGACCATGCCGCTCTTGGAGCGGGCGTAGTCCTTGCCGGCGCCGACGGTGTAGAAGTCCCACAGGGTGGGGTTGACGGTGACACCGACCTTTTCCAGGGCGGTGCGCAGGGTGTCGGCGGTGGAGGCATCAATGTTGCCGGAGCCGGTGCCGCCGTACACGAGGTTGACGCTGCTGCTGGAGAAGGTGCTGACCTTAGCGTCGGAAGCCAGAGGCAGCGCATTGTTGTTGTTCATCAGCAGGGCAGCGCCCTCGGCCTCGACCTGCTGGGTCAAAGTCAGACCGTAGTTGACCATCTCCTCGGCGGAGTTGAAGTCGCTGGTGTAATACTGGGCGTTGGTGTCCTCGTTTTCCAGCTCCCAGAAGCTGCCGCCAAAGCGGGCAGCCATGGTGTTGTCGAACTTTTGCAGAAGGATGCTAAGCGGGATCGAAACGATCATCACCACGCCGCAGATGATTGCCAGAATCTTCCACGGCGTAATGTGCTTACGCTTGGTCTTTTTGTAGGCCTTTTTCAAGGTCTGCTTTTGCATTTTCAGATCATCCATTACCTTTTTCTCCTTGTTTTATATAAAACAGCCGCACGGTGCGGCGTGTTTCGTGGCAAAAGGCTTTCCCCTCGGGGGAAAGCTGTCGCCGGAGGCGACTGATGAGGGGCGAGTGTGCCTGTGTTGCCCGTTGACCGGTTTTTACGGCAAGTCTGCCCTCATCCGGCCCTGCGGGGCCACCTTCAGTCTACGCGCTAAGAGCCGCCTACAGCGGTTGCGCTCCGACACGCGCCTGCGGGCGCAGCCCCTCAGGGGAAGGCTTAGGAGCTTACACCCAGTTTGCGCTGGTGGACTTTTTCTTAGTCAGCTTGTAGTCCGGGTTCGGGGCATCGACCTTGCGGAATACCGCATCGTCGATGCTGTCCCCTGCCACGGCCTGGACCTTCGTCTCGCCGTTCAGCTTGACACGGAACTTGAAGATGTGCTCGCCCTCCTGCTCGGCCAGCTTTTCGCCGTCCACGTAAAGCGTAACATTCTTCTGGTTCGAGTAGACCTTGACCTCGATCTCATTCTCGGTGCGGTCCGCATAGCGCTTCGAGCAGATATGCACGAACGGCTCGTCGCTCCACCACGCTTTATAGATGTAGAAGCTGTCCTTCTTGGTCTTGCGGTCAAAGGTGACAAGTCCCTTATGATTCATACCCGGCTCGCCGCCCTGGTCGCGGGCGTCGGCGGCAAAGTCGTACATGTTCCAGACGTGGGTCGCCCACAGCCATTTGTGGCGGTCAAAGCAGCGGAGCATGTACTCATGGTAGATGGCCTGGTATTCCTCGGTGTGGTCACCGCGGCGGGGATGGCTGCTGTGCAGGTTCGGCATACCCTCGGCGCCGTACTCGCTGAAACCGAGCGCGCGGTTCGGGTAGCAGAGGTGGAAGAAGTCCATCCAGAGGTCGTTTAAAAAGAGGCCCGGCACGTACCAGCCCAGATACAGGTTCCAGCTGACGAGATCCGTGATATGCGCCACCGGGTTGAAGGGTCCGCACATCGCGTAGCAGGCCAGCGTCGTCAGGCGGGTCTTGTCCATCTCATGGCAGAGATCGTTCAGCACATGATGGTTGTCGCGCATGTCGCGGTTGTCCTTCGTCGAGATCGTGATCTCGTTCGAGACGCCCCAGCAGACGATGCAGGGGTGGTTGTAGTTCTGGACGATCAGCTCCTTCATCTGCGAGATGGTGTTCTCACGCCCGTTGGGCATGTGCTCGGAAATGTAGGGGATCTCAGCCCAGACGACCATGCCGGCCTCATCGCAGAGGTCGTAGAAGTACTGGTCGTGCTGGTAGTGCGCCAGACGGATCGTGTTCGCGCCCAGCTCCTTGATGAGCTGCATATCCTCGTCGTGCATCTCGCGCGTGATGGCATTGCCCAGACCCTTGCGGTCCTGATGGCGGGAGACGCCGTGCAGCGGATACGGGCGGCCATTGAGGAAGAAGCCCTGCTTGGGGTCAACCGAGAAGCTGCGCACGCCGAAGCGCTGGCGTACCTCGTCCTGTACCTCGCCGTTCAGCACCAGACGCACCGCGCAGGTGTAGAGATACGGGTCGCGGACGCCGTCCCACAGGTGCGGGTGCTCCAGCGTGACCGTCGTGTCCCGGCCCTTGCCGGTCAGCACCTCGGCACCGGCGGCGTCGTAAATCGAGAACTCGACCTCTCCGTCGCCCTCCATCCAGGTCTTGACCTCGATGTCAGCGTTTGCGCCGTTGACAGTGGGCGTGATCTGCACGCCCGGGCCGCCGAGATAATCCAGCGCGATGTGGTTCCGGTTGACGACCAGCAGGCTGACGTCGCGGTAGATGCCGCCGTAGAAGGTGAAGTCAGCCTTCTGTGGGTAGACGCGGTCATTTTTGCTGTTGTCCGCCTCCACGATCAGCACATTGCTGTCGGCCAGCAGCGCCGTGACATCCGCGCGGAAGGTGGAGTAGCCGCCGTCGTGGCGGGTGACCTCCACCCCGTTCAGCGTGACCTTGGCGCTGGCATTCACGCCCTCAAACTGCAGCCAGACCTGTTGGGTATTCTTGTCAAAAGCGGGCGCCGCAAACCGCGTCTTGTAGATGCAGATGCCGCGCCAGTAGTCGTTGCCGCCGTCCTGGCCGTCGATGTTGTTCCAGGTGTGCGGCAGGTCCACGGCAGTGGTCTTACCGTCAGGGCCGGTGAACTGCCAGTTCTTCATCAGCTTGGTCGTGCTTCGCATTGCGCCCTCCTGTGTTGTTTTTTACTGTACCTGTATTGTACAGAACTGTTAAATTTCTGGCAATGGGTTTGCGAAAAGTGGTATTCCTGGCGGGATATTCGGTTTTTGGGGTACAAAAAAGGCCGCCCGCTCTTTGTACATCTTGCACAAAAAACAGGCGGTATTTTTTCTTTCATCCCTTGGTGAGCGGCATCACGATCTTGACGGCGAACAGCTCTCCGCGGGGCTCTGTCGCCATGGCGCCGCTGTATTTCTGCACGACACGGCGGGCGACCTTCAGCTCATAGCTGTGGCGGCGTCCGTGGTCGGGCTGGCTGCCGGACAGCGCCGGGCCGATGACGTTGATGACCGCGAAGCCCTGCCGCCTGCATACAAGCAGGTCGATCATGCGGCGGTCATTCTGCTGCTGGGCTGCAGCGTCGATGGCCTGGTCGAGCAGGTTCGAGAACAGCGCGTACAGGTCACCAGGCTCGATGGCCGCAAGGCAGGTGCCATCGGCTACGCAGTTCAAGCGGATGCGCTGGGCCTCACACAGCAGGCTCTTTTCGGTCAGGACGACGTCCAGCACCTCATTACCGGTGGCAGCGTTGGCGTCGTACATCCGGGCCGCCTGCTCGGCCTCGTCAAGGCTCTGCGTTGCGGCCTCGTCGGGCTGCAGACGGCGCAGGTCGGCGATTTGAACCTTGAGCTCATGGCACTTGCGGTTGATGATCTGCACGTTCTGCCGTGCGATCTGGTACTGCTTGCGCTGGCGATCATACAGAAGGTTCAGTGCGTCCATCTCCTTCTGCATGGCCGCTTTTTTGAAAAGCTCGGTCTGTAAATAGAGCAGCGTCACGCAGTAAAACTGGGTCAGCATCGACGGTGCGACTACCGCCGATGGCTGCAGCCCGACGCGCAGACTGGTTTGCAGTGCAAAAAACTGAAAGACGAATATCGCGCCCAGAAGTCCGGCACTGCCCAACTGGCGAGGGCCGATGTGGTAGATGCCGTCCTCCGGCATCGTGCGCGCCATGGTATACCGGACCGTCACACAGCAGGCAATGGTAAAGCCCAGCTGCCCCAGCAGTATCGGCGTGCTGTGCAGCGGCAGATGGCGCATTCCAAGCGCCTTCGCCGTCCAGATCAGAACGCGCCACAGCTCATAGGCCGACTCCGTCGTCAGGACGATCCAAATGCTGCAATATGCGCTGGCCGACCAGTCCAGCAGCGTGCAGAGATGGGTTGACACCGCAGCCCAGATGAAATAACCGCCGTAAATCACCAGCAGCATCGCCGACTTGGCGTGGCCGCTGTTGGCCCAGATGATGACCTGCGCAAACGGCACTGCCGAGATAAAATTCAGGGCGGTGCGCATGGTAAAATTTCTGCGTTTTTTCAGCGGCAGCCAGTAGGCCAGCTCCGCACCGCACAGGCCGACAGCACAAATCACCCATGTCAGAAGTGTATCCACCTACAGCGCACCCCCGACATAGGCCGCCAGCGCGGCCAGAAAAGCCGTGCGCCGGCGACGACTGATCTCCAGCCGCTCCAGCCGCTCCTCCCCCACCTGCACCAGATCATCCTGCACGCCCCTGACGTGGCGCAGGTTGACCAGATAGCACTGGTTGCAGCGCGCAAAGTGGTAGGCAGCCAGATCCTTTTCGGCCTTCAGCAGACTGCCGCGCACCGACCAGGTATCCGTGGCCGTGTGGTAGTGCAAAAGGCGGTCCCGCGTTTCCAGATAAAGGATGTCGTCGGTATCCAGCAGCTGCACCCCGCCACTGACCTGCAAGGCCACCTGCCCGCCGCGGCGGCGCCGGATGCGCTGCAAGGCGCGCTCCAGCTTGGTGCTGAACTGGTAGTAGCTGACGGGCTTGAGCACAAAGTCGAGCGCGTCGACCTCATACCCGCGGATGGCATACTGTGCCATGTTGGTGACGAACACGAGCACCACATCCGGGTCCTGCCTGCGGATGCGCTCCGCCGTCGGCATACCGCCGAGCGTTGGCATCTCAATATCCAGAAAATGTGTCAAAACCCGGGGGCGGTACGGTTCCACAAGCTGTGCTCCGTCCGAGAAGGCGGTCACGTCCAGCTGGTGTCCGCTCTCCTGCGCATACTGCGCGATGAACCCGCAGAGCTGCGCCCGCATGGCGTCGTTGTCCTCGACCACGGCGATTTGCGCCATCTGCTGTGCCTCCTTTCCTGCATAAGTCTGTCTATTGCATATATATTTATTATGGCAAAAGACGCAAAAAAAAGGCACACCTTTGCAGGAAAAGGTGCTGCCGTTATGATAATTTTTATACCAGCATGACGAGTGTGCCCGCGACAAGCATGGCCAGACCTGTCAGAGCCTTTCTGCTCAGGCGCTCATGGAACACGATGTAGGAGAACAGCACTGTAACCAGAATGCTCAGCTTATCGATGGGCGCGACGAGACTGGCCGGGCCGAGCTGCAGCGCTTTGTAATAGCACAGCCAGTGCCCCGTCGCCAGACCCGACAGACAGATGAAGCCAAGCTCA
>ENA-OQBL01000772-OQBL01000772.1-human-gut-metagenome-genome-assembly--contig:-NODE-772-length-15076-cov-5.130979_pt1 | contig 15076 bp, 14 predicted proteins | sample MGYA00242747_ERZ504553 | MGnify/ENA primary metagenome ERZ504553 (study PRJEB26092, sample SAMD00036240) | human gut metagenome | host: Homo sapiens | study: EMG produced TPA metagenomics assembly of...
ATGTGCTGTTCTGCGGCCCCGACGAGGTCGTGACGCTGAGCCACAGCGCGGGCAGCCGCGGCGTCTTTGCCGACGGTGCCGTACAGGCAGCGCTCTATATTGCTGCGCTGGCCCCCGGCTATTACACGATGACCGACCTGCTGCGAGGTAAACTGATATGCGAATGAACGGCAACGACCTTGCCGCCTGCGCGGTCATCGCACTGGGCGTCGGCGGCGTAGTTGTCGGCTCTCTGCTGGGCGTCGGCAATCAGGCTGTGACCCTGCCCGCGGTCAATCCGCAGCCCGTAGTCGTGGATATGCCGGCAGAGCCGGAACCAACCGCTACACCGGAGCCCACCCCGAGCCGACGCCCACCGTCGAGACCGTGCACTTTTCCGCCACGGGCGACGACCTGATCCACGATGGTATCTTTTTGCAGGCTAAGGAGCGCGGCGGCGACCACTACGATTTTGACGCCGCCTACGCAGCCATGCAGGGCTACTACGACCAGTTTGATGTGAACTGGCTCAATCAGGAGACGCTCGTCAACGACGAGTTCGCCGCCAGCGGCTATCCGATGTTCTCCACCCCCGGCGAGATCACCGACACGCTGTATAATTTGGGCTTCCGCGTGTTCAGTCTCTCCAACAATCACAGCTACGACAAGGGGGCGGCGGGCATTGAGGCATCCATGGCACACTGGGCTGCCATGCCGGACGATGTGGTCACAATGGGATTTTACAATCTGGAGACCTATGACAACTACGCCTACCAGACCGTCAACGGCATCACGTTCGGCTATCTCTCCTATACGGAGCACACCAACGGCCTACCCACGCCGTCCGGCACAGACTATGGCGTTGTGTATCTGGACGACCATGAAACGATTGCCAAACAGATCGCCGATATGCGCCCGAACTGCGATGTTCTTATCGTCAGCGCCCACATGGGCACTGAGGGCACGCACGAGGTCAACGACTTTCAAAGGGAGACTGCTCAGTGGCTGGCCGACCAGGGCGTCGATGTCATCATCGGCACCCACCCGCATGTAGTACAGAACGCCGCATGGCTGACCGGCGCAAACGGCAACACAACCTTCATCGTCTACAGCCTGGGCAACTTCATCAACGCGCAGTCCTCACGCGATAATGTCATCGGCGCGATTCTGGACGTGTATTTTGATAAGACGACCCAGCCTGACGGCAGTGTGAGCATTGCCATCCGTGACCCGAAGCTGCACTGCGTTATCAGCCAGTATGAGGCCGGGTACAAGAATATCCGGGTCATCCCCTACAGCCAGTACACAGACGAACTGGGTGCAGCACACGGAGAGTTCACCCTCTCCCGCGAATACATAGAGAGCATGCTCCGCAGTACGATTGACGAGGAGTTCCTCACGTTAGATTGAATGAAAGGATGATTTTTATGTACGGTGTCAGCAAGATCAGCAGCGAGCAGAACATTATGCTCACCACTTTCCCCGGTGCCCAGTACAGCGCACAGAGCCTGGCCGAGCACCTGGACGTTTTTGCCAAGGCCGGTATTGTGGTCGATATGATCTGCCAGAGCGCGCCCCGCGGCTCCGCGGTGGATTTCAGCTTTACGACGAGCTATGAAAACTTTGCCGCCGTTATGAAGGCTCTGCCCGCCGCAGCCAAGGCCAATCCCCCGCTGGTCTCCGGCGGCTACAGCAAGATCAACCTCTTTGGTGAGGAGATGGTCACCAGCTGCGGCGTCGCCGCCCGTGCGCTGGCCGCACTGGCCGGTGCAGGTATTGAAATCGTGCTCATCACAACGAGCGACCTTGACATCTCCCTGCTGATCCGCCAGCAGGACGAGGACACCGCCCTCGATGCCCTGCATAAGGCGTTTGAGGTCTGAGCTATCCCCCTTAAACAAAAACGAAGGTGCAGAGCCGTTTCTGCACCTTCATTTTTATTCTGCCTTTTTAAAGCATTTTGCCGCCAGGAACGGCAGGAACACAATGGCGTACTGCACGGCGGCAGAGGCCACATCGCCCCAGCCGATGATTTGATTGGAAATATCCGCCGTACCGGTCCAGACTAAGACCATGCTGTTGTTGAGGTAGTGCAGCACCACGGGGAGCCAGATATTTTTGCCGCACTTCTCATACGCAAAGGTGAAAAAGACACCGAGCGTCACGCAGGCAACAAGCTGTGCGGCAATGCTCTGCAGTGAGGTGTCGGGACTGTAGAAGAAAAGATTCAGCGGCAGATGCCACAGGCCCCACAGCACACCAACGGCCAGTGCGCCGCGCCGTGCGCCGAAGCGGTTTTGCAGGGCGGGCGTCAGGTAGTAGCGCCAGCCGTATTCCTCGCCAAAAAACGGCAGAAAGCTCAAAAAGAAGTTCGGTACAAGCACCACTGCCATAACCCACGGTGCAGATGTGCGCCAGTAGGCCAGATATTCAGCCCAGCTATCACCGCCCTGCATCGCCATCGAAAGAAAGACCATAGCGGTCTTGACCGCAAGGAAATAGGCGCAGATGACAAGAGCCGTCAGCAGCTTGCCGTGCAGGCGCAGACCGTAGTCTTCGCGCTTTGTCTTTTTCTCGGTCAGCAGGAAGATCCAGCCCAGCACCGACGCGATAATGATGACAAAGTTTGCAATATTCAGCCAGCCCTCCTGCGGCAGGAACGCAGACAGAACGCTCATGGCGAGCATCAGCGCAGTGGCCGCGATGTGCAGGATGTAAAACCGCTTTGGCGTTCCCTGCCGTCTTGCCAGCAAGAACGCCAGCATAACGCCCGCCGCCGGGTAGAACATCTGGGCGTTGGCAAAAATTGAGGTGTCCCGCCCGTTTTGTAGGCAGATGTACAAAAGCGGCATCATCAGAAACGGAATTGCGTAAGCACAGAGCGCAAAGACAGTCAGCTCTTTTTTATTCGTTTTCATCGTCGTCCTCCTTTGGGTTTTCCAACTCAGCGTGGCGCTTTTTGTAAGCCTTCATGCTGAGCTGCAGCAATGCAAAGCACAGCACCCAGGTACAGACCCCCATGATGACCGCCTGCAGCACCGCAACGCCCGCGCCAAACTCTGTAAATTTGATAAGCCCCCACACAAACACGACAGCACCGCCCGCAACGGACACAACGACATTGGTTTTCGTATTCGGCTTCAAGCGGCGGTCCCAGATACCGGCACGCAGATCACTCAGGACCGAATAGGCACTCCCCAGCATAAAGATAAACCATTCTGCCGCCATCTCCCGCGGGGTAAAGCCCAGCAGACTTTCGATGATCAGCGCCGCCAGCAGCAGCCCCCACAGCGCCCAGAAGCCGCGGGACTCAATTTTTAAAAGGGTCTGCTTTTGCATTTCATCAAGATTGTCGCGCTTAAAAAATTCTTTTATGTTCATCGCTCATTCCTCCCAGAACAGCTCGTCCAATGTCTTGCCCAGCACCCTGCAGATGCTGCGGCAAAGGTTGATCGTAGGGTTATACTCCCCTTTTTCAATGGCGTTGATGGTCTGGCGTGACACGCCTACCGCCGCCGCCAGATCCGCCTGCGTCATATCGCGCACGGCGCGGGCGGCCTTCAGCTTCAGATTCTTTGCCATTGCCTTCGTTTCCTTTCCTCTTGCTGTGACTTTACTATAGCACGTGCCTTACATTATGTCAAGTATATATTACTTTTTGAAAAATAAATTTTTCCCTACAAAACCCGCACTTGCGGCAATTCGCCCACTGTGCTATGATAGTTTTTATAGATTATGATAAAGGAAGTTTGGCTATGAAGTACAGCTTTCCCGCTTTTGAAAACGGCTTTATCCGCGCTGCTGCGGCCAGCCCCGCCCTACGCGTGGCCGACTGCACCTACAACGCCGACCAGATCATCGGCGTCATGCGCGAGTACGCCGAAAAAAATGTGCAGCTGCTCTGCCTGCCGGAGTTTGCGCTGACCGGCTACACCTGCAGTGACCTGTTCTTGCAGGACACCCTGCTGCGTGGGGCCGAGGACGGCCTTGCCGCGATTTTGAAGGCCAGCGAGGGACTGAACGTCGTTGTCCTCGTCGGCCTGCCTGTGCGCCATAACGGCAAGCTGTACAACTGTGCGGCGGTGCTCTGCAACGGTGAGCTGCTGGGTCTGGTGCCGAAAGTACACCTGCCCAACTACGGCGAATTTTACGAGAAGCGCCACTTTATCCCCGGTATGCGTGAGCCCGAGTGCATCGAGCTGGCCGGGCAGGAGACGCTGATCGGCACGAACCTTCTGTTTGCCTGCAAACAGCTGCCCGCCTTTGTGCTGGCAGCCGAGGTCTGCGAGGACCTGTGGTCTCCCATCCCGCCAAGCTGTGCCCACGCACTGGCCGGGGCTACCGTTGTGGCAAACCTGTCCGCCAGCGATGAAACCGTCGGCAAGGCAGCCTACCGCCGTGAGCTGGTCTGCGGGCAGAGCGCACGTCTGCTGTGTGCGTACCTCTACGCCGACGCAGGCCACGGCGAAAGCACCACCGACATGACGTTTGCGGGCCACAACCTGATTGCCGAGAACGGCAGTCTGCTGGCCGACGCTGCACCGTTTGCGGGCGAGGATGCCGTGACTGAGCTGGACCTGGGCCGCATGGTGCAGGAGCGCCAGCGCAACACGACGTTTATGCCGGAAACGAACGGCTACACCACTGTGGAATTTGAGCTGCCGCCCGTGGAGCTGGCGCTGATCCGCCCTGTCTCCTGCACGCCGTTTGTGCCGCAGGACGCCGCGACCCGCGCCGAGCGGTGCGAGCTGATTCTGCGCATCCAGGCCGAGGGCCTTGCCAAGCGCATGGAGCACACCCACGCCAAGTGCGGCGTGCTGGGTATCTCCGGCGGGCTGGACAGCTGCCTGGCCCTGCTGGTGGCCGTGCGCGCCTGTAAGGTGCTGGGCCGCGACGCGAAGGATATTGTGGCCCTGACGATGCCCTGCTTCGGCACGACGAAGCGCACCCGCTCCAACGCCGAGATTCTGTGCGAGGCTTTGGGCGTGACGTTCGGCGAGATCAACATCACCGAGACCGTCAAGAGCCACTTTGCTGACATCGGCCAGCCCGCCGACAAGTACGATGTCACGTTTGAAAACTGCCAGGCCCGCGTGCGCACGCTGGAGCTGATGGACTATGCCAACAAGAACGGCGGCTTTGTCATCGGCACCGGCGACTTAAGCGAGCTGGCGCTGGGCTGGGCCACCTACAACGGTGACCACATGAGCATGTACGGCGTCAACACCGGCGTGCCGAAAACACTGGTGCGCCATATTGTGCAGTACGTGGCCGACACCTGCGGCAATGACACGCTGCGGGACGTGCTGGTGGATATTCTGGACACCCCCGTCAGCCCTGAGCTGCTGCCCACCGCCGCAGACGGCACGATTGCCCAGCAGACCGAAAAACTCGTCGGCCCGTATGAGCTGCACGACTTCTATCTCTACTATGTGCTGCGCTTTGGGTTCAGTCCGACAAAAATCTACCATCTGGCCCGCACAGCCTTTGACGGCCGGTATGAGCCGGAGGTCCTGCTGGCGTGGCTGAAAAATTTCTACCGCCGCTTCTTTGCCCAGCAGTTCAAGCGCAGCTGTCTGCCCGACGGCCCGAAGGTCGGCTCGGTCACGCTGTCCCCCCTGCGGCGACTGGCGCATGCCCAGCGACGCCTGCAATACGCTGTGGATGGCAGAATTAGAAAAACTGGAAGTCTGATCGCGTTACTCGCGTATAAAAATGCCTGGAACCACTTGCACGGTTCCGGGCAATTTTTATAGCTTTTTGATTTCGGCGTTCAGAGCGTCGTAGGTGTAGAGTGTGTTGAGCACCTGCAGCAGCTCCTTTTTGCTCAACCGCGGCGGCAGACCGAGGCGGCGCAAAAACACCCGGCGGTTCTCGGCGCTGTTGGCCGTGCCGGAGATGCCCCAGTCGTACAAATCGGTGTACGTGATGGAGCGCGACAGGGTCGTTTTCTGCTGGCAAGCAGTTTTACTTGCCAGGGCGGTTTCAAGGCCCTGTACAATCAAATCGTCGGATACGCCCTCGACGCCGAGCAGTCCCTCCTTGCCGGGCTCGGCCTTGCGTGACTCCTTGCCCGCAATCGCCGGGACGTAGGCCTGCAGGACATGCTCCGCGCCGACAAGACCCGTGACAAAGTGGCGAATCTTGAACCCGGCGGCGTCGGAGTCTGTCAAAATGATAAGCCCCTGCGCTGCAGCAATGCGCTTGAGCAGCCTTTGCAGCGCGCCGTCCTTGAACACCCGGAAGCCGTCCGTCGTCAGAATCGTGCCGTCCACGATATTGCTAAGGCGTGCGGCGTCGTATTTGCCCTCCACCAGCAGGGCTTGTTCCAATTTCAGCATTTATGCCCTCCCGGCCAGCGCCAGCTCACACAGCGCCTTCTGCATTAAAAGGTCGGCGTCCAGCTTGCTGCTTTTCAGGTCGGTGTCCAGTCTTTGCAGGATGTGCAGACAGTCCTCCAGCTGGGCACGCTTGAAGCGCAACGCGGTTTTTTCGGTAGAATTGAGGCGGTAATTCCAATTGCCCTTGTAGCCAAAGTTCTTGGCCACATCGCCGAGGCCCCGGCGGCTGCGGCGGCCCAGCAGCACGCGGTACAGATCCAGATAGTTGCTGATGAGTGCGCCGGTAATCATGATCGGCTCGTTTTGCAGCGCCAGCAGCGTTTTCAGCTTTTGCTGGGCCTTATCGGCCTGGCCGCTCGTCAGCAGCTTGACCATATCGAACGTGTCCGCGTCGAGCGTGACTGTGCCGAGCCGGCTGACCATTTCTTTTGTAATTGTGCTGTAGTTGGCCAGCGCGGCCAGCTTTTCCACCTCATTTTTAAGCAGAAACTGATCCTCGCCGCAGCGGGCCAGCAGCGCAGCCTCGGCACCGGGGGCAAAGTCCGCACCGGCCTCCTTCGCCCAATCGCGGGCCATGGCCTGTAAAGCCGCGCCCGTGGGGCGGTTGAGCTGCACGCAGTAGCCGAGCTTCTCGCAGCTGGCAATGAGCTTTTGCTCCCGCTTGCCGGGGCGCAGTTTGCCGTAGCTCTCCTCGATGATGCTCGTCAGCACAAAGATGGCGTTCTCGGTGTCGGCCAGCGTGTCGCAAAGCTCCTGCAAATCCTTGTCGGAATAGGTTGACGGACGGATCAGCGGCATGAGTACCAGGCGTTTGCCGCCGAAGAATGAAATCGTACCGGCAGCTAGCACGATCTCCTCCACCGAGGGGGTCGGCCCGTCCAGCACCGTCGTCTCGGGGTCGTCGCGGTTCAGATATTTCAGCGTCTTCTGTGCCGCCGTGTGGACGAGCGCCTCGTCCGATGCGTAGAAATAGTAGAGCGCGCAGCCTGCCTTCAGGCATTTTTCCAGCTCCTTTTCACTGTACAGCAATCGTCTGTGCCTCCTCCCAAATCATGCTGCGGCCCGGGCGCAGGGTCAGTCCGGGCGTGTTCTCGCCATAGCGCAGGGCGCAGCCTGCAGCGTCGTCCAGCCAGCGCGGTGCGGCAGCGGTGTACAAAATTGCGTCGGGCCGCACGGAATCGGACAGCGTGCCCGGTGCGCAGAGGACATCCACCCGCACCGGCTCTGCCAGCTCGAGCCTGCCTGCCCCCACGGCAATGTGCCGCTCCCCCACGCCCAGCACAGCGAGGTTCGCGCTTTTATTATGATACAGATCCAGCGTCAATCCGTCAAGCACCGGATGGGTCGTAAAGTAGGCAAGCTCCTGCACCGTCACGATCTCTGCCGCGGAAAATTCCATCTGCGTCGGCTTGGCACGCAGGTCAACGACCAGCGCGGGCTCCTGTCTGCTGCGCCCGGCCAGATAGTTCTGCACGGCGTTCCAGTTGCTCTCCCCTCCGCGGAAGAACACCACAGCCTGCCCGTTCTGCACGCAGACGACGCAGGGATTGTTGGATGCGCCGACCAGATTGATCTGCACAACATCTCGCTGCATCCAGACACCCAGCCCCACGGCCAGCACTGTGCAGAGCGCCGCCGCGGGCAGATAGAGCCGCAGCCGCCTGGCATGCCAGAAGCAGACCGCCAGCGCGCCCAGCACAGCCAGCGCAAACAGCGTGTACCGCTGCGGCAGACAAATCGACGCAAACGGCAGTGCGGCGCAGCACCGTACCAGCCAGAGCAGCCCCTTGAGCCAGAGACTCAGCACGAGAGCGGTCAGGTTCGTGATTGCCGCCAAAAACGGCACGGCGCTGCACACCAGCAGCAGGATGCCCAGCTGCAGGGCGGGCTGGACCATCCAGACGACCAGCAGGTTGCAGAGCACCCCGACCAGGCTGGCCGCCATGCCGTGGGCCACCAGCACCGGCAGCGTGCCAAGGCTGGCAAGCACTGCCGTTTGCACAGGCTCTGCCACTTGGCATAGCGCCTTGACGGCGGCGGGCTTGTCCTGCGCTGCGCGCTGCTCGGTGCGGGCCAGTGTTGCCGCAGCCTGCACGCCCAGCACGGCGCAGAACGACAGCTGAAAGCCAAGGTCGCACGGCGCATAGGCGTTTTGCAGCCCCAGCAGGATGGCCGCAAAGCTCGTTGAGGTCAGCAGGTCGGGCGGCAGCAGGAAGAAGTCCCCCACCAGCGCCACCAGCAGCACGATCCCAGCACGCGATACAGAGACCGGCATTCCGGTCAGCAGCAGGTAAAACAGCGCCGCCGCAGCGCGCAGCAAAATCAGCGGCTTATAAAATTTCCATTTGCGGCCAAAGCCCAGCAGCCCGCAGAGCAGCGCCAGATGCAGCCCAGACACGGCCAGCAGATGCGATACCCCCGCCGTGCGGAAGGCCTGCTGCACGCTGTCATCCAGGCGGCTTTTGTCCGCCAGCAGCATGGCGGCCTCGATGCCGCCCAGCTGCCGCGGCAGCCAGCGGCGCAGTGTGGCCGACCAGCGCTGTCGAAGCCGATACAGCGCAAACCGCGGCGCGCGGCTGGCGTCCAGTGGGTGGTAGCTGCCCAGATACTCCGCCTGCAAATAGACACCCTTGCTTTGGCGGCTCAGGCGGTATTTGTTGTCGGGCAGCTCGGTCAGCGCAAATTTTGCAGTGAACCGCTCCCCCGCACTCTCGCCGGGAAAGGACGCGCACTGCACCTTTACGTTGGCCGCCCTGCCGTCAATTTCAGTCAGCCGCAGCGTACCGCGCAGGCGGCTTTCGCTGTAGGAAGCATCGGCGTCCGTCTCCACCACCGCCGTGCAGGTCACGGTCTGCCCGGCCAGTGCCTTGACGACGGGCCGCACCCATACAAGGGTAAACGCCAGAAACCACGCAAGACCGCACAGCGCACCCAGTACCGGGATGGCGCTGTCTCTGCGGCGTTTTATCCATAATAGCGCCAGGCATACCAAAAATGCCGCCGCGGGCACACAGACCAGCGGCGGCAGAATGGCCGCAGCAAGCTCAGCCCCGGCAAAACCGAGACCAAACCAACCGAGCTTTCGTTTCATTGCTTAGTGCAGGAAGAGCGGCAGCGGCTCCAGGAAGAAGATGTCGGTGCGCTTGGCAGCGTCGCCCTCAGCGAGTGCTGCGCAGCAGCCGACTACCGTGCCGGTGCTCTTGGCGGCCAGCGTTTCCAGTGCATGCAGGGAGCCGCCGGTGGAGATAACGTCATCCACGATCAGGATGCGCTTGCCGTCCATATACTCGATGTCCTTCTTGTCGATGACCAGCGTCTGCTTACCGGCAGTCGTGATGGACTGATCCTCGATGATGACAGGCTCACGCATATACAGCTTCGGACCTTTGCGGGCGGGGATCCAGTATTTGCCGCTCTGGCGCGCCATTTCGTAGGCCAGAGGGATGCCCTTGGCCTCGGCGGTCAGAATCACGTCAAACTCGGGGGCTTTTTTCAGCAGAGCTGCGGCGCATGCCTCGGTCAGCTCCACATCACTGAACATGATGAAAGCGGCAATATCCATGTGGTCATTGACCTTGCAGATGGGCAGCTCACGGGTCAGACCCGCAATGTGCAGTGTATAGGTATCTGCCATGTTAGTTTACCTCTCTTTATTGATTCACAAGTGTTTTGTGCAACGCCCGGCATCAGCCCGGAGGCCATGCAAGGCTGCGCTTGGCCAGCACATGAAAGTGCAGGTGCTTAACGCTCTGGCCGCCGTCCGCGCCGACATTGGTCACAACGCGGTAGCCGCTCTCGTCGACGCCCAGCTTTTTGCACAGCTGCGCAATGACCGCGTAGATGTGGCCCAGCAGCGCGGCGTCATCCTCGGTCAGGGCTGCGGCAGACGCAATGTGCTGCTTCGGGATGACGAGAAAATGCACGGGGGCCTGCGGGTCGATGTCGTAGAACGCCAGCAGCTTGTCGTCCTCAAACAGCTTGTTCGAGGGGATCTCACCTGCGGCGATCTTGCAGAACAGACAATCCTCCATCCGGAATCCCTCCTTTGCAGTGGATTTTATGGCAAAGAATTACTGATTCATTTCCGCCTTGACGATCTCGGGCACAGCGTTCAGTGCGTCGTCGATCTTGGACGTGTCGCGGATACCGGCCATAGCGAAGTCGGGCTTGCCGCCGCCGTTGCCGCCTGCGATAGCGGCAATCTTCTTGACGAGGGCGCCTGCCTTCAGGCCGCGGGCCAGGGCGTTCTTGGAAACGCCGACAGCCATCATCGTCTTATTACCGTCGCTGCCGATAAGCACGGTCACGGCGTTGGGGGCCTTGTCGCGCACCTTATCGACCATGTCGCGCAGGGTATCGGCACCGGTGCCGGTCAGGTAGGCGGAGACGATGCGCACGCCGTCGATGTCGGCGGCGTTCTCAAACAGGCCGTCGATCTTGGCGGCAGCCATCTGGGCCTTCAGGATTTCAAGCTGCTTGGCGGTCTCCTTCAGCTCGGCAGTCAGTGCCTCGGCGCGGGCCGGAGCGTCCTCAGGTTGTTGGCCTTCAGGGCAACAGCAGTCTTGGCCAAAAGTCTCGGTGCGGTCATCCAGCAGATCCAGCACGCCGAAGGCGGTGGTAGCCTCAATGCGGCGGATACCGGCAGCCACGCTGGACTCGCTCAAAATCTTGAAGCAGCCGATCTGTGCGGTGTTCGTGACATGGGTGCCGCCGCAGAACTCGGTGCTCCAGCCGCCGGCGTCGACAACGCGGACGACACTGCCGTACTTCTCACCGAACAGAGCCATAGCGCCCATCTTCTTGGCTTCCTCGATGGGCAGGTTCTTGACGGTGACGGGCAGAGCCTCGTATATCTTCTCGTTGACGCGGCGCTCGACCTCGGCCAGCTCGGCGGGGCTGACGGCGCTGAAATGCGTAAAGTCGAAGTGGGTGATCTGGTCGTCCTGATAGCTGCCGGCCTGATGGACATGCTCGCCCAGGACCTCGCGCAGGGCCTTCTGCAACAGGTGGGTGGCGGTGTGGTTGCGGCAGATGGCGGCACGGCGCTTCTCATCGACGGAAGCGGTAACCTCGTCGTCAACGTGGATGGTGCCGTCCAGCAGCTCACAGGTATGGACGAAATAGCCCTTCGGAGTCTTTTTGACCTGGGTGACCTTCAGCTTGGCGTCGCCGCTGACAAGATAACCGTGGTCAGCGACTTGGCCGCCCATCTCTGCATAGAACGGGGTACGGTTCAGCACGACCAGCACGCCGTCCTTGGCCTCGCCCGCCTCGTCGGTGGCGATGGCATCGACGAGTTCCTCCCCGTCGGACAGAGCCAGAACCTTAGCCTTCTCGGACAGGGTCTCGTAGCCGTCAAACTGGGTGGGCTCGGCGGTCAGCTCACCGAACAGGTCAGCGCTCCAACCGGAAATATCCTTGGCCAGGCGCTCGGCGCGGGCGCGCTCACGCTGCTTGGTCATCTCGATATGGAATGCGGCCTCATCGACGGCAAAGCCTGCCTCGGCGGCAATCTCACGGGTCAGGTCAAGCGGGAAGCCGAAGGTATCGTTCAGCTTGAACGCCTCGACACCGGACAGGACCTTCTCATGGGCCTCCTTCAGCCGGCCCATCATGCCGGTCAGGATGTTCAGACCGGCGTCGATGGTGCGGCCAAAGCGCAGCTCCTCGGTGCCGATGACCTTCTTGATATAAGACTCATGCTCGCGCAGCTCGGGGTAACCGGCCTCGCTGGACTCGATGACCGTTTCGACCAGCTCGGTCAGGAACGGGCGGTTGATGCCCAGCATACGGCCATGGCGGGCGGCGCGGCGCAGCAGACGGCGCATGACGTAGCCGCGGCCCTCGTTGGACGGCAGGATGCCGTCGGAGGCCATAAAGACGGTGGCACGGATGTGGTCGGTAATCACGCGGATGGAGATGTCATCCTTCTCGTTCTCGCCGTACTTCTTGCCCGAGATGCGCTCGACGTGGTGCAAAACGGCGGCAACGGTATCGACCTCGAACAGGTTGTTGACATCCTGCATGACGACAGCCAAACGCTCCAGGCCCATGCCGGTATCAATGTTCGGCTTGGCCAGCAGCTCATAGTTGCCCTTGCCGTCGGCATCATACTGACTGAACACGAGGTTCCAGATCTCCATGAAGCGATCACAGTCGCAGCCGACGCCGCAGGTCGGCTTGCCGCAGCCGTACTTCAGGCCGCGGTCATAGTAGATCTCAGAGCAGGGGCCGCAGGGGCCGGAGCCGTGCTCCCAGAAGTTGTCCTTCTTGCCCAGACGGACCATGTGATCCTCGGGGATGCCGACTTTCTTCGTCCAGATGTCGTATGCCTCGTCATCCTCCTGATAAACCGAGATGTACAGGCGGTCAGCGGGAATCTCAAGTTCCTTGGTCAGGAACTCCCACGCCCAGGGAATGACTTCCTTCTTGAAGTAATCCTGGAAGCTGAAGTTGCCCAGCATCTCAAAGAAGCAGCCATGGCGGGCCGTGATGCCGACACGCTCAATATCCGGGGTGCGGATGCACTTCTGGCAGGTGGTCACGCGATGCCGCGGCGGCTCCTCCTGGCCGAGGAACCATTTCTTCATGGGGGCCATGCCGCTGTTGATCAGCAGCAGGCTGGGGTCATCCTTCGGAACCAGCGGGAAGCTGCCCAGACGCAGGTGGCCCTTCGTCTCAAAATAATGCAGGTACTTTTCGCGAAGCTCGTTCAATCCGGTCCATTGCATAGGTGTTGTTCTCCAATCCATAAAATTGCGATGCAGGGTCCGCCACAAAAAATTACAGCCCACGCCCCAATACAGGGACGAAGGCTGTTATGCTTCCGTGGTACCACCCGGTTTGCAGCGCCGCAAGAATATAATACAACAGCACTGCCGCTTTGTGTCTGCGTTAACGCCGCAGGTACGCTCGGCTCTGCGCCGAAAGCTCCGGGGTGGCTCTGCCGTGCTTCCGCGTGAAAGCCTTGCACCAAACGGCTTTCTCTCTGAGGGACGGAACGGACGGCATTGGCCCTTTCATCGCTATTTTCCTTTTTACAGGCTTATTATATGCTGTTTTGCGCCGCTTGTCAACTGATTTTTCCGCATAAAAGGTCATAACTGCGCAAAAGCTAACGCAGAGAGGAGTGTTTTTTATGGCTGACATTTTTCCGGAGGTCGGGCAGGTCGTGCTGACAAGCCTGCTGTCGCTGGCCGCGATGTTTATTTTCACCCGCGCGGGCGGCAAGCGGCAGATTGCGCAGATGAGCCCGTTCGACTACCTGAACGCCGTCACGGTGGGTTCCATCGGCGCAGAGCTGGCGACGAATCTTGAGCAGTGGTGGCGGCCCTTCTCTGCGCTTGTGGTCTATGGGCTGGTGACGTGGTTCGTGCACTACACTGCCTGCAAGAGCAACGCTATGCGCAGCCTTTGGAGCGGACGCAGCCTGATTTTGATGGACGACGGTGTTATCCTGAAAAGCAGCCTGCAGCGCGCTGCCATCGACGTGAACGAGTTCCTGGGTCAGGCCCGCGTGGCCGGGTACTTTGACCCGAACGAAATAGAAACGGCAATTTTAGAGACAAACGGCCAGATCAGCTTTCTGCCCAAAAGCTGCAGCCGTCCCCTGACGCCCGACGATATGCAGCTGCACCCGGACGCCGCCAGCACCTGGTATGACCTGATTATAGACGGCCATCTCATGCAGGACAATTTAAAGGCTGCAGGCCGCGACGAGCGCTGGCTGGACGCCCGGCTCCACGCGCAGGGCATCGGCCAGCATGGCGAGGTGTTTTACGCGGCGTGTGACAAAGCGGATGGGTTCTTTGCATGCAGGGTGCGCTAATAATCGATATGTAAAAATATATAAAAAAGGACCTGCCAGAATTCTCTGGCAGGTCTTTGTGGTGGAGAATACCGGGATCGAACCGGTGACCTCTTGCATGCCATGCAAGCGCTCTCCCGGTTAGTGCGGTTACATACCCCCTAAACCGGGTCAAATAAGTGCTTCAATACGCGGGACACCCTACCCAAAGAATGATTGGCCATTTATCCGCAGATATATTCTTTGACTTCGGTTGCAATGTCCCCCCAAATATCCTCGGGTAATTCTTTGAAATTAAAGTATTGTCCGCCATAGATAGATTGGTAGTTGTAGTTTTCGGGTAGCACTCTCCCGCTCGTTGTCCTCTTGTCATCCCATGCAACTGCGTGCGAATGGAACTCATGGATTAAAGACAAAAGAGTATCAACATCTTCAATCTCCCGATCTACAACATAGTCTTTTGTTGCACGCTTTGCAATCTCTATATCTGCAAACTGGAAACAACCTTGCACATCACAAGTCCCCGGAATTCTCTGTTTGATTGCATTAAGCGCTATATCAGAATACTTCTGGCACAGCTCATAAAACTGTGTGCTTTCAAGGTTTTCAACGCCTGGCCATAGCAGGTCAATCTGTTCCTTTTTATTTTGTAATCCAAGATAAAAATAATCCTTGGAGTCGTTAATTACGCTCATAGATACACCTCCCATTTAATTTTGCGCTATTATTATATCATACGCTATTGCAAAAAGCGACAGAAAATTACGTTTTGAGAATTGCACTGTCCGAGGAGACTGTGGGGGCGTTTTCCAATATCCCAAACAGAAAGACTAACTATTAAAAGTCAAGCCCCAAAACAAAATTTTCGAGAGAAATTTTAAGGTGGTGAAAATTGGTATAGCAAACAAGAGCATCCGTTGTCGGATACTCGCTCCGTATAAAATCGCAC
>ENA-OQBL01000773-OQBL01000773.1-human-gut-metagenome-genome-assembly--contig:-NODE-773-length-15075-cov-5.789537_pt1 | contig 15075 bp, 13 predicted proteins | sample MGYA00242747_ERZ504553 | MGnify/ENA primary metagenome ERZ504553 (study PRJEB26092, sample SAMD00036240) | human gut metagenome | host: Homo sapiens | study: EMG produced TPA metagenomics assembly of...
CCCCCGAGGTTGCTGCCGAGTGCGTCAAGCGCATCGAGAGCGGCAAGTACGATGTGGTGATCCTGAACTTCGCAAACTGCGATATGGTGGGCCACACCGGCGTGTTCGATGCTGCGGTCAAGGCCGTTGAGGCTGTGGATACCGCTGTGGATCAGGTGGTGTCCGCTGTGCTGAAGGCAGGCGGCTGCGCCTTCATCACCGCCGACCACGGCAACGCCGAGAAGATGATGAACCCGGACGGCACCCCTTCACCGCACACACCACCAATGTGGTGCCCTTTGTGGCTGTTGGCTGCGGCGATGTGAAGCTGCGTGAGGGCGGCTGCCTTGCCGATATCGCTCCCACCATGCTGCCGTATATCGGTCTGCCCGTGCCTGCTGAAATGACCGGCAAGAGCATCATTGTGGAGTAATTGACCGTTAAAATGGCCGACGCGTTCGCTTTGGCTATGAATAGCGGAATTGTTATTCTTATATTTACAGCTCTGGAAAATCTGCGGATTTTCCAGAGCTGTTTTTTCACGTGAAAAGCCGATAAGATAAACTGCGTTTTTGGGTTTCGACCCCATTCTAAATCAAAAACTTTTCTTTTTTCCCATCCGTGCTACAATAAAAATGAATTTTTGATTGTAGGAGAAGCGGATGGAAACAACGCATAAACAAATCGTTCTGGGCATCCTTGCCCATGTAGACTCCGGCAAGACCACCCTTTCGGAAGCCATGCTCTACCGCTCCGGCGCGATCCGCAAGCTGGGCCGCGTGGATCACAAGGATGCCTTTCTGGATACCGACACGCTTGAAAAAGCGCGCGGCATCACCATCTTTTCTAAGCAGGCCCTGTTGACAGCGGGCAATACGGATATCACATTGCTGGACACCCCCGGCCATGTGGATTTTTCCACCGAGACAGAGCGCACCCTGCAGGTGCTGGACTATGCTGTGCTGGTGGTAAGCGGCACCGACGGCGTGCAGAGCCACACCGAGACGCTCTGGCGGCTGCTGCGGCGCTACCATGTGCCCACCTTTGTGTTCGTGAACAAGATGGACCTGCCCGGCAAGAGCAGGGAAGAGCTGCTCGCCCAGCTGAACCACCGTCTGGGCGAGGGCTTTGTGGCCTTTGATGTGCCGCAGGCCGACCGGGACGAAGCACTGGCTCTGTGTGACGAAAACCTGATGGATCGGATGCTGGATGCCGGGCAGTTGACCGATGCGGACCTCATCCCGGCCGTTGCACGCCGGCATGTGTTCCCGTGCTGGTTCGGTTCGGCGCTGCGGCGTACCGAAAACGATGCACTGGAAAGCGTGGACGCTCTGATGGACGGCATCGACCGCTATACCCGTCCGGCTCCCGCGCTGGATGCCTTTGGCGCCAAGGTGTTTAAGGTGTCGCAGGATGAGCAGGGCACGCGCCTGACATGGCTGCGCGTGACTGGCGGCGAACTGAAGGTAAAGGCCCAGCTCTCCGGCGAAGCAGATGGTGAGCCGTGGGAGGAAAAGGCAAACCAGCTGCGGCTGTACTCCGGCGTAAAGTATACGCTGGCGGAAGCCATCGGCCCGGGGCAGGTGTGCGCCGTCACCGGCCTGACCAAGGCGCGCCCGGGCGAGGGCCTTGGCGCGGAACGCGACAGCGATGTGCCGGTTCTGGAACCGGTGCTAAGCTATCAGGTGCTGCTGCCGGAGGGGGCTGATGTGCACGCGGCACTGGGCAAGCTGCACCGGCTGGAAGAAGAGGAGCCGCAGCTCCATGTGGTATGGAACGAGACTTTGGGCGAGATCCATGTGCAGCTCATGGGCGAGGTGCAGCTGGAAGTGCTGCGCAGTTTGCTGGCAGAGCGCTTTGGCCTGAACGTGGAGTTCGGCCCCGGCGGCATTCTGTACAAGGAGACCATCACGGAGCCTATGGAGGGCGTGGGCCACTACGAGCCGCTGCGCCACTATGCGGAGGTGCATGTCAAGCTGGAGCCCCTGCCCCGCGGCAGCGGGATGCAGTTTGCCGCCGACTGCCGGGAAGAAGTGCTGGACAAGAACTGGCAGCGCCTTGTGCTGACCCATCTGGAAGAAAAGCAGCACCTTGGCGTGCTGACCGGTGCGCCGCTGACGGACGTGAAAATCACCCTCATTGCAGGCCGCGCCCATCTTAAACACACGGAGGGCGGAGATTTCCGGCAGGCCACCTATCGCGCGGTGCGGCAGGGCCTGATGCTGGCCAAAAGCCAGCTGCTGGAGCCATGGTATGCCTTTCGGCTGGAAGTGCCGGTGGAGAACCTTGGCCGTGCCATGACCGATATCCAGCGCATGGAGGGCAGCTTTGACCCGCCAGAGAGCGGGGAAGAGGCTGCTGTGCTCACCGGTTTTGCACCGGTGGCCACCATGCGCAGCTACCCCATGGAGGTGGTGGGCTATACCCGGGGCCGGGGACACCTGACCCTGACGCTGGACGGCTACCGGCCCTGCCACAATGCGGCGGAGATCATTGAAGCCGTGGGCTACGAGCCGGAGCACGACCTTGACAACCCGGCAGATTCGGTGTTCTGTGCCCATGGCGCGGGCCTTTGTGGTGCCTTGGGATCAGGTGCGCAGCCACATGCATGTGGACAGCGGCTGGGGAAAAAGCAAAAGCCCGGAGCAGGAGACGCAGGCCGTGCCCCAGCGCCGGACAGCGGCTTACCGCGCAACACTGGAAGAGGATGCCGAGCTGCTCAAAATCTTCGAGCGCACCTATGGCCCCATCAAACGGGACCCGCTGGCGGCATTCCGCCCGGTGCAAAAGCGGGAACGCCCGGATTTTGATGCCCAGCAGTGGGAAATCCTGCCCGAATATCTGCTGGTGGACGGCTACAATATCATCTTTGCGTGGGATGAGCTGAACGCCCTTGCAAAGGACAGTCTGGAAGCGGCCCGTCACAAACTGATGGATATTCTGTGCAACTATCAGGGCTACCAGAAGTGCAATCTTATTCTTGTATTCGATGCCTATCGTGTGCCGGGCAGCCCCGGCAGCATTGAGCAGTACCACAATATCCATGTGGTCTACACCAAGGAAGCCGAAACCGCCGATATGTTCATCGAGCACGTTACTCATGAGATCGGCAAGGGGCGGCGGGTGCGTGTGGCTACTTCCGACGGCATGGAGCAGATCATCATTCTGGGCCACGGCGCGCTGCGTGTCTCCGCCCGCATGTTCCATGAGGAAGTGCAGAATGTGGAAAAGCAGATCCGCAAACTGGTGCAGGGGGAAGCATAAAATGTCAACCGAGATCACATCCGAATTTGTCTGGCACAACATCCCGCCGCGCCCGCGCGACAGCCACAAGGGCAGCTTTGGCACCGTATTGGCTGTGGCAGGCAGCGCATATTACCGAGGTGCGGCCCTGCTGGCTGCCGAGGGTGCGCTGCGCACCGGTGCGGGCATTGTAACGCTGGCCAGCGTGGAGCCGGTATTGGCAGCTGCGGTGGCCCGCCTGCCGGAATGCTGCCTGTGTCCCTGCGTGGTGGGGGCCGAAGGCGGCATCTCACCGGAGAGCATTCCACAGCTCCAGCGCCAGAAGGCGACGGTGCTGCTGCTGGGCCCGGGCCTTGGCGGTACAGCCCAGAGCACAGGCCGCGCGGCCGAAACACGCACGCTGGTGCAGAAGCTGCTGCCCGGCTTTGCAGGCAGCGCGGTGCTGGATGCGGACGGCCTGAACGCCGCCGCGCAGCTGCTGGCCGAGGGCAAAACGCTGCCGCACCCGGCGGGAGAGCTGATCGTGACCCCGCACCCCGGCGAGATGGCCCGGCTCACCGGGCTTTCGGTGGCGCAGATCAATGCGGACCGTGAAAATACTGCCTGCCAGTATGCAGAAAAATGGAACGCTGTGGTGGTACTCAAGGGCTGCCGTACCGTGGTGGCTGCACCGGATGGCCGCGTGTGCACAAACCCTACCGGAAACCCAGGCCTTGCCCGGGGCGGCAGCGGAGATGTACTGGCCGGTATGACGGCGGCCCTGCTGGCCTGCGGCCTGCCTGCATACGAAGCTGCGGCCTGCGCGGTGTATCTGCACGGTGCCGCTGCCGACCGTGCCGCTGCTGCGCTTGGCGAGTACGGAATGCTGCCGCATGATATCTTGTCCCAGCTGGGCCGGATATTTGCGGAAAACCACAGATAAAAAGAAAAGGGGTGTCTCTCTGTCTGCCGAAGAGACACCCCTTTTAACATTGCATCACATCGCCAGCACTTCGGCCCACTTTTCCTCGGCTACCGGGATGCCAAGCTCCATGTTTTCCTTGCGGCTGCGGTGCTCACCCATGCCGGGGCAGCGCACCTCACGGCCCGGCTCTGCAGGCTCACTGGATGCCACATCGGCGGCAATGGCATCAATGACGGCATCGGTGAGGTCGGCGGACTGGAACTTTGCAGGATCAATGGCGATCATGATCTGGGTCAGGCCCACTTCATCGCCAAAGGTGCCGATCGTTGCCACCGAGTTTGCGCCCGTCAGGATAGTACCGATCATATCCAGCAGGATGGAAAGACCGCTGCCCTTCCAGTAGCCAATGGGGATCATGCGGCGGGTCTCTTCAATGGCAGCGGGGTCGGTGGTCAGGCTGCCGTCTGCATCGTAGCCGCCTACCACAGGCAGCTGTTTGCCGGCCAGACGCATCGTTTCCAGCTTGCCGTAGCTGAACTGGCTCAGGGCACAATCCACCATGATGTGCTCCCCGTTCGAGCGCGGCACGGCCAGAATGAGCGGGTTGTTGCCGATGTGGTTGTCCTTTGCGCCCCATGCAGGCATGTTGGGGCAGGTGTTGGACCAGCAGATGCCGATGCAGCCCGCGTCTGCGGCCTGCCAGCCGTAGGTGCCGCCGCGCATCCAGTGGTTGTTGTTGCCCAGCGCCACCATGCCAATACCGAACTGATGTGCCAGCTCTACGGCACGGTCCATGGCGTGCTTGGCGTTCAGAGGGCCAAAGCCGCGCTTGCCGTCCCAGCGCTCCATGGCACCAAAGCTGGCAATGCACTCGGCCTCAGCGGCGGGATCAATCTCGCCCTTGCGCAGGTATTCCACCACGCGGGGGAAGCGGTTCAGCCCGTGGCTGAACACGCCAGCCAGACTGTTCTGGGCAAAGATCTCGGCCGCTTCATGGGCACGCTTTGGGCTGAAACCGTATTTGGTCAGGACCCGCTCAAATTCGGCCAGCATCGTCTCGTAAGCAATGCGCATGGATTGTACCTCCTGTATGTAAAAAGTAATAAACAGATCGTTACACTTATTATAACAAGCGGCGGCGCGGTGCGCAAGATGTGCGGCCGGCATCAGTGCAGGAGGTGAAAGGAGTACACGAGCACACACCGACAGCTATGTGAAAAAACAAATGAATATACGAACTTCATAATTTTTTAAGAGTTATTTTGTGAAAAAGTCATATTGAAAAACGAAAAGAGGATTGATATACTAATACCACAATATCCAGTTGGACATGTTACTGGTAATGCAGGCAGGATCTGATGGAATGACGAATACCTTTTCTTTTGGGTGAATTGTAGCCAGATACTATGATTCCGGGAGAAATTGTACACGGGGTCATTCTGTTGGGTCTTTTTTCTTTTGTCCGCTTCGGCCGGGCGGCAGGGAAATGCCACCACACACAAGATAAAGGAGAACAAAATGAAGAACTACAAGCAGACTGCCTCCGACGTGCTGCGTCTGGTTGGCGGCGAGAAGAACGTTGTGCAGGTCGAGCACTGCTCCACCCGCCTGCGCTTCACTCTGGCAGACACATCCAAGGTGGATGCTGCAGCCCTGAAAAAGACTGCCGGTGTTATGGGCGTTATTTCCAGCGGCCCGCAGTGTCAGGTGGTCATCGGCAACGATGTCATCGAAGTGTACGATGAGCTGCTCAAGCTGGGCACCTTCAACGCAGGTCAGGCTGCAGCTCCCGCTGCCCCCAAGGGCAAAAAAGAGATCGGCGGCATTATTCTGGACTACATGGTCGGCATCTTCCAGCCGCTGGTCCCCGCCATTGCAGGTGCAGGCGTTCTGAAGGCTCTGATGGTGCTGCTGAGCACTCTGGGCCTGATGAGTAGCGGAGATATCGCCTATAAGGTGCTTGTCGGCGTGGCAGATGCAGCTCTGTACTACCTGCCTGTCATGGTCGCCTTCACCACTGCAACCAAGTTCAACTGCAACAAGCTGGTGGCGGTGGCTCTGGCTGCTGCCATGATCCACCCCAGCGTTTCCGCTCTGCTGGCTACCGAGGGCGGTGCTTACTTCCTCGGCATCAAGCTGCAGAACATCGCTTACGGCGGACAGGTATTCCCGGCTATCCTGACCGTCATTTTCATGTCCTTTATTGAAAAGTGGGCCAACAAGTGGTGCCCCAAGGCCATCCGCGTGTTCTTTGTGCCCATGCTGTGCTTCGGCATCGGCTTCCCTGTGGCACTGGTCGTCCTCGGACCTCTGGGCTACAACATCGGTGCTCTGCTGACCACCGTGATCCTGGCTCTGTACAACACGCTGGGCTGGCTGGCCGTTGCTCTGCTGGCTGCCGTGCTGCCCTTCATGATCTCCATGGGCATGCATAAGGCTCTGGTCCCCTACGCAGTTGCTTCTATTTCTGACCCTGGTTTTGAAATGCTGTACATGCCTGCTTCTCTGGCACACAACATCTCTGAGGGCGGTGCCTGCCTCGGCGTTGCTCTGAAGACCAAGGACGAAAACCTGCGCGCTACCGCGATCTCCGCTGGCATCTCCGGCCTGTTCGGCATCACCGAGCCTGCTCTGTACGGTGTTACCCTGCAGCACAAGAAGGTCATGATGTCCGTTGTGGCCTCCAGCTTCATCGGCGGTCTGTTCGTTGGCCTGATGAAGGTCAAGGCATTCGTTGCCATGGGCCCCGGTCTGGCTGGCATGGCCATGTTCGTTGACCCGGATAACGGCAAGAACATCCTGTGGGCTGCAGTTGGTCTGGTGATCTCTGTTGTGGCCTCCTTCGCACTGTCCTTCTTCCTGTATAAGGACGAGACCCCCGCAGAGGATGAGACCGCTGCACCCGCTCCCGAGACTGCTGCAGACGCAGCAGCTGCGGATTCCACCATCAGCAGCCCCCTGCAGGGCAAGGCCATTGCTCTGGAAGAGGTCAAGGATGAAGTTTTCTCCCAGAAGATCCTGGGCGACGGCATTGCCGTGGTGCCCGAGAAGGGTGAGCTGTACGCTCCCGCTGACGGCGTGATCGAGTCCGTGTTCGGCACCAAGCACGCCATCTCCATGAAGACCAATGCCGGTGCTGAACTGCTCATGCACATCGGCATGGACACCGTCAAGCGCGACGGCAAGGGCTTTGATCCGCAGGTCAAGGACGGCGAGACTGTCAAGAAGGGCCAGCTGCTGATGAAGTTTGACCTTGACGGAATCAAAGCAGACGGTTATGATGTAACTACCCCCATCGTCGTGACCAACGCCGATGAGTTCACCATCAAGACTGTGGCCGAGGGCGCTGTGGTGCCCGGTGCCGCACTGCTGAAACTGGAGGCAAATAAATGAGTTTCCCCAAAGGCTTTTTCTGGGGCGGCGCTGTTGCCGCAAACCAGGTAGAGGGCGCATGGAACGTGGACGGCAAGGGCCCCAGTGTGGCGGACGTTGCCACCTATAAGCCCAATACGGACGTGAAGGATTACAAGTCCCATGTTGCCATGGACGACGCACACATTGCTGCTGCCATGGCCGACCCGGATGATACCTATTATCCCAAGCGCCGCGGCATCGATTTCTACCATCATTACAAAGAAGACCTGAAGCTGTTTGCCGAGATGGGCTTTACCATGCTGCGCGTTTCCATTGCATGGACCCGCATCTTCCCCACCGGCGAGGAAGCAGAGCCGAACGAAAAGGGCCTGCAGTTCTACAGCGACCTGTTCGCTGAGATGCACAAGAACGGCATCGAGCCGCTGGTCACGCTGAGCCACTACGAAATGCCGCTGGCACTGGCCACCAAGTACAATGGCTGGGTGGATCGCCGCGTGATCGACTGCTTTGCAAAGTTCTGCCATGCGTGCTTTGAGCGCTACAAGGATCAGGTCAAGTACTGGCTCACTTTCAACGAGGTGGACAGCGTGATCCGTCACCCGTTCACCACCGCCGGCATCATCCCCAGCCGCGTGCCCGAGGATAAGATGCTGGAGACCTGCTATCAGGCCCTGCACCACCAGCTGGTGGCCAGCGCTATGGTAGTAAAGGACTGCCACGAGATCATCCCCGGCAGCAAGGTGGGCTGCATGCTGACCAAGCTCACCACCTATGCCCGCACCTGCGCACCCGATGATGAGCTGGCTACTCAGGCAAAGAATCTGGAAAACCTGTTCTATGCCGATGTGCATGTCTGGGGCGAGTACCCCCGCCTGATCCTCAAGATGTTCGAGCGCAAGGGCATCCACGTGGAAATGCTGCCCGAGGATGCCGCTACCCTGAAGGCAGGCTGTGTGGACTTTGTTTCCTGCAGCTACTATATGACCATGACCGAGTCTGTGGACCCGAACGCAGAGCGTACCCCCGGCAACACCGTGCTGGGTGTCAAGAACCCGTATCTGCCCTCCACCGACTGGGGCTGGCAGATCGATCCCAAGGGCCTGCGCTACAGCCTGATCGAGCTGTACGACCGTTACCGCAAGCCGCTGATGGTGGTGGAGAACGGCATGGGTGCCAAGGACGTGGTGGAGGCCGACGGCTCCATCCACGACCCCTACCGTGTAGAGTACTTCCGCCAGCACATCAGCGAAATGGGCAAGGCCATCGATGAGGGTGTTGAGATGTGGGGCTACACCACATGGGCACCCATCGACCTGATCTCTGCATCCACCAACCAGATGTCCAAACGCTATGGCTTTATCTATGTGGATCAGGATGATATGGGCAACGGTACTCTGGCCCGCAGCCGTAAGGACAGCTTCTACTGGTACAAGAAGGTCATTGCTTCCAACGGCGAAGATCTGGACTAAGCGGCAGTCTTAAGGTTTCAACGGAAGGAGGAGGGACCGATGCACATTCAGAAGGTGCTGAACAGCAGTGTTGTGCTGGTGCAGGATGACAGCGGCGAGGAATCCATCCTGCTGGGCAAGGGCATCGGCTATGGCCGTAAGGCGGGCGAGCCCATTGAACGGCAGCCCTCAGACCGCGTGTTCCTTCCATTGTCCAACCCGGACGCACAGCCTATGCTGGAGCTGTTTTCCAGCATTCCGGCATCCTATCTGGAACTGACGCAGGATATTGTGGACGACGCAGAGCAGTCGCTGGGAGTCAAGCTTTCGGCGCACATCTATCTGCTGCTGACCGACCACCTGCATTTTGCAGTGGAGCGCCAGCAAAAGGGTCTTGTGGTGACCAACCGCATCTTCTGGGAAATCAAGCATTTTATCCCAAGGAGTACGCGGTGGGCCAGCGCGGCCTGCAGAAGGTAAAGGCAAAGCTTGGCATTGAGCTGCCGGACGAAGAGGCAGGCAACATCGCCTTCCATATCGTCAACGCCCGGCAGGACCCGCAGGCCGGCTACGATGCCATGCGGGCAGCGCAGCTGATCGGTGAGCTGTCCAACATTGTCACCTACAGTATGCACTGCCCGGTGAGCACCGAGAGCATCCACTATGCGCGGTTCGTGAGCCACCTGCAGTATTTTGCCGAGCGGTTCTTCTCCGGCAAACTGATGGACAGCGAAGACGACCTTTTTGTTCCAGCAGATGCAGCAGAATTATCCGGCAGCGGTGACTTGCGCGGAAAAAATACGCACCTTTGTGCTGCGCAAGTACGGCGTGTTTTTGCCCAACGAGGAAACCGCCTATCTGGCGTTGCATGTGGCGCGGCTGACGAGCGGCAAATAAAATCAGAAAAAGGGGAGAGCTGCCTTGCGGAAGGCGGCTCTCCCTTTGGGTTTTGAAAAAGGGAAGGGGAAAGGAAAAAACAATGGAGATAAGTCTGTTATTGATGCAGCAGATCGCACAGCTGTTCCTCATTCTGATCATGGGCTATGCTGTGGTCAAGGCAGGGCTGCTGAAGGCCAGCGACAGCCGGGTGCTCTCGGTGGTCATGGTGTATCTGGTCACGCCCTGCGTGATCATCAACGCATTCCAGATCGACGATACGCCGGAGATCCGCAAGGGACTTTTGTACTCCATGGCTATTGCGGCGGCTATCCATGTAGTGCTGCTGGTGCTCAGCGCCCTGCTGAGCCGCCCGCTCAAGCTGGATGCCGTGGAACAGGTGAATGTGATCTACAGCAACGCCGCTGCACTGGTGATCCCGTTGGTCAAGGCTCTGATGGGCGATGCGTATGTCATTTACTCCTGCGCATTCATCATTGTGCAGCTGGTGCTGCTGTGGACCCACGCCAGTTCCCTTTTGCAGGGCAGCAGTGCGCTGGACTGGAAAAAGGTGCTCACCAATATCAACATGATCGCCATTGCAGCCGGTGCACTGCTGTACTGGTTCCGTGTGGTGCTGCCTGCACCGCTGCAGAATACCATGAGCACAGTGGGCAACATGATGGGACCGATGGGCATGCTGCTGGCCGGTATGGCCATTGCAGAAAAGCCGCTGCGGGAGGTGTTCTGCACCCGCCGCAACTATCTGCCCACAGTGCTGCGTCTGGTGGTATGTCCGCTGGTGGTTCTGGTGCTGCTGTGGGTCTGCCATGCATCCAGCTGGGTGGCCGACGGCAAGAACATCCTGATGACGGTCTACCTTGCCGCCATCACCCCTGCCTGTGCTACTGTTACCTCCATGGCTCAGCTCTATGACCGCGATGCGGCGCATTCCAGCGCGCTGTATGTGCTGACCACTCTGCTTTCCATTGTGTCTATGCCGATAATGATCGGCCTGTTCGATCTGCTGCTGTGATGAGCTGCGCTTATTCCCTCTGCCAAAATACAATAGAAAGGAACCAACCTCAATGAATCAACCCAGAGACAAGGGCCTGAACGGCAACGAAAAGATCGAGCAGGCGGTAGCCGCCCTGCAGCAGGAGCCCACACAGGAACAGCTGGCCCACACCCTTACCGTGATCCGGCGGCGCATAAAGGAGCATGGCCAGCTTGTCGTGGCGGTGGAGCCCAATTTGGGCAGTGAACAGATGCAGCTGCGGGCCATCCGGACGGCCGATGGCGCAAGCTGGTGGTATGCATTCACCAGCTTTGACGAGGAAATGAAGGGAGCCGAGCCGGTGCAGTCCACCTTTCTTGTGGATATGGAAAAGCTGTTTGATGCAGCACTTGCCGTGCCGGAGATCAGCGGCATCATCCTGAACCCGTGGAACCGCACCATCCAGCTGGATAAGACCCTCATCCGCATTATCAAGGGTGCATGAGTGCGCACCGCAAACCTGCGATACATGGAGGAAACAAAAATGTTCAGACCCATGAGAAGAGCCAGCCGCGCCATCCCGGAAGAAGCTGCAAAGCACCTGCTGCAGCAGTCCCGGCGGGGCGTGCTGGCAGTGAACGGCGACAACGGCTATCCCTTTGCGATCCCGGTAAATTATTACTACGATCAGGAGCACGACAAAATCTACTTCCACGGTGCAAAGTCCGGCCAGAAGGTGGACGCGCTGAAACAGAATGATAAGGTATGCTTTACCGTTTACGGCAACGAACACTTTGAGCCGGGCGACTGGGCACCTTATGTGCAGAGCACCGTGGTGTTTGGCCGCTGCCATCTGATCGACGATGCTGCTGCTACCGAGGCCCGCGTGCGGGAGCTTGGCATGAAGTATTACCCCGGCAAGGAAGAGGTGGAAAAGGAAATTGCGCTGGACATCAAGGCCGTGCAGCTTTACGAGATCACCATTGAACACCTCACCGGCAAACAGATCCAGGAAAAGTAAAAATAAAACAGGGGACTGTTGCAAAATAAAAATGCGATAGCAACTTGCACAAAGAAATAGCACAAAATCAAAAACCCGGAGCCTTTTTTAAGCCGTTTTGGCTGTGAAAAGGTTCCGGGTTTTGTGCATTGTTTTTTCAGAGAGCTATTTTGCAACAGTCCCGTATAGATCAGTTTGCAGGGAAAGGCCCGGCGGTTATCTGTATTCCGGGCGTTTGGGGGCCGCCTTGGTCAGCATCTGCTGGAACTTGCGGGCTGCCGTGTTCAGCGGGCGGTGATGGTCGTACACAAGGCAGATAGAGCGCTGAGGGATGATCTCCTGCAGATGCAGCTGCACGATCTCACCGCGGGCCAGTGCATCCTGTGCCATGGTCTGGGGCAGGAATGCAATGCCCAGCTCACTTTTAACAAGGGTCAGCATCTGGTCGGTGGTGGCAGCCTCGGTATCCGGCTTCAGCACCGCACCGTGATCCAGAAAGAACTGCCGGTAAAAGGCGCGGGTCATGCTTTCGTCGCTCAGGGAGATCAGCGGATAATTGTTCAGCTCCTTCAGCGAAAGGTTCTGGCTGGCAAGGGCAGTAAAGGTCCTGCCGCCCACAAGCACCTCATAAAAGGGCTTCAGCTCCACCATTTTCAGGCCGCTTTCCACCTCGGCAGGGGTGGTGATGACGGCAAAATCCACCTCGCCGTTTTTCACGGCCTGCAAAGCCTGCGGCGTGGAGTGGTTGGAGATGCGCAGGCGGATGCCGGGATAGTCCGTGTGGAAGGCGCGCAGCTTTTCTGCAAGGTAGATGTTCAGCGCAGTTTCGGTAGCGCTGATGCTGATCGCACCGTGTTCCAGCGTGGCGCTGGCGCTCAGCTCTTCTTCTGCATCCTGGATCTGCACCGCCGCAGATGCAATGCGGGAGTAAAGCAGTTCACCCTCCGGGGTAAGGGTAACGCCGCGGTTGGAGCGGATGAACAGTACACAATTCAGCTGGCTTTCCAGCCGGTTCATCGAGTGGGTGATGTTGGGCTGGTTGTTGCCCAGCACCCGCGCGGCTTTGGTGAAATTCTGATATTTCGCGACATAATAAAAGATTTTGTAATATTCCCAGTCCACATACATGGCGGCGTGCCCTCTTTCATGTCAATTTTGTATCGTGATCATGTGCAGGATACTTTTTACACATTCTCTGCTTGCTAGTATAATAACACCGCAATCAAAAATTGCAAGAGGGAATTCAAAAGTATAAAGTGGTTTGAACGGAGGCGGTTCTTATGTCTGAGATCAAAAAGGTCGTGCTGGCCTATTCCGGCGGTCTGGATACTTCCATTATCATCCCATGGCTGAAAGAGCATTACAACAACTGCGAGGTCATTGCAGTGTGCGGCAATGTGGGCCAGAAGGGCGAGCTGGAAGGTCTGGAAGAGCGCGCCAAGGCAAGCGGTGCTTCCAAGCTGTACGTAGAAGATCTGACCGATGAATTTGTGGAGGATTACGTCATCCCCACCATGCAGGCCGGGGCCGATTACGAGGGCTATCTGCTGGGCACCAGCTTTGCACGACCCATTCTGGCAAAGCGTGTGGTGGAGATCGCCCGTGCCGAGGGTGCAGATGCCGTGTGCCACGGCAGCACCGGCAAGGGCAACGATCAGGTGCGCTTTGAACTGGCCATCATGCACTTTGCACCGGACCTGAAGATCATCACTCCGTGGCGTGAGTGGGATATCCAGAGCCGTGACGAAGAGATCGACTATGCCGAGGCACATCACATCCCGCTGAAGATCAACCGCGAGACCAACTACTCCAAGGATAAGAACCTGTGGCACCTGAGCCATGAGGGCCTTGACCTTGAGGACCCGGGCAACGAGCCGCAGTACGATAAGCCGGGCTTTTTTGGAGCTGGGTGTCAGCCCCAAGACCGCACCGGACAAGTCCGAGTTCGTGGAGCTGGCATTTGAAAAGGGCGTGCCGGTGAGCCTGAACGGCGAAAAGATGAAGCCCGCCGTCCTCATTGCCAAGCTGAATGAGATCGGCGGCCGCAATGGCATCGGCCTGTACGATGTGGTGGAGAACCGTCTGGTGGGCATGAAGAGCCGCGGCGTCTATGAGACCCCCGGCGGCACCATCCTGTACAAAGCCCACGAAGTGTTGGAAACTCTGACGCTGGACAAGCTCACCGCCCACAAGAAGCGTGAGCTGGCCATCACCTTTGGCGAACTGGTGTATGATGGCCAGTGGTTCAGCCCGCTGCGCAAAGCTCTGAGTGCCTTTGTCACCTCCACACAGGAGCATGTCACCGGCAAGGTGCGTCTGGAACTGTACAAGGGCAACCTCATCAATGCAGGGGTCTGGTCGCCGTACTCTCTGTATCGTGAAGACATCGCCACCTTTGCCGCAGTATCTGACCAATATCTTTTTTGATTTGGCCATATATCACCATTCTCCGATATTTCGGTGCAAACACTACATGGTATTGACATCTCCATGTCGTATGGCTTAAACTATCTATGTCTTTGTTATTTCTCTTTGTCTAGGGCTAAAGCCGTTTTTTATTCCACCAGCTTAGCTGGTGGTTTTTTCTTCACTCAAGTTCTTAACAAAATGAACGTCAAATCGTAATATTTTACGTTCAATATCTGGTGCACCTCGCGCACTCATATCCGAACTTTTCTCCGCTTTTCACGGCTTCCCCGAAAGCGACCGTTTTCTGTACCTTCCTTATAGTTAAAGGTAATAAGCACCTTATCATCGTAGAGATAGATGGCATTGATGAAGGTATCCACCAGTACCTGCCGCTGCTCCGGCTGGGTCATATCCAGCTTTGCGGAAGCGAAGCAGCCAAAAACCGGATGAACTCTTCTTTCATCTTCGGCTTGGCCAGCCGTTCCTCTGCAATGCGGGCTTGCAGTTCCTTCCTCTGCTCTTCCAGAGCTTCCAGCCGCTCCTTGGTGGAACTGGTCAGAATGCCCATCTGGATAGCGTTCAGCATATTGGTGATACCGACTTCCGTTTCCTTCAACTGCTTTTCGTAGATGGGCAAATCCGTGCTTTCCTGATTTTGCAATTCCATGACTTTGGCAATGATGGCATTCATGGAAGCGTCATCTTCCACCAGCTTCATGGTCTCGTTGACCACCAGATCTTCCAGCCACTGTTTCCGCACGGCCTTTTTATCGCAGGTCTTTTTCTTCTTGGCTGCGGCACACTTGTAATTAGGTATACATTTTCCCGGTGTGGCTGACACCGC
>ENA-OQBL01000774-OQBL01000774.1-human-gut-metagenome-genome-assembly--contig:-NODE-774-length-15058-cov-2.773090_pt1 | contig 15058 bp, 21 predicted proteins | sample MGYA00242747_ERZ504553 | MGnify/ENA primary metagenome ERZ504553 (study PRJEB26092, sample SAMD00036240) | human gut metagenome | host: Homo sapiens | study: EMG produced TPA metagenomics assembly of...
TAACGGCGCTTGGAATAAGCAGTTTAAGCTTACATTTGTTTCTAAGTATTCAACCGACGTCGAAGAAGGAATAGTATTTGAACAAAGTGTTGAATCGGGCAAAAAGGTTGATGAGCAAACTGAAATTCAACTTACGGTCAGCAAGGGCGTGCAGACTGAAAGCGTGCCTAATGTAGCAGGTCAATCTCTTGATGACGCAAAAAAGACTCTTGAGGATAAGGGCTTTAAAGTTTCAACGGTAGAAATATATAACGACGGCTCACACGAGGCTGATACCGTAAAGGAAAGTTATGCAAGTGCTCCGGCAGCCGGAGAAACCGTTGCAGTCGGGGAAGAAATTGTGCTTCAGGTTTACGGCGAGGTGCAGACTACAACTGCGGTTGAGCCTGAAAACGATGTCGGAACAGACTGATTTTATATTTTTTGAAAAGATAAAGCAGGATATGAATTTTCGTATCCTGCTTTTTTTATGCTTAATATTGAATTTTTTTTCTTAAAGATAAGTTTGTATTTTAATAAATATATTATCCAAATAATAATACCAATATAATTATTAAGATTGCAGCAATTCCGAGTCCGATAAAAAACTTGATTGCTCTGTTTATTGCGTCAAATGTATTAGTTGGCATAATTTGGAAAAACGCATATTTAAACGGTTCCTTAACCTTGTTTCCTACAAGATTTCTGAATCTTAAATCGTAAGTGCAAAAGCTGCTGTCCTTTTTGAGCTCAATCACTCTCACACCTCTGTCCTTGCCCGGGCCATAAACGTGGAAACCTGCACCCTGAGTGTAACCGAGGTCAATGCCGTCAACCTTGCCGTTAAAAGAATTGTTGTGGTCGTGACCGAAATATACGCCCACAACCTCTCCTTTTTCCTTGAAAGCGTCAAATTCGCCGCTGTTTACCTGCGGGTCGGCAGGGGATTCTTTCATAAAACCGTCGGTGTTTACCTTGTCTTTGTTGAGTATGTAAAATCTGTTAGCGTGAGTTCTAAAGCCCCTAACTGCGCCCTTTGTATTTTTTTGACCTCTGTTAAAAGCTCAAACACCTCGCAAAGCGGGATGTGCTGAATAACAATTGACGGAATAAGATGACCGTATTTTTTCCTCATAACTGTCACGTGTGTTTTTGTACCATTCAATTTGGTTTTCGTGAACATTGTCGTACCCGATTTCAAGGCTTGAATGGCTGTCGATAAGATAAAGTAAAAATTTTGATCTCGTCGCCGTCTTTAATTTCAATTACGTGGTTTGCACAGCCGTCGATACCTTCGACACTTTCACCTATGAAGTAATCGAATTCCTTATAAATTTCAAATTGCTCCTCGTTTGATAAGCCAACCTGCCTGTCATGGTTTCCGAAGCAGATTGTAAACGGAATTTTTCTTTCTCTGCACGGTTTTGTGAGTGCATCAAGCGAATTTTTTACTGCCGCACGGTTTCCTTTGAATGTTGTTTTTCCCCAGATTTGGTCACCTGAATATACAACTAATCCGGTTCTTCCCTGTCAAGAGAAGCATTGATAAGGTCAAGTGTGTCAGGGCTTATTTTTTTGGCCCTTCTTGCGTGTCGGCAATTTGTAATATTTTAAAGTTTCATTCTTGAAGCTTAGCATTTCATCACCTCTGAAATGTTATTTTAACATATTATGCACTTGTCTTGCAATAATTAAAATTGCTGTTTTGATTGCTTTGTTTATTTTTTATCAAATTTTTATTGTTTGATATTGCCAAAAATTTTATAAATGTGTTATAATTTGTTATACAAACTATATTTGTAGGATTGCTATACCTATTTTTTTCGGAAATTAGAGTCTTTTTACAAATTTTAAGGAGGAATTATTTTGGAAATGAACCAAAATGCTATGGCATATGTAAATATGTATGGCGTTCTTGCTTGCCTTGAAAATCTTTGTGAAATAGATGACGAGGCAAAGGCAGTGGTAGGCTCGCTTAAAAAGCCCGTTTTCACTTTGCTTTGAAGTTGCAAACGGTCCGTGCTGTACTTTCCATTTTTCTAAAGACGGCTGCACAATCAGCGAGGGAAGCTATGGCTGCACATGCAAGATGAATTTTGCAAGCCCTGAAAAGTTTAATGCGCTTATTGATAATAATAAGCCGGGTATGCCAACCAAGAATGTGGCGCAAGTGCTTTCTTTTTTGCTCGGCCCGTTTACTAAGCTTACAAACAGGCTTACAGAACTTCTTATGCCGAGTGAGGAAAATTTGAAAAACAGAGCGTTTTTTGAAGAGTCAACTGTTTTGACTTTCTACACTATTGCGGGTGCGCTCTCTGCTCTTGCAAACCACGACAGTGTTGCTAAGCATTCTGCTTTTTATACTGTTGACGGTGATATTCAAATGGGTATTACAGACGTATGCTATGCGACTCTTCGTGTTCGCAACCATACTTTTGAAACTATTAAGGAAAAAACCGGACACTCCGAGAGCCATTATGGAATTTAAAAACTATCGATCTTGCCAATGCTTTATTTAACGGCACCGCTTCAACTATGGCTGAGCTTTGTGCAGGCAATATCTATATGAGCGGTATGATTAATATGATCGATAATGTAAACCGTATTCTTGACAGAGTCGGTATGTATTTGGGTTAAGGAGGATTAGTAATGAGTAAATTTCCTGAATATAAGCACGAAAAATCACAGGAATGGTTCAACAGGGCATTAGATGCTATTCCGTCCGGTGTGTACGGTCACCTCGGTCCGTCAGAAGGTCTTTTTCTTCCTATAACCAAATGGCCGTTGATGTCCGACCACGCTAAGGGTACATATTTTTGGGATGTTGACGGAAATAAATATCTTGACTTTATGTGTGCTTACGGTCCTAATGTTTTGGGCTATTGCGACGATGATGTTGATAAAGCAGCTATGGAACAGCTTAAAAGGGGTAACTGCACTACTTCTCCGTCATATAAAATGGTAGAGTGTGCCGAGCTTCTTAAAGATACTGTTGCTACGGCTGATTGGGCTTTCTTTATGAAAAACGGCTCGGACGCACCACTTTCAGCGTTATGTGTGCCCGTGCTCATACAGGCAAAAAGAAGATGATGTTCTTCAAGGGATATTATCACGGTGATTTCCAGTGGGCACAAAATGATTGACTATCCGGGTATTCTCCCTGAAGAGGTTGAAAATAATATTGTAGTTCCTTGGTTTGATATGGATGCTATGACAGGAGGCTTATGACGCTTGCGGCGGCGATGTTGCCGGTCTTATTGCTCAGCCTTATGACCACGGTAATTTCTTTGATAATGTTTGTGCAACTAAGGAGCAATGGGCTAAGGTTCGTAAATTCTGCGACGACCACGGTATGGTTCTTATTATTGATGATGTACGTACCGGTTTCCGTCTTGACATTGCCGGCTCAGACCATTATTACGGCTTTAAGGCAGACCTTATCTGTTTTTGTAAGGCACTTGCAAACGGCTATAATATGTCTTGCGTTTGCGGTCAGGAACACATGAAAAATCACGGCGTCATCTGTTGTATATACAGGTTCATATTGGATGAGTGCAGAGCCTTTCGCTGCTTGCCTTGCTTGTATTCCTAAGATGAAAAAGCTTGATACGCCTAAAATGTTTAGAGAAATGGGTACTAAGCTTACGGACGGCTTTAAGGCAGCAGGTAAGGAGCACGGTTTCGACCTTGTTGTATCAGGTGAGCCTGCGCTGTTCTATTTGAGAATTGCTAATGATGACAGCCTTATGCTTCATCAGGAGTGGATTGCAGAATGTGTATCAAGGGGTCTTTTCCTTGCATCTCACCATAACCACTTTATGAATGCCGCTGTAACAGACGATGACATTAAGCTTGCAATCGATATTGCCGAGGATGCATTCTCTGTTGTGGCTGAAAGGCATCCTGAAATTCCCGGTCTAATCAAATAATATCGGCGAATAATATTTAAACGTAATTGGCAAAATTAAAAATATAATAATGGGGGTATTTTTTATGCCGGCTAACTACAAGCCATTCGATAAAGCAGAGTGGCTACGCCTTGCAAAAAAAGGCAGATGAATTAAGACGACTCACAATCCAAACAGCTATTTGGGGCGGTTCGGGTCACCTCGGCGGTGCAATGAGCGCAATGGACGCTATGACTATTTTGTACCACCGTTTCATGAAAATCGACGTTAACAATCCAAACTTGCCTGACAGAGACAGATTTGTTCTTTCAAAGGGCCATGCTGCAGTAGGCTATGCGCCTGTTATCTGCGATTATGGATTTATGCCGATTGATGAACTTAAAATCTTTAACCTTACCGGAGCAAAGATTGGTATGCATCTTGACTGTAATAAAGTTAGAGGCATCGATTGCTCAACAGGTTCGCTCGGCCACGGTCTTTCTCTCGCTGTCGGATTTGCGCTTGCAGGCAGAGTGAACGGCATTGACTATATGAACTATGTTTTGACAGGCGACGGTGAGCTTAATGAAGGCTCAAATTGGGAGGCTGCCATGAGTGCCGCTCAGTTCAAGCTCTCTAATGTTGTTGTTCTTGCCGATGTCAATAAGTGTATGATTGACGGCAGGGTTGACGACGAGATGAAAGTTGAGCCGGTTGATAAGAAATTTGAGGCTTTTGGCTTTAATGTAAAACCGTGTTGACGGTCATAATTTCAAGGAACTTAATGACGCTATTGAATGGGCTATTGAAAACCATAAAAATCGGCGGCGATAAGCCAACCGCTATTGTTATGGATACTTTCAAGGGTGAAGGCGTTGACTTTATGAAAGATAATTACTTATGGCATTACGGCTCACTTGATGAGGAAAAGACTGCGCAGGCTTATGCAAGTCTTGATAAATATTATAAAGAACGTTGCGACAGAGCAGAGAAGGAGGCGTAAATTATGGGTGGAATGACATATACGATGACTGATACCACAAAGCTTTCAACTGCCGAATGCTACGGTATCGCACTTTGCGAACTTGGCGAAGAGCACAAAGACGTTGTTGCTCTTACTGCCGACCTTGCTAAATCAACTAAAATTGGTATGTTCGGTGAAAAATTCCCTGACAGATTTTTCAATGTAGGTATCGCCGAGCAAAATCTTTTCGGCGTTGCCGCAGGTATGGCTAAAAACGGACTTATTCCGTTTGCTTCTACCTTTGCTATCTTTGCGTCTGCTCGTTCGCTTGACCAGGTTCATACTGATATTTGCTATCAAAATGTTCCGGTAAAGATTATTGCAACCCATGCAGGTACATCATTCGGTCAGGCAGGCTCTACTCACCATTCTCTTATTGATATGGCTTGTATGAGAGTTTTGCCGAATATGACAGTTATTTGCCCTTGCGACGGCTCGGAAACATATCATGCAGTTAAGGCTGCTTATGACATTCCGGGTCCGGTTTATATCAGAATTAACCGTGGCTTTGACCAAGTTATTTACAAATCGCCTGCCGATTGTAATTTTGAGTGGGATAAAGCTACCGTTATGAACGAGGGTACGGATATTACCGTTATTGCCTGCGGTTCTTGCGTATTTGAGGCTATGCAGGCTGCACGTATGGCTGAAGCTGACGCAGGCTTGAAGGTACGAGTTCTTAATATGCATACTATTAAGCCGATTGATGAAGAGGCTGTTATGTCTGCTATTATGGATACAAGAAGAATTATTACTGTTGAGGACCACGAGGTTATGGGCGGCTTAGGCTCAGCTGTTGCTGAGGTTGTTGCTAAAAGCGGTAAGGCTTGCGCTTTCAAGATGCTCGGCCATCAAAACGCTTTCTCGACTATCGGCTTGCAGGAGGACCTTCTTGCTATTGCCGGTATTGATGCAAACGGTATCAGTGCCGCTATTCAGGAATTGATGCACGCAGATTTTGAAGCAGATGATGCTTGGGACGATGAGTTCTGATTTGTTCCTAATATTATCATCATCAATCGAAAGGAGTGTATCTTATGGCAAGTGACGAAACTCGCTATACTAATAAAATATTTATGGCGGCAGCATTACCGCTTATGAAAACTATTGCGACCGACGTGCCTGAACTTAAAAAGAAATTTGAGGGTGTAAATGCAATCTATCAGGTTTCTGCTAAGGTTAATGCCGAAGATAAGGAAGCAGTCCATTTTATCGTTGAAAACGGTGAATGGAGTGTTAAGCTCGGCGAATATCTCGGTCAGGAAAAAATTGATGCCGAACTCGCTTTCTCTTCAATGGAAAAGATGAACGAGTTTATGAAGGGCAAAATGACTTCTCTTCCTAAAATGAAGATTAAGTCGATGGGCAAGTTTTTGAAATTTATGGCTGTTTTGCTGAAAATGTCATCGCTTTTGAGCATTGCAACGCCACCTGAGGATGATGAGGAGCTTTCGCTTCTTCTTTGCAAGCTTTATTTCTATTTGCTTTCCTCAGGCATTTCACAGCTTAATAAAATGGGCCACCCGCAAGTTCACGATTGGGCGCTTAAAAGCCCTGACCGTTGCTATCAATGGGCGGTTGAAGGTCATCCGGAATGTACTGCATATATGCGTGTTAAGGCAGGCAAGTCAAGAGCAGGCAGGGGAGAATACAAACGTGCAAAGCCGTTTTTCTGTATGAAATTTGACTGTGCAACCTCTGCTCTCAAAATATTGCTCGGCACGGGTGATATGTTCCAAATGACTGCTAATAAGCAGCTTATTATGGAGGGTGCTCCCGAATTTGGTGTTCAAATCGGCGATTATATGATGCTCGTCGGCAGTTTGGCTAAATAAAATTTTGTTATAATTAAATCTCCTTGCTTCATTTGTGCGGCAGGGAGGTTTATTTTTTTGCTTATTTATGTTAAACTTATAATATAAAATTTAAGAGGTGCGCTATGAAATATAATAATCAGATTTTTCTTGAAGAGTTTAAAAATAAAATGCTTGAAATAAATCCTCAAAAGGTGCTTTTTGTCTGCTCGAAGGATTATGACAGATATGGCTACCGTAAAGCCCTTGATGAAATTAATATTAAAAGTGTAAGCTTTACTTCGTTTGAGCCGTGCCCGGAGGTAAGCTCTGTAGAAAATGGAATTGAAGCATATAAAGCAAACGGATGTGATTTTGTTGTTGCAGTCGGCGGCGGAAGTGCGATTGATACTGCTAAGGGAATTAAATTTTATTCAAAACTTGATTTTGATATTTTGGCAGTGCCAACCACGGCGGGAACGGGAGCAGAGGTCACTCGTTTTTCCGTTTTGTATAGAAATAAGGATAAGGAGTCTGTCAGTGATTATTCCATAATCCCGAATTTCCAAATATTTGATTATACCACGCTTAAATCTTTGCCTTATGAGCAAAAGGTTGTCACCTCGCTTGATGCATTTTGCCACAGCGTCGAGGACTTTTTGGTCGGTTGATGCAACATACGAAAGCAGAAAATACCAGCAAAAAAGCACTTTCCCTTTTTAATGATAATTTTGCAAGGTATATTGAAAATGATGACAGCACATTTGAGCCTATGCTTGAGTGCAGTATGCTTGCAGGAAAGGCAATTAATCTTGCAAGAACTACTGCGCCGCACGCTTTCAGCTATAAGCTTCATAAGTTAAAAGGGTTTCATCACGGCAGAGCAGTGGCAGTCAGTCTTGCGTATATTTGGAAATTTATGGAAGAAAGCAACAAACTTAACGAATTAATGAAAGAAACAAGAGAAATCACAGGTTTTGACGCTGACGGCTTTATTAATTTCCTTTCAAAATTGGGACTTTTCGATGATTTAACTATGACTAAAGCACAGTTTGACGAAACAATCCACGGCGTTAATATCCAAAGGCTTCAAAATTTTCCGCTAAAATTAACAGAAGAAGATATCAAAAATATCTATTGTTCATTTATTGATGTGAAATAAAATCAGAATCAAATATATTTGTTTTGTATAAATTAAATAATAATAATGAGCATATACGTCTAATATTCTCTCTATTGCACTTTGAAAAAAATCGCTTTTGTGTGGTAAAATAAATTATATTTGAAAATATGGAGGAAATATAATGCTTTATTCTGAAATGACAAGGAACAGCTCCTTGATGAAAAAAATGGCGCTTGATGAAAGATACAACGCTTTTAAGGCTAAGAATCTCAAACTTGATATGAGCCGTGGTAAGCCGTGCAAAGAACAGCTTGACCTTTCTATGGGTATGCTTGATTGCAAGGATTATGTTGTTGACGGTGTTGATTACAGAAACTATGGCATTCTTGACGGTATTCCAAGCTGTAAAGCTCTTTTTGCAGAGTTAATGGGCGTTGACGCAAAGAATGTTGTTATAGGCCCTTCGGCAAGTCTTAATCTTATGTTTGATTATATTGCTCAGTGCTATGTTAAGGGTGCAGGTTCAACTCCTTGGTCAAAGCTTGACGAGGTTAAGTTTTTATGTCCTGTTCCGGGATATGACAGGCATTTCACAATTTGCGAGCATTTCGGAATCAAAATGATTAATGTTCCTATGCTCGAAAACGGCCCTGATATGGATGTTATTGAGGAACTTATTGAGGATGAAAGCGTTAAGGGTATGTTTTGCGTGCCTAAGTATTCAAACCCTCAGGGTATTACCTACAGCGATGAGGTTGTTGAGCGTATTGCGGCATTAAATCCTGCCGCTGAGGATTTTAGAATTATTTGGGATAATGCTTATTGCGTTCACGAGCTTACCGATAACGGCGATAAACTTTTAAATATTTTTGACGTTCTTCCTAAATATAATAACGAGGATATGGTTATTGAAGTTTGCTCAACTTCTAAAATCACATTCCCGGGTGCAGGTGTTTCTGCTATTATTGCAAGCGACAACAATATTGCCGCAATTAAGAAAAGACTTAATGTTGAAACAATCAGCTATGATAAAATGAACCAACAGCGCCACGTTGCTTTCTTTAAGAATGCAGACGGTATTCTTTCTCATATGAAAAAGCACGCTGCAATTCTTAAGCCGAAGTTTGATATGGTATTGAATCATCTTGAAAATGAACTCGGCGGCAAGGGTATTGCTTCTTGGTTTAATCCAAAGGGTGGCTACTTCATCAGCCTTGATGTTATGCCGGGCTGCGCTAAAAGAGTAGGCGAACTTTGCAAGCAGGCAGGTGTCACGCTTACAAGCGTAGGTGCAACATATCCGTACGGTTTCGACCCGAGTGACAGTAATATTCGTATTGCACCGTCGTTCCCTCCTATCGATGAATTAGATATGGCGGCAGAGCTTCTTTGCATTTGTACTCAAATTGCTTGCATTGAAAAGCTTGTGGGTTAATGATATGAAATTTGGTGCGTCAACAGCGTGCTTTTATCCGCTTGAAACGGAAAAGGCGCTTAAAAAGGTATGCGAGCTTGGGTATAAATATGCCGAGGTGTTTATGAATGCACCCTCAGAGCTTGAAGAGCCTTTTTTTAAAACAACTTAACACCATTGCTAAAGACGGAGGAACAGATATTGTGTCTGTTCATCCGTTTTCAAGCTTTATGGAAAGTTCTTGCATTTTTACCGATTATCAAAGACGGTTTGATGACTTTATTTCTATTTATGATAAAACGTGTCATGCTGCCGCAGTTTTAGGCGCTGAATATGTTGTTATCCACGGTGCGGTTGCACACCCTAAAATTCCTATTCCGGATGAAAGATATTTTGACAGGTTTAATAAGCTTATCGAAATCGGAAAGCGTGAGGGTGTAACAGTCTGCCAAGAAAATGTAAACAGATTTAAAAGTGAGAGCATTGATTTTTGCAAGAAAATGAGGGCTGCTCTCGGCGATGACTTCCATATGGTTTTTGATATTAAACAGACTGTAAGAGCAGGGCAAAACACGTTTGAATTTTTAGAGGAGTTTAAAAATCAAATTGTTCATATGCATATAAGTGACAATAATAAGGAACGTGATTGCTTGCCTCCGGGAAAGGGCACGTTCGATTATAATAAAATGAAAAATATCCTTGAAAGCGCAAATTATCAGGGCGTTTATATGACGGAAATATATTCTCTCGGCTTTGACGTTGAAAAGGAATTAAGAGAAAGTAAGGCTTATTTGGAAACGATATGAAAAAAACTAATAATACCGCCAAGGGTATAATGTGTATACTTTTTTTCCGCATTGAGCTTCAGCGGAATGAGTATTTTTATCAATATGTCAGGTGATGCTCCTGTTATGCAAAAGGTCTTTTTCAGAAACCTTGTTGCACTTGCTATTGCCACTGTCACTCTTGCAAAAAGTAAGCAACCATTTAAGCCGCATAAGGGCTGTATTAAATATCACATTTTACGCTCATCGCTCGGTCTTTCCGGTATGATAGGCAATTTCTATGCAACAACTAAGATGTCATCAACCTCCGATGCGGCTATGCTTAATAAAATGAGCCCTTTTTTTACGCTCATTTTTTCATATATATTTCTTAAAGAAAAATTCAAGCCTAAGCAAGCGCTTGCTATTGCGATTGCATTTGCAGGTTCGCTTTTTGTAATTAAACCTACTCTTTCAAATGTCGAGCTTTTGCCGAGTGTCGCCGGATTTTTGGGCGGCGTCGGTGCAGGTGCGGCTTATACTTGTGTAAGGCACATGGCAAATAAGGGCGAGAACGGAACGTTTACTGTGTTTTTCTTTTCGCTTTTCTCCGTGATTTGCACGGCGCCGTTTTTGATTTTCAAATTTACTCCCATGACGGCAAAGCAGTGGATATGCTTAATTCTTGTGGGTGTGTGCGCAGCAGGAGGACAGTTTGGCATCACCTCCGCTTATACTTTTGCTCCAAGCAGTAAAATCAGCGTTTATGATTATTCAAATGTTATCTTTACGGCAATAGGCGGCTATTTTTTGCTCAACCATCAGCTTCCTGACTTGTGGTCAATTTTGGGCTATATAATTATTTGCTCAATGGCGATTTGGATGTTCTTATACAATAAAAAGGAAGATGAGTTAAAAAATCGCTAACCATTAACTATATATTGGTGTAAAGTTAAAATACTTGCAATTATCTATATATTGTGTTATAATTAATTATCATCAAATATGGAGGATGATTAATTATGAGATGTCCGTTTTGTGGCTATGAGGAAAGCAAGGTTATTGATTCCCGCCCGACTGATGAAAACGAGCGAATCAGAAGAAGAAGAGAATGTCTTAGATGCTCTAAGCGTTTTACAACTTATGAGGTTATTGAGGATGTTCCTATTATCGTAATTAAAAATGGATAAAAGCCGTGAGGTGTTTGACAGAAACAAGATTTTAAAGGGTATGCTTCGTGCGTGCGAAAAAAGGGTCTGTCACTATCAACGAGCTTGAAACCGCTATATCTGAGATTGAGGCTACGCTTCAGTCTGCTATCGACCGTGAGGTTACTTCGGCAAGAATAGGCGAGCTTATTATGGAAAAGCTTAAAAATATTGACGAGGTTGCCTATGTTTCGTTTTGCGTCCGTTTTATAAAGGCTTTTCGACAGCGTTGAGGCTTTTTAGGGACGAAAATCTCAAAGATGTAATATAATGAGTTGGGGCGATTATCTGTTTTGCAGTAGTCGCCTAATATTATATAAAGGAGAACGAAATGAAAAAGCTGATTAGTATATTTTTATCATTTGTTATGGCGTTGAGTGTTTTTTCTTGCATGGGTATGAATGCTTATGCTGCAACAAGCACCACCGTTAAGTTTGAACAGAGCAATGCAAGAACTGTTTTAAATATGATTAATTCTTTCAGGTCAAGCGGGGATACGTGGTATTGGAACAGTAATAATACTGCCAAAACCTATGTAACTTGTTCTCCTCTTCAGTATGACTATACTCTTGAAAAAATTGCCATGCAAAGAGCCTGTGAACTTATTTATCTTTATGAGCACAAAAGGCCTAACGGCTCAAGCGTATTCACCGCTTACAGCGATTACGGCTATACTTCAAACGGCAAAGGCGAAAATATTGCTCAAATGGCTTATGCTCCTGAAAATACAGTTGATAATGCCGCTGCTGTTCACAACGCTTGGCGTGAAGACAAAGAATATTATGCCGGTCAAGGTCACAGACGTGCAATGCTTGACCCTCGTTATACCGCAGTAGGTATTGCTCATATTTATTATTTTGACGGAACAAGATATGTTCACTTTTTGGGCAGAGGAATTTGGCACTACCGTAAGCAATACAAATGCGACAGCGGCTAATGATTCACAAGCAACCGTAACACTCAATGATAATAAGAGCGTTACAATTTCAAATTTAACACCTGCTCCTGCCCAAGAGCCTACAAAGACGGTAGTTAATTCAGTTACTCCCAATGGTAATTCCTCATCCTCAACTTCCACTCTTAAAAGCGCTTCCAAGCCTAAGAAACCGACAATTAAGTCGCTTAAAAAAGGCAAAAAGTCTTTTATACTTAAATGGAAGAAGATAAAAGATGTAAAAGGATATCAGGTTCAGTATTCAACAAGCAAGAAGTTTAAAAAAGCAAAGAAAGTAAATATAAAAAAATCAAGCACAACGAAACTTACGGTTAAAAGCTTAAGAAAAAGAAAAAATATTACGTTCGTATGCGTTCTTATAAGATGGTAAACGGCAAAAAGTTATTCCTCTTGGTCAAAACCAAAACAGTTAAAACAAAATAGTTATAATTTAAGCGCCTTGTGGTATAGCGCTCAGCTTTTACCATAGGGCGCTTTTGATATTGTATCGGGCGATTGATAATCGCCCCTACGTCGAAATAAATTCTGTGCTTGAATAAAATACAAAATCTGCCGCACTACTGTATGACAGTTTTGAGAGGAGTGAATTGTGCGAAGCACAAGAGACACGTGGCTCCAAATTCACAAGTGAATTTGGGAGAAACAGTACAGTGTACTGTTTCGTAGCAAGTGAAATTAAGGTACTTATTATGAATTTCGCAGAAATTCATTCAAGTACGTAGTTTCATTCGACGATGTCCCACGGCCACGGGTCCTTAAGCCATTCGTCGCTGTTAAAGCCGTTTAAAGTCAGCGGACCGTACTGCTTTTCAAATTCTGCCTTAACTGCCTCGTACTTGCTCTTGTAATCATTGAGCATTTGGAGTGCTTCGGTGTCGTTTGGGTGGGTGTCGCAGTAAAGTCGGCATTCATACATTGCAAAGCCAAGGGCTGAAAGTCTTTTTAAAAGCTTTTCTTTTCCATTATTTTGCCCTCCTGCCTAAAAACGGTTTATCAAGAGTTGGAAAGAGCGTGCCTGCGTTGAGTGCTTTGTCTGTTTCATAGCTCATTAAATCAAGCTGGAGCGGTATATATGCCATGGTCGGAGTTGCGTCAACAGGAATAGCCGGACGCATTTCGATTTTTTTAAAAAAGAGGGCTTGAAAAGCTCTGTATATTTTTCCATAAAATTCACCTTTCTGTATAGATTTACTCTTTATTCTATGTTTAATATTCTTTTTTGCCATAATATTTTTATTTACATATAATGGAATGTGATGTTTAAAAATGATTAAATCAGGTAATCATAATAACGTAAGGTAAAGCCTTAAAGATATTTAACAGTACAAAGGTGTGATTATTTTGCTTATTAAACGAGGCGAAATTTACTATGCAGACCTTAGTCCCGTTGTAGGCAGTGAACAGGGCGGAGTAAGACCTGTTTTGATAGTTCAAAATGACGTGGGAAATAAGTTTTCACCAACCGTTATTGCCGCTGCTATTACATCGCAAAAGGATAAAAATGCACTTCCAACGCATATTGAGGTTGATGCAGGCAATTGCGGACTTGCAAAGGACAGCGTTGTGCTTTTGGAACAAGTGAGAACAATAGACAAAAGGCGACTTAAGGAAAAAATGGGAAGCCTTGATAATACGGATATGGGCAAGGTTGACCATGCATTAACAGTAAGCTTCGGATTATAAACAGTATTATTGAATATAACAATAAAAATACTTGATTTTTTCAAACAATCTATTAATTTCTTAGTTTTTTTAAAAAGAGAATGAAAATAAGATTGTTTTAGTTTTTTTATATGTGTTAAGATAATGAAAAAGCATATAAAGGATTGATAATAAATGATGAAGATAGCTAAATTTGAAAAGGTTTCCTTTGAGCAGTTTGAAAAAGATTGGCTTCAAAAATTCCCCTGATACAAATGATGTAAAGGCTGTGTATGACAGCATTAAGCTTCCTAAAAGAGCAACAACAGGCTCGGCAGGATATGATTTTTATGCTCCGGCAAACATTTGCTTTGAAAAAGGAAAATCGACTCTTGTTCCGACAGGTATTCGCTCAAAAATTGACGAGGGCTGGGTTCTTTCAATTTATCCACGCTCAGGTCTTGGGTTTTAAGCATCGCTGTCAGCTTGACAATACAGTCGGAATTATTGATTCTGATTATTATAATTCCTCAAACGAGGGTCATATTATGATTAAAATAAGCTGTGACGCCCACGATGACGGTCATAAGGCTGAGGTTGCGGCAGGCGATGGATTTGCTCAGGGTATTTTTTACTCAGTTCGGTATTACTGTTGATGATGAGGCCGACGGTGTTCGTGACGGCGGCTTCGGAAGCACAACAAAATAAAATTTTAACGAAAAGGCGGACATTTGTCGTCGATAAATAAATTTGAAATTTTAAAGGCATAATAAAATGAAAAAAATATTTACTAAAAAAATAAATGTTGCGCTTGCCGCAATGCTTTGTTGTGCATTGTGGGGAAGTGCGTTTCCCGTTATTAAAATAGGATACAAATTTTTTGAATATAGCAGGCAGCGATACATCATCGCAAATTCTTTTTGCCGGCATCAGATTTTTCCTGGCAGGCTTTTTCACAATTCTTTTGGGCAGCATTTTTGCCGATAAATTTATTGTGATTAAGAAAAAGGAAAATTGGAAAAATGTGGCAGTTCTTGCCGTTTTTCAAACAGTTATGCAATATGTATTTTCTATATAGGATTGGCGCACACTACCGGCTCAAAAAGCTCGATTTTAGATTCTACAAGCGTATTCTTTGCCGTGCTTATTTCCTGCCTTATTTTCAAGCAGGAGAAGCTGACAATAAATAAAATCATCGGCTGTGTAAATAGGATTTGTCGGCGTTGTCCTTATAAATATTACCTCCGGTTCTCAAGTCGGCTCATTTGCA
>ENA-OQBL01000775-OQBL01000775.1-human-gut-metagenome-genome-assembly--contig:-NODE-775-length-15056-cov-2.230558_pt1 | contig 15056 bp, 16 predicted proteins | sample MGYA00242747_ERZ504553 | MGnify/ENA primary metagenome ERZ504553 (study PRJEB26092, sample SAMD00036240) | human gut metagenome | host: Homo sapiens | study: EMG produced TPA metagenomics assembly of...
TGCTTCTTTTTATATCTGCTCTACCCCCCCACAAAATAACCAAATATAATATGTACACTCCTTAATTTACTTTAAAAGCAAATAGCCATGCGAGCCCCCTCGCACAGCCATCTCATATCTTTCATATTATTCAATTCCCTCACACAAACGGATTATAAAATCTCCCCCACCGTATCGTCACCGTCATGCTGACTACCAGCAGTACCACCCCAACTCCAATTGCCACGAAGTCCCTTTTCTCAAAAGGTCTCTTCATATACCATGTTCTCTTCTTATCCTTACCCAAATCCACGCAGCTCCATGGCATTGGAAATGGTATCAATCCCGATTCAGGCTGGTCAGGATCAGCGGCAGAAGAATATTCACCGAATTCTTCAGCCGGGCAAAAAAGTGCTCGTTTTTTCCAAGCTCTACGCCCCTTGCCTGCTGAGCCTGGCTGATGCTGTGGTAGTCACGCTGAATGTCTGGAATGTATCGAAGCGCAATCGCCACAGAATAACCCACTTTATAGGAAATTCCAATACTGTTCAGGCTAGCAGCAAACTCACTTGGGTTCGTTGCAGAAATAAACAAGATTGCAACCGGCAGCGCAACAAAATATTTTCAGAGAAATATTCACCATATAAAACAGCTGCTCTGCAGTCAGATCATACCGCCAGAACAGGTGGCAAAGCACATGTCTGGTGCCATACAGCGTCGTTCCCTGGTTAGGATCAAACAGGAAAATAAACAGATTATTCAACACCAGAAATACCAGCATAAAAATCATCATAAACCGCACTTCGCGGAACTTAATCTTACTCAGTTTAAACGCCGCCAGGCTCACCGCAAACAGCCCAAGCAGTACCCACGTATTATAAGTGATCATACTTGCAAAAGTAAAAAGCAGGAAAAACGCCAGTTTGGTGGTACCTGTCAGCTTGTGTATCACACTTTCCCTTGGCAGATAATTCAACACTGTCTTAGCGGCCATGGCTTCGCACCTCCCTGTCCTCCTCAATAAAACGCTGCACAAACTCTTCCGCCGGACTGATTCCCAGCTGGTTCGCCAGGGTAAAAAGGCTTGTCTCCTTCAGTGCAGCCTGACGGATCAGCTGTGGATCACAAAGAACTGCTGCCGCGCTTCTATCCGCGATCAGCCTGCCGTCAGCAAAGACCAGTGCCCGAGGCGTATATTCCAGCATCAAATGCATATCATGGGTAATCATCACAACTGTTACCCCTTTTTCATTCAGCCCACGAAGGAACTCCATAATCTCTGTATAATGGCGAAAAATCCTGTCCCGCAGTTGGCTCATCCAGAATGATCAGTTCCGGATCCTGCACCAGCACACTGGCAATAGTCACACGCTTCTTCTGCCCGAAGCTAAGCGCCGATACCGGCCAGTTCCGAAATGGGAAAAGTCCGCAGACTTTCAAAGTTTCCTCCACTTTTTCCCGAATCTCTTCCTCGCTTTTTCCCATATTGCGAAGGCTCAGTGCCACCTCATCAAAAATCATGGTCTTGGAAATCATCTGATTGGGATTCTGCATCACATAGCCGATATATTTGGCTCTGTGGCGGATATTTTCCTGCAGAAGATTCCTTCCCTGGAAAAGAATTTCACCGGAATCTGGTGTCTCAAAGCCGCAGACCAGTTTGGAAAAAGTAGATTTCCCGGCACCGTTTTTCCCTACAATGCTGACCATTTCACCCTTTTTGGATTGTAAGAGAAACATCACGTAAGGTCTGCCTGCCTCTCTCATAACCAAAGGTAAGATTTCTAACTTCAAGCAGCGGCTCATGTTCTTTCTCAGCCTCTGCTGCCGGGCGGGACCAGAACCAGTCTGTCATTTTCTTCCGGTCTGCCTTATCTATCACAACAGAATCAACATGTGCCGGTTTCTTCGCAGGAGCAAGTTCCACACCTGCATAACGCAGTGCAGTAAGATAAAGAGGCTCCCGGATTCCGTTTTCTTCCAGAAGTCTGGTGGACAAAAGCTCATCCGGGTGAAGATCTGCCAGAATTTTTCCATCGCCCATAAGAACAATACGGTCCACATCTCGCCACAAAACATCCTCCAGACGGTGCTCAATGATCACCACCGTAGTATCTGTTTTTTCCTGAATCTCGTCGATCAGCTCAATAGTCTGCTTACCTGTAGCCGGATCCAGATTGGCCAATGGCTCGTCGAACAACAGGATTTTCACCTGATCCACCATTACCCCCGCCAGGCTGACGCGCTGCTTCTGCCCTCCGGAAAGCTCGTGGGGCGCGTAATCCAGATGATCCTGAATTCCGACCAGCTCTGCCGCGTGACGGGTGATCTCATGCATTTCATCCTGCGGCATGCAGCTGTTTTCCAATGCAAAGGCAATATCCTCGCCAACCGTCAGCCCGATAAACTGACCATCCGGATCCTGCAGCACTGTGCCCACATGTGCAGAGAGCTGAAAAATGCTGCTCTTCGGCGCATCCACACCATCCACAATAAGTTCCCCGCTGCATTCTCCTGGATTGGAAAAAGGATTCAGGCCATTGATGCAGCCTGCCAGAGTACTTTTTCCACAGCCGGAAGGACCTGCGATCAACACCCGCTCGCCAGGATAAACTGTCCAGATTAATTTCCTTCAGCGTAGGCTTTTCTGTGCCCGGTACTGGAAAGAAAAAGTTTTTGAAAGAAATAACTAGGAGATTTTTTCTCTGTCATATAGTACCTCAAAATCAAATATCCTGAAGCGAATCCATCGTCAATTTGTAAACAATGTGACTGCTTCAGAACCACTTAACAATTTGCATCTCTATAAGTGTACACCTTACACCATCTCAAAAGGATAACACGAATTTCTTAAATCCACAATAAAATTTCTTACCAAAGTTTATCTTATTTTGCATAAATCTTGCGAAATTTACTTTTTGGATCCAATAAAATTATGCATCAAAAAATGACCCTGCCACAAGTTTCCCCATAGCAAGGTCTTTTACAAATTTCCCTTTCAACTTATTCCTGATCCAGGGAGCCTTTCTTTGCAATTGTTTTTGTATAAGCCAGGATCAGAAGACCGCCGACTACAACACCTGTGATGGTGTTTGAAACAGCAGCGAATGCGCCCTGTGCGAATACTTTGTTTGCCGGCTCAGCATAGATTACAATGTCAAGTACAGGTGCAACAACTACCCATCCTACAACATGTGCGATCACGTTTGCAACTGTGAAAACGGCAACCTTGCCTTTTCCGAAATCGCCTTCCTGAACCTGAAGCTTCTTAGCGAACAGACCGATCACAACACCTACAAATGCAGATGTGATAACCCAGCTCCACCATGGGCTTCCACCCCAGGACAGGTCGATCAGTGTATGTCCAATGAAGCCGATGAGTCCACCTGCAACCGGGCCATACATTGCTGCAAGAAGTCCAAGTACTGCGTACTGAAGACTGATGTTTGTGTTCGGAACCGGACTAGGGATCGCCACAAAGCGTCCCAGCACAAAGAACAGTGCTGCACCGATACCGATGGCAACTACGGTTTTGATATTATTGTTGTTTTTCATAGCTCTTTCCTCCTACTATGTGTCTTACTAGAGCGTGTTTGATAAAGGCTTTCTGCAAGATGTGCGTCACAATTTGCGGGAATGTTTTTTCAAGCAGGCTCTAACACGCTATAGTATACGCTTTATTAAGAGCTTGTCAATCTGAATCCACAGTATTTCAGCCTTTCACCGGAATCTTAAACACAATTTTCGTTGCGGGCTGGGCTTCTGTTACGGCGATGCAGGGCATATGACCGTCTTCAGGAGCGTAGAAGCCGAACATTCCAGCCTCCAGAAGAGTGTATCCCTGCTCCGGACCACTTTTATAGAAAATAATGTCAGCTTCCGGGGTGCGGTCATCCTCTACGGTAAGCTTGCGAAGAGATGCCCAGTAAATTTTCTCAGTGCCTTCTACAATGTACTGAAGGTCACAGTATTTCTTATGGGATTCCATCTGTGCACCTTCCAGTGGCTTGGTGGTATATTTCTGAACCAAGGCAAAAATGCCGTTTTTTAGGTCGTATCTGCCTTCTGGAAGGTTCTCCTCTTTCTGTTTTTTGATAAACTGCTGAACCATGTCAGCGTAATCTTTAAATTCCTCATATGTATTCAGTTTGTCTGCGTAATCTGCAATCATGATAAATCCTCCTGTTATTTTTTACTGCTCTTCATACTCACAAATATAACTCTGCCCCATCATACCATAAGGCTTCAGCACCTTCCCATCCGTATGGAACATTCCCTCGGTGCGGAAATCAGCCCAGCTGATTCGGCTGCAGCCGGTGTAGGACTGGTGGAATGGGCCGAACATGTTTCTTGGACTTCCTGAAACTTCAATTTCCAGAGTATTCTCTTCTTTTTCGAAAAGACCAGTTACATCTGTGACACAGTTCTTCTTTTCGAAATGAAAACCAGCTTCCTTACCATTTACTCTGACTTTCAGAAGGGTACCTCTCCACTCACCCAAATGAAGAAGAACCTGCTTATCGGAAATCAACTGTGGCACCTTGTACTGGTAAATCATACCGCCAGGATAGTTTACATAACCTTGCATGCTCCAATCACCAGTATGCAGAATTTCTTTTTCCCTGGAAATATTGCCAGACATATCTACGGCGAAATTTCCAATTACGAATACATCTTCCAGTTCCCGCTTTTGGTCGTAACTGCCTTTTATGGTAATCCGATGCACCCCCTTACTCAAAGCAGGAAGTCCGAAGCAACGCATGTCTTTGTCAATAAACCATTTGCCGGTCTGCGCACATTTCACGCCATCGAAGTAAACTTCCAGACCATAAGGCTTCTCAATTACAAAACTGCATTCACTGGAAATGTCTTCTGCAACATTAAACCGGAAATGCATGGTAAATGGTGTTCCATCTGCCGGATGTGGCTGATCCACCCAGGTATATCGCTGAGGTGCACCGTTATAGTAAACCTGCTGCATGCGCAATTTCTCACGAATTTCCTTCTGCGCCTGCCAGATTTCCATCTCTGCGGACTCACAGACGCTTCCTGCTTCTGACAGTCCCGCTGCCATGTCTGAATTCTGATACCAGCTCTACAATTGCGTCAAGATCTTTATCTTCCACCATAGCATTTCCGTCACAAATTTTATTTGCTGAAGCAGTCCCCAGCTCATAAGTACATTTATCTATCGTCAGCACATTCTCCATAGTTCTTCTTAATTTCGCGTCCGGACCGAATGTAGCTAATACGGGATCTGTGTAATGCGGATGTCTGTATGGGAATGTGGCAGCTTTGCTCACTGTCATTTCATGCACCGCATTTACGCCATCAGAAACAGCCGCCAAGTCCACAACGGTAGTATCTTCCTCAATTCCACATTTGTCTTCAACACTATTTATCTCTTTAATAATCTGTCCAGCCCCTATTATTTTCTTCACAAAATAAATTCGGCTCATCCCCGTCTCGAATGTCCTGGTAAAGCAAACGCCCTCTCCATCCGCAACAGTTTCCACCTCACAAACTTCTCCGGTCAGCGGGTCAAGCTCTTCCACAGCGTTCCCGCAGTCAAGTTTTATGTAAACCTGATGTGCATTGTTCCGATCGTGATTTGTCAGGAAAAGAATATGTCCATCTTCTGTCTTTCTCAGCATGGAAAGAATCTCACCATCCTCTGCGCCGCTGGCATTTCGCACAGTAAAATCTTTTCCGGTGCATTTCGCCACAGCTTCCGTCAGCTCCCATCATGCTCAACCGTATGAACAAATGCTTCCTCATCTAAAACATCCCGGATATCACCATATTTTCCACACACTTTCCTGCGGTCAGATTTCTCTTCATTTACATCTTCACTGTCTAATTTTTTTATCCCATCTCTTAGCAACGCAGATCTGCTTACTACCAATCCGTTCTCCTTCAATCATCACCGGATACGGCTTCAGCCAGATCACCATTCCACCAGCTGCAAGAAATTCCTTCAACAGCTTCACCGTGTTTGCAAACAGATTGCTCACTCCCGGAACCACAACCACCTGATAGCTGCACTTTCCTGCCACAAACATTCCATCCTCAACCTTGCCGTCCTGCTCCAACAGGATCTCATCTCCAAAATCAAAATCCACATGCCCTGCAGTCAGCGCTTTTGCGATCCGGTTATAATACTCACCTTTTCGATTTAAAGAAGTAATATGCTCATCCAGCCATCCCATATTCATTTCCAGATGATTGAAATCCTCCGCCCGGTCACTGCGGCACTCGGTCCAGATGCTGGAAATCGGATGGATCATCAGCACCTTCCGCACCGGCTCACCCTGAGAAAGACACAGCGCCAGACGACCAAAATAATTCTCCATCTTATCATTGTCATCCCACCAGGTATTCTGATAGTTGAAAACCGGCGGATAGTCCCTCTTCCTGCAGCCAGTAATGGAATACAGGGCAAGATGCTGACAACGTCTCGTAATTCCAAGCGCGAACTGCCAGTCTCCCAGCCATTTCTGAGTAGAAAAATCCAGCTCCCAGCCAGTGCAGCCGTAAGCCTCACTGATGGTCATGGAACGTTCATACTGATGTGCCACGCTTGCACACTGTTTCACAGTCAGATACTCATCCGTCTGTGCGCCAAGAAGATCAATTCCAGGATTATGCAGATAACGAAGCTGAGGCATCGCCGCACCGCACACACGAGTCTGATAGCCCAGGTCGTTCTCATATAAAATATGTCCCGTAGTACGAAGTCCCCCGTTTATCACACCACTCATAAACCTGTTTCATATAACTTTCTTCGAAACGCTGTGCCACCGTCTTCCAATAATCATGACGGATCTTCTCCGCCCCTTCCCCATCAAAAAACAGATAAGGCAGCTTCTCCTGCGGATCATATCCTCTCTTTTCAATAAAATACTCTGTAAATCCAATACTCCACGGAATCCACGGTCTGCCTTCATGGAAAACGCTGAAGAAATCACAGCAGTTTGGTTCATCTGTGAAAAATCCTTTCACCTCTTTTGGAAAACTTCCGCCAAACACTTCCTCATAATGCTCATGGGTCAACTTCAAAAATGTCTTCACGCTCTCCGGATTCAGATTATCCGGCGGCATCAAGCCATTGTACCACTCGCTCTTACCAGAAATCTCCTGACGCAGAAGCAGAATCTCTTCATCAACACCGCAAGCTCCAGCAGCTTCCTCATAAGTCGGATATTCTTTCATCCTCTTAATAAATCTGCCGTCCGCTTCTGTCTGAATCACATAAATACCTTGAAGAAACTCTGTCTCCATAGTTTCTTCCACTGCCAAACCTTCACCGCCGTTCCTACCGGACATGGAATTTTCCGTCCACGCTTCGATTCCCGCCGCACATTAACGAATCCGAGTCCTCAGTAACTATCCTTTCTTCCTCGGTACTTAGCTTCGCCGGCACCGCCAGCTCTCCTGCTTTCCCGCACTCCATCGTCAGCGCCCTGGCCGTAAACTCCGCTGGATTTACCTTGCTGACCATACCTCCCGCAGCCCCCGGACGGCCATTTTATCCTCATCATATATCCACAGCTCCAGGTCATTTTCCCGGGCTTTATCCACACAGAACTTCACATCCTCCATCCACTCTGTGGAAAGATACTCCGTCTCCAGCCCTTCACGGGAATGAATAAAAAACTCCCCCCGATTCCCGCCTTCTTAAATCCCTCTATCTGCTCTCCCAGATTCTCCCTCTGAAGCCTGTCATTCCACCCCCCAATGAAAGGGAGCACTCCGATACTCCTTCGGCGGATTCTTAATCAATCCCTTTACCTCATCCAATGTGCCCATCCTCATGTCCTCCTCTTATAGTCCCCATCATTACATTATTGTTCTAAATTCCCTATTCCATCATCACCAGCACCGTCGCTTTTATTGTATCCATTCGTTACCAATACACAGCGTTTTCGCAACTGATATTCCTAAGCGGGGCATTTCCAGGTGCGCCCTTAACGGAGGCGAGATCCACTGCTTACGAAGACTTAATCGTGAAGGCTCTCCTGAACGATTTAGTCGTAGTTAGCAGTTAGCTCGCCGCAGTGTTGCACCGCCCCGCGTGGAATATCAGCTGCGAAAAATGCGTCCGTCGCAGCCAATGATACAACAAAAAGGGACTGCAAAACAGTCCCTTTCATACTACCCAAGTTCATATTTTACATGAAGTTGTTAGGTATAAACATAATAATATCCGGTACATAAGTAACCAGGAACAACAGCCCGATCATAATAAGTACCATCGGCAAAATCTCCCGTATGACACCCTTGATCTTCGTTTTTCCAAGTCCCGAAACAATAAACAACAGCATACCAAATGGCGGTGTGGAAAGACCGATCATCATGTTCAGGCAGATTACAACGCCGAAATGAACAAGGTCAATACCCATAGCCTGTACCAACGGAAGAACCATTGGTACGAATACCAGCTGGATAGTACTTACATCAAGTACACAGCCAAGAAGCAGGAATACGATGTTTACGATAAACAGGAAAATGTACTTGTTATCTGTGATTCCCATAACCAGACTTGCAACAACTCTCGGAACCTGCTCCAAAGAGATGATGTAAGAGAACAGCATGGAAGTTCCGCAAAGGAGAGCCAGTGTAGCTGTGTTTGCAGCGGATTTCTTGATGATACCCAAAGCTTTTTCCATCCCAGTGTTTTGTAAATCAGTGCTGAGATGATCAGTGCGTATGCAGAAGCAACAGCACCAGCCTCTGTAGGAGTACAGATACCGGAATAAATTCCGCCAAGAAGGATTACAACTGTAAACAGCGCCGGAAGAGCCTGCACGGTAGCCTTCAGGAACTCTCTCTTACTCATGACCACACCAGCCGGATAATTTCTCTTATGAGAAATAAACGCAACATAGATCATAAGAAGAATGGCAAGTAAAACGCCAGGAACCATACCTCCCATAAACAGCTTACCAATGGAAGCACCGGATAACATAGCGTAAATAACCATCGGAATACTTGGTGGGAAAATCGGTCCTACAGTTGCGGAAGCGGCTGTGATAGCACAGCTGAACTCTGCATCGTAACCCTCTTTTTTCATCTGGTCGATCTCCATCAGACCAATGCCGGAAGCATCTGCGATAGCAGAACCGGTCATGCCGGAGAAAATAAGGGAAATAAATACGTTAACCTGTGCTGTACCACCTTTTAATCTTCCAAGAAGACCATTACAGAAAGAGAACAGCTTGTCTGTTACCTCACCTTCATTCAGCACGTTTGCCATGAAAATAAACAGCGGCGCTGCAAGCATGGTATAGTTTGCAAACATGTTACCAGTGATAACGGTAAATACCTGGCCCAGTTTGTCCGGAGCTGCAAGCAGAAAATATGTAATAGAAGCTGCAAGCATGGAGAAAGAAACAGGCATACGGATTATGAAGCAGATAGCCATAACCACAAACAACATAATAATCGGCATACTCATGATTCTTTTCCTCCTTCCTTGTATTCTTTAAATGCATTTCTGATATTGATACAGGTTCTGACAATGATCTCAGCCAGCATATACATAAATGGTGCAAAAACAACTGTATATGGAAGCTTCAGAACTCCTGTCACCATTTTCTTTCCAACCATGGACTGGAAACACGGTACAAAACAGATTACCAGCAGGATTAAAAGAAATGTATTGTAAACTACTTTAAAAATAAACTGGGTACGAGGTTTTACAGCATCGTAAACCAGACCAAATACTACGTGTTCATCAGCCTCCATTGCCTTACCAACGCCGAAGAACATGGTCCACATGTAACCCAGAACAGATACCTCATAACTCCATGTTACAGGAGTTTTGAAAAAATATCTGGATACGATCGTTACCATAAAGGTAAGGAAAAATTACCAAAAAACGTAATGTTTGGGATAAAAAACGCCAAGGAAATCGACGATCTTTTTCCCGATCTTTTTGAAATTATCCACAGTTTCCTCTCCTCTCAGATTCACTTTTCTGCCATTGGTTTGTTCCATTTTACAGACACTACTGCAAAAATGTATCACCTGTGCAGACAGGCCAAAAAATCTGTTCTTTAAATAAAAAGCCCAGGCCGTACACACAGCCTGGGACTTTTCTTTGTTATAAGTCAGACAGATGTCTCAAGTTTTGCTGTCAATTCATAGTTAATCACTATGTCTTGCCTGTTGTCACGACAATTCAGTTTACTCTTCTGCGGTTGTTGTATCAGCCATAGCCTGGATTTTCGTTTGTAAAGATCCATATCCCCAGTTCTTTTGAATCATTATCTTCGTTTTCCATGTACTTAGCCTGAACTTTTTCTTTAAACTCGTGATGTCAGGATATGTAACAGTAAGTCCCTGCTCCTCAAAGAATTTGATCAGCTCAGCTTCTCTGTCAAGTCTTGCTGTATCGTTTACGTCTCTTGCATATTCCATAGCCTCAGTAACAGCTTCCTGCTGAGCCTCTGTCATGCTGTTCCATGTGTCACCGTTGATACATGGCATGATGGAGTCAACAACGTGGTTTGTGATTGCGATGTATTTTGTTACTTCATAGAATTTTGCACTCTCGATACTTGGAAGCGGGTTATCCTGTGCATCTACAGCGCCAGTCTGAAGTGCAGTATACAGCTCACTGAAGGAAAGTGGTGTCGGGTTTGCACCAAGTGCCTCACCAAGGAACAGCCATGCTTCGGAGTTCGGCATACGGAGAAGTAATCCGTTCATGTCATCGTAGCTGTTGATCTCTTTCTCTCTTGTGTTGATTACACGGCTTCCAAGATAGAAGCTGGAAAGAGGTTTGATGTTCAGTGTCTCTTCAATCTGTGGACGGATCTTGTTAAGTCCGATGTCACCGTTGAGAACGCTTGTCATATGCTCATAAGAGCTGAACAGATATCCGGAAGCAAACATGCTGTAGGACGGAATCTGTGTTGCAATTGTCGGGAAGGAAATATATGCCAGATCTGCATCTCCGTTAAGAAGAGCATCGAACTCGTTCTCAGAAGAGAACAGAGAACCGTTGTCGTAGCATTTACATGTTACGGAACCACCGGATAATTCCTCTACTTTATCTGCAAACTCATACATAGCCTCTGTATGGGAGTCACCGCTTACAGATACTGATGTAAAGATCAGCTCTACTGCCGGGTCATTTGCTGCTGCAGCATCTGCTGCCTGTACACTGATGCTTCCTGTTAACAGCATTGTTGCTGCCATAGCTGTTGATTAATACTGCTGCCATTAATCATTTTTTTCATTCTCTCATCCTCCTGATTTTTTACACACTATGTGTTTTTGTTTCCCCGTTTTTTTCACGTATATTTGTAACCCCCAATTACAAATCTTAAGAAATACCTTTCAGCCGGCCTCACGGTCCCCACCGTTCCGGCAGTTATCTCTGATTACTTTCCAAAAAAGCTCTTGCGGAAGGTCTCTGTGATCGCACAGAACTCTTCGATCTCTAATTTCTTGCTTCCTGTAAGAAGCTTATAATCCTGTCTTCTTGACTGAAGTGTCATCGGCACACCTACCAGATTCATATGGTATTTGCTGTTTACCGGATATACCTGGCACTCAACCATGGAAGCAGCGCCAAGGAAGTTCATAAGCTCCTGTGCTTTCTCCGGCTGCTCTTTATAGTTCTTGCAAAGCCATACATAAAGATCCGGATGGAAGTTTGCCATAACTCCTGAGTATCCTGCACATCCCATTTCCATGCTGCGAAGAAGTGTTGCTGCATTTGCATTAAAGATCTTTAATCCAGTGCCTTCAACTGCTTTGCATTTTGCTTCCAGCTGATCAAGATCACAGCAGGTGTCTTTCAGGAATGCAAATTTCTCAGTCTCTGCACACCATTTCAGAAGCTCTGGCGAAAGAAGTCTCTTGTATGGTGCCGGGCACTCATAAACACCGAACATATCTCCATCAATGTGATCCAGAAGATATTCGATATTTTTCTTAGCTACATCCTCGCTCTCGTTCTCTTTTGCAAACTGATTGGAAATGAAAACATATGCATCTACACCGGCATCAATTACAGTCTGAGCTTCGCGGATCTGATCCTCTACCTTCTCAGCGCAATGTCCGGAAGCGATAACTCCCATATGCTTTGGTGTATTGTTGATAATAAATTTTGCAAGCTCCACTCTCTCCTGTGGGCTCAGTTCAAACATTTCACTGGACTGGCATACTGCGAAGATTCCGTCAACACCGTTCTTATCATACCACTCAATGATTCGAAGGACTGCATCATAGTCGATCTTGTTGTCCTCTGTAAAAAGGTGTGATCATAACCGGCCATACGCCGCCTGCAATTGATTTTTTTCATGTTCTTCTCCCTCTTGATGTTTACTTGTTACTGTTCACCGGTAACGTTCCGCGATGTGTTTTTGTGAACTGGAATGAACCGTAACGTTTACTATCCACTGCAACCGCGCAATTGCTTTTCAACTGTGATTATAGTATAATATAAATAATTTAAAATTGCTTTCAGCAAAATATTTAGTACTATTTTATAACTTTGTACGCAAAAAGAATACAAAGCAGCACAGCATAGTGCGGTAAACAAAACAGAGTTACGGTTCACTTCGTTCACAGTAACACACTTCGCGGAACGTTACCAGTGAACAGTAGTAAAACAGACTGCAACACAATAATTCACGGACATAAGAAGAGGCGACTTGAATGGAACAGGAAATATTTGACGATTACACATGGAACGAACATAAAAAAATATTGACAGCAGATAAACATAAGATCCCGGGGCTTAGAAATCTTTCTCATTTTACACCTATGGCACCTGGCGTTCCGGTTCCTCTGCATTATCACTCTGATATCATTGAGCTTCATTTTATGGTGAAAGGCCAGCGCAAGACTTACGTTATGAAAGGCGGTGTCCGCACCAGTTACTGTGCTACCGGAAATAACCTTTTTATCACCAGACCTTATGAGCTTCACACTACAGGACGTATTGCCCAGAACCGCTGCGAATTTTTTGCAATGCAGCTGGATCTGAAGGAGCACGATAATTTCCTTGGGCTGAACCAGCATTACAGCAATATTTTGTGCCATCGGCTTTTGAATATGGATCAGCACCTGTATCATGTAGGCAGTTCCCAGATTTCCATGCTGCGCACTGCCTTTAACCTGATTTCTTACGGAACAGAAGCCGACTCCATTGCCGGTGTCCAGTATCTGACCTGTGTACTTGCCAGCCTGAACTACCTGACTGCAGTTCCAGCCCAGGAAGAGATCACTGAACAGCTGAACAGTGACATCGGACATGCGCTGAAATACATTGAGCAGAATATTGAAAGTCCCATTACTCTTCAGGAGCTTGCCCAGGCATCCAACTATTCTCTTTCCCGTTTTAAAGCCAAATTTAAAGAGGAACTGGGAATTACCCCTGCTGAATACATTACCCTCCAGAAAATGGACCGGGCACAGATGCTTCTGAAGACCACAGATGATTCCATTACAGACATTGCTTACCAGCTGGGCTTTTCTTCCAGCAATTACTTCTGCTCTGTTTTCAAAAAAAGCTCTGAGCTACAGCCCGGCGGCATACCGCAAAAGTTTTTCCCAGTCATAGAAAATGCTGCAAAATCATTGCAAAAATGATTTTGCAGCATTTTTTTGATTCCGCGTCCAGAGCGTGTTTGAAAAATTCATTCCCACAATCTGCGCTCCCTGCTTTGCGGTATATTTTCCCTGATTCAGCTGCGGCAGCTGAATCAGGGCTTAATACTCTTACTATTCACTGGCATTTTCAATATCACCCTTTTTAATTGATTGCAAAGGTCTGCTGTGTATCATAAAATCCGTCCTGATACATAACATAGATTTCATAATTATCTGCATTCATTCCCTGAAGCGGCACCGGAATGTTTTCATAGAAATCCAGATAGGTGTCCATATGCAAACGAACCTCTGTTGTATCATAAACATAAGTGTTCTTCGCCCCTTTGAAAATGATCTGGGAGATCTGATGATCATAAGTGCCTATATAGAGCACTTTTCCTGTGATGTTATATGTCAGGGTATCTGCCGGAAGCACCTGGTCCGGCTTCTTGTTCCACAGCCATTTCCAGGTCTTCACCGGCTGCCATAATTCTCCTTTGATATAATTTTCATCCAGCTCCATAGGACTTGCAAGATCGTTGTAATCAATCCGCATTTCCTCTGCACGGTAAAAGGTTTTCTTAAGACAGTACTGATTCAGAACCTTCTCTGTATCATAGTCAAACTCGTAGGTCATTCCCTTCCAGCCGTTTTCTGCATTTGCCACATGACCGCACATTCCGAAGAAATGATTGCTGTCAGCCTCATAAATCGCTGCGGATGTGATCTTGGACCATACCGTAGGAATCTTCTTAATCTGCTTCACAGTACCTTCTGCTTCATTTACAGAATATACCAGCAGGTAGGATTCCTCTGTCTTGTCATAATAGTCGATGTCTTTCTTCCTTCTCCACAGGAAATGGTTATCAAACATGGTGATTTCTATAGTCTGGTCATCGCCATCCAGATCTGTATCAATCTGATATGCTGTATGCTGCTGGAACTGATAAATGAAATCACCATCTGCTTTCAGCACATATTTTTCATAATCTGTACCTTCCCAGAATCTTGGATCACAAAGAATCCACTGGATTTCCTTGGTTGTCCAGTTTACCTTGATCACAGATTCCAGGTTGCGGACGCTGAGCAGAATGGTATCTGTCTCCGGCTGATAGGAAACCGTATTAATATGAGCCCAGTCAACCAGATTCTCGTATTTACATTTAATAATATCCTGAAGTTTCAGTTCATTTACTACCGCACCTGTCTGCCGGTCGATTTCCTCAACTTTATCTTCACAATGGCTCTGCATGGAGCTTGTAAGCACCAGAAGATTTCCGCCTGGCTCCTTCTCAATTACCTCATGATGACTTCCCCCGGAAAGATAATACATGTTGTAAGCTCTTCCCAGATAATCCAGCTCATAAAGATTGGTAGACTGAGGCTTCTCCAGGTTCGGAACATATCCGGCAGTATCCTGCCAGATCATTCTGCAGTTGGAAAGCATATAAAGACCATAATTTCCAGTC
>ENA-OQBL01000776-OQBL01000776.1-human-gut-metagenome-genome-assembly--contig:-NODE-776-length-15043-cov-3.581054_pt1 | contig 15043 bp, 20 predicted proteins | sample MGYA00242747_ERZ504553 | MGnify/ENA primary metagenome ERZ504553 (study PRJEB26092, sample SAMD00036240) | human gut metagenome | host: Homo sapiens | study: EMG produced TPA metagenomics assembly of...
GTTTGAAAAAATAGTTGAGATTAAGCTATGAAGAACTGCAGAAGATGTGCGAGGCACTTGGAGTCGATAGACTCAATTCATGGAGCCGTGTAAACTGCGTACACAATGGTCTCTATGAGTATTTTTTGAAGTATGTATTACATAAAAAGAGGATCGTGATGATTCTATTTATAAAGTAACTGGCGGTATTAGTCATGATATTATAGAGCGATTTTATACTGAAGAATTATCTTATGAAAAAATGGCTGAAGAGTTTGACGAAGGATGGATGATGGCATTTGATATTGCTGATCTAAAATTTGTTCGTGGAGATGGTGCCAGAAACAATAGTATTGCAACTAAGTATTATTATGATTTGAAAAATTTCTTTGAGACACACGAGAAGATTACTGATCATATTGATATTGAAAAGTTTGTAACCGTAAAGGTTGGTGATGAATATTACCAGGGGTATATTGACGCTCTGGTGACAGATGAAAATGGTAATTATACTATATTAGATTGGAAGACAAGCAGCATATATAAAGGAGATAAAGCGAAAAATGAATGTGGGCAGTTGGTAATGTACTCTCTGGCTTTACATCAGATGGGAATTCCGTTTGAAAAGATTAAAATTGCATGGAACTTCCTTAAATATCAGTGTGTAACTGTTCAATCTAAAAAAGGCGTAAAGAAAGTAAGAGAAATCGAACGCTTTGAGCTTGGGGAGAAGCTACAGGCAAATGCAAAGATGTGGTTAAAAGAATTCGGATATGAAGAAAACATGTTGGAGTATCTGGATAAATTAGCTCAAACAAATGATATTACCTGTCTTCCACCGGAAGTACAGGAGAAATATGAATTGCATGATTGTTATGTATATGTTGACTTAACTCCGGAGCTGATTCAGTATGGGAAAATTTATTATCAATACTATGAAAATGATTCGTGATAAAGAAGCTACATATGCGGAACTAAAGGCAGTAGGAAAATATGATGAAGCAGATAAACTTTGGTGGGAAGATGAAGAGAGTCTAAAAAAGCAAAGTTATTATCTTACGAATTTGTGTGGTTATTCCACTAAACTTTATAAACCGTTAAAAGCTTATCTTGATGCTCAAGATGCAAAGAAAAATGGAGATATTTTGGGTACGAAAAATAAGCAGGATGAAGAATACGACATTGACAATTTAGATTGGCTTAACGATTTATAAGGAGATAAAATGGGACAGTATACTATTTACCATTGCCACTCAAACCGTTCTCTTCTTGATAGTTGTACTGATTATAAAGAATATGCAGACCGTGTAGCGGAGCTAGGGTATAAAGCCTTAGCTCTGACGGAGCATGGGAATGCCTATAATTGGGTTGAAAAAAAGATGTATATCAATTCAAAAGGGCTAAAATACATACATGGAGTTGAATGTTATTTAACAGCTTCACTAGAAGAGAAGGTAAGGGACAATTATCATACAATTCTTTTGGCTAAGAACTATGAAGGTATAAAAGAAATCAATCTTTTGATTGATAAATCTACACAACCGGATCATAGATATTATAAACCACGTATTACATTTGAAGAGTTCTTTAATATTTCAGATAATGTAATCAAGATTTCTGCTTGTTTGGCATCACCTTTGAATAAATACCCAAAGGATATCCAGAAACAAATGGCAGAGAAAACTGCTGCATTGAAACAGGAACTGGCAAATAAAGTTGCTGAACTTGAAAAGCAGAAGAATGATCAAAAGGCCATGATTACATGGTTGAAACAGTTTGATGAAAATGGATGCATCCCTGAAGATTCATATTTGCATTATATCGAAGCTCAAATTGATAAGTTGAAGCAATATTATGATAATCTGCTTGAAGAAGTTCAGCTTATGAATGTGACAGCGAGAGAGACTTTTTATAAGTTACTGGAAACATATGATTACTATGAAATTCAGCCGCATGATTTTCCAGAGCAGAAACGATATAACGAATTTTTATATGCTGCATCAAAACAGACAGGGAAACCTTTAATCGCCGGAACAGATACACATAGCATTGATTATTATAAAGCTGAATGCAGAAGCATTTTACAGAAAGCAAAACGTATCGAATATGCTGACGAAGATAAATTTGATCTGACATTAAAGACTTACGAAGAGTTGGTTGAAATGTTCCGTATTCAGAATTGCGATATTCCATTTGATGTGATTCTGCAAGCAATAGAGAATACAAATGTGATGGCAGATTCTGTTACTGATTTTGAACTTGATACTTCTGTAAAATATCCAAAATTATACGACAATGAAGAGGAAGTATTAAAGAAAAGAACTTTTGATAAATTGCATGAGAAAATTGATGACAGGAATTATCGAAAAAGCAAAAAAATTCCAGAATACGTGAAGCGTATCAAAGAGGAAATGCGTGTATTTAAAAAGATTAATATGATTGGATTTATGCTCTTTATGTCCGAACTGGTATGTTGGTGTTGGGGAAAATGGTATACCAGTTGGGCCATGTAGAGGATCTGTAGGTGGTTCTACTGTTGCATACATAACAGATATCATTGATGTTGATCCAGTTATATGGAATACAATTTTCTCACGATTTGCAAATGAAGATCGTGAAGAGGTTGGAGATATCGATCTTGATATTTCACCAGATCAGCGAGAATTAGTTTACAATCACATCATTGAGTCATTTGGATATGATAAGACAGCGTATATTCTTGCTATCGGAACCGTATCTGATAAAGGCACTATTGATGAGATCGGGCGAGCTTTAGATATTCCGCTTGATGAGGTTGCACATATTAAAGAAATGTATAGTGCCTATAAAGATACAATTGAATCAACCGGAAAAAGAATTAAAGAAATCGAAGATATGATTCATTTCGATGAAATTAAACAGGCAGATAAAGAATCAGAATATTATGGCCTACGTCGTGATTATGAAAATAAAATAACTGAGCGTGACAAGGCTATAAGGCAAATGAATGATCTGAAAGATAATCAGTACAGGAAATTGTTCTATTATTTTGATGGAATTAATGGCACTCCGGTTTCTCAGTCAATTCATCCGGCAGGCATTGTAGTTTCTCCGGTAACACTTCCAGACAACTATGGAACGTTTTGGAATGATGGAAAACGTATTATGTGTATTAATATGGAAGAAATTCATGACGGAGCCGGTCTTGTTAAATACGATTTACTTGGCCTAAAGAATCTGGAAATTATTCGAAAGTGCTATGAATATGCCGGACTTCCATATCCAAAATCACATCAGATTAACTGGAATGATAAGAAGGTATGGAATGATATTGTTCTTTGTCCTGCTGGCGTATTTCAGTTCGAATCGCCATATGCATACGAAATGCTTAAGAATTATGGCCCACAATGTATCAACGATTTATCAATGATAAATGCATCACTAAGACCATCTGGGGCTTCATATCGAGATAGGCTACTGGCAGGTGAAACAAATAAAAATCCATCACCACTTATTGATGAATTGCTGAAAGATAATAGAGGGTTCCTTATTTTTCAGGAGGATGTAATTGCATTTCTTCAAAAGATATGCGGTTTAAGTGGATCTGAGGCAGATAATGTAAGACGTGCGATTGGTCGTAAGCAAATGGGTCGATTACAAAAAGCACTTCCGAGTATTCTGAAGGGATATTGTAAAATGTCTCCGCAGCCTCAAGATGTCGCAGAGGAAGAAGCTAAGACGTTCCTTAAAATCATTGATGATTCATCAAACTATATGTTTGGATACAATCATTCAACAGGATACTCCATGATAGGTTATATGTGTGCATTCTGCCGGTATTATTATCCAGAAGAATTTATCGCTGCATATTTAAACTGTGCAAACAATACAGACGATATTCTGATGGGGACTGAATTGGCGAAGATAAAGAACATTGAAATTAAAATATCAAGTTCCGAAAATCCGGCGCCGAATATACCGTAGATAAAGCGAATCATGCATTATATAAGGGTATTGCATCAATTAAATTCTGTAATGCTCAAATAGCAGATGATCTTCTTGAGCTAGCAACGAATCGATATAACAATTTTACAGAAGTTCTGGCAGATGTAAATACAAAAACATCTGTAAATTCCAGACAGCTAACGATTCTTATTGGATTAAATTATTTCGAGGAGTTCGGAAAAAATCAGTATTTGATGCAAGTATCCGAGATCTACGACAAATTTGCTTTATGTAAGATTATCAGTAAAAAAAAGATGGAAAGTCTTGGCTTGACAGAGTATCTGATGAAGAAATATGCCGGGAAAGAGACTGCTTCTCAATATAGGGATTTGGATAATACAGGGCTTATAGCTGAGTTATCTAGTCGTTTAGAAAATAAAGCAATGTCTGTCATTGATCAGGTAAAATTCGAAAAGGAATATCTTCAGTATGTTGTATATGTAAATCCAAAAGTAAATCAATGTTTTTACGTCGTGACAGATTATAAAACATTCAAGGAAGTCAGAAAACCATATTGTGTATTACATAATATTAAAACCGGAGAGGATGTAAAAGCAAGAGTAACCAGTATAAAAGTATATCAGGATAATCCATTTGGTGAATTTTCTAATTTTGAAAGTTCCACACTTTACAAAGAAAAAGAAGAAAAAATGTGTGAATGGAACATGGCAGGAAACAGACGAACTTGAAAATATACTTGATGAATATGAAGTAATTAAATAGGTGTAAATATGAGTAAAAAAGAAGTGAAATTTAATTGTAAAATCGTAAAGCGTATGTATAATTCAGAGAATTACAAGATTTATGCTACATACGTAGATAAAAAAGAGTTTCCTAATATTAAGCATAATAAATATGATAACGTCACTATTTATGGAGACGTACATAATTTGGTAGTTTCACAGTCGTATGAAGTTACGGCTGTGGAGCAGCTTGATAATAAGTATGGATATGGATACGATATTGTAAATATACGGATGGATAAACCCAAGAATGAGGAAGAAGTCTATATGTTCTTAAGAGAAATTTTAACTGAGAACCAGGCAGGAGTACTTTGGCAGCATTATCCGGATATTATTGATATTATTTTAAGAGGAGAAGCAGATACCGTTGATTTGGATAAATTAAAAGGTATTGGCGAAAAAACGTTTGAAACTATTAAGACAAAAATAATTGAGAATTATTGTATCTATGACTTAGTAGTTGAATTTGGTGGAATTCTTACAATGTCTATGTTGAAAAAACTATACGATGAATTTAAATCAATTCCCAAAATGAAACAGGAATTGAGAAAACGACCATATAAATCATTAACCAAAATATCTGGGGTAGGTTTTATTAAGGCAGATAGTATTCTTTTAGAATTGCAGCGATTGGGTAAAATTGATTTTCCTTTTGAATTAAAATCATCCGCTCAAAGATGTGCTGCTTGTATGGAGTATTATTTGGAGGAGAATCAAAAAGAAGGAAATACAAAAATGGATCTCCGTGATCTTAGAAAACAAATTGTAAAACTTGTTCCGGCTTGTTCTTCACATTATGTTGAGTGTTTAAAAGATTCAGATATTTATTATAATAAAGAAACTTTTGAAGTAGCATTAAAAATCACACATGATACTGAATGTCAAATAGCAGCTTCATTATTCGTAGCAAACTTAAAACCTAAAATATGGGATTTTGATTGGAAAAGTTACCAGACAGCAGGAGAATATTATTTAACTGATGAACAAACCAGTGCATTGGAATGCATATGTAATAATAATATCATGATATTAAATGGCTTTGCAGGATCTGGTAAAAGTGCTACTTCTGCAATGATCATCAAAATGCTAGAGGATAATAGTATCTCATATACCTTGATGGCTCCAACAGGACGCGCTGCAAAAGTATTGAGTGATTATACTGGCAGGCCAGCGGCTACAATTCATCGTGGATTAGGATATATGCCAAAGAATAGATGGGATATAATAGCGAATACCAATTACCATTTGATGTTGTTCTTGTAGATGAATTTTCAATGACAGATATATTCCTGTTCTTACATTTATGTGAAGCAATTGATTTTAGTAGAACAAAACTTATTGTTGTAGGAGATTCCGCACAGCTTCCATCCGTTGGGCCAGGAAATTTGCTTTATGATATGATTAATTCATTTGTTATACCTACAATAACTTTAAATCAGATTTTTAGATACGCTGAAGGCGGATTGATGAAAGTCGCTACGGATGTTAGAAATATGAAACCATATTTATACGATTTGAATAATGGTATAGCAAAATTTGGGAACGATTATACATTCATTAATGCAAATAATGAACAATCAATAAAATGTGCAATTAGTTTGTACCAAAAATCTTCTTAACCAAATATTCATTCCGAAGACATTCTTGTTTTATCTGCTTTTAATAAAGGAGATTGTGGCACTATTGTAATTAATAATTCGATTCAAAAAATTGCAAATCCAAATTATGGGTCAGAAAAATGTATCAAATCTGGAGACACGACATATTATGTTAGAGATATAGTTATTCAGATAAAAAACAATTATGAAGCAGAAGTAGATATGGGTGATATGAAGATAGAAAATGCTAATCCTAGAGAATATTCTGTTGATACAACATTTATTCCTAATGGTATGTTAGGAAAGATCGTTGATATTTATGACGAAACTATCCCATATACAAACGAACATAAAACTGGTGCGATTATTGATTTTGACGGTGTTAGAGTAAAATATGAAAAATCAGAAATGTCAATGTTATTATTGGGATATGCAATTTCTATTCATAAAAGCCAGGGAGGAAGTGCTAAAGTGACAATTACACTTACGCCATCTTGTCATGCATACATGATGAATTCTAATTTATTATATGTGGCATTGACACGTACAAAAGAAAAAAGTTTTCATATTGGCGATAAAGATACTGTAAACAGAGCAACTAAAAAGAAGGAGAACTTTAAGAGGAACACTTTCTTATTAGATGTATTAAAGAAAATAAAAATTAAATTAACAAAAAGGAGAACAAATGAAGTCAGAATTATTTCAGAATGAATTAAAAACGATTCAATCAGACGATATCCGTGATTTTGCAAAAGTTGTCTTGGATGATGCTCCTGACTATTTTTTCAAGGTTGCGGCGAGTTCTACAGGTAAATATCACCCGGCATATGCGCTGGGTGATGGAGGTCTTATGCGGCACACGAAAGCAGTATTAAGAATCTATAATTATATCATCGGATTAGAACAGTACCAGAATCAGTTTGATGAGAGATGGATAGATCTTGGACGTGTTGCTTGTTTGGCACATGATATTCAAAAGTCTGGTACTGCAGAAACATATGAAGAAAAGGCAAAGGATGGAAAAAAGGTGTTTACTGTATTTAATCATCCGTTGTTGGCAGCAGAATATATTCGTAATTATAAAGGATTATATCTCGAAGATGATGAACTTGAGATTATTGCTGATGCTGTTTCGTCTCATATGGGACAATGGAACACAAGTGATAGAGAAAGTATTGTCTTACCAAAGCCAAAATCACAGTTAGGGAAAATTGTACATGTAGCAGATTATTTGGCTTCCAGAAAAGACATTGATATTTCTTTTAAAGATGATACTGATGCATATGATTTACCGGATATTGAGACATACAAATGTCCATACAAAAAGCATAAGGATGAATTACTGACAGATGTTGCAAAAAATCAGATCCTGAGTATCTGGAGTGGCTACATGAAAATGTTAATATGAGAGAACCTATGAAAACATTCGTAAATGAACTTTTAAAAACTAAAACAAATTAAATTAACTTTTAGTATTGACATCAGAAGCCTGCGGTGCTATTTATAATGACACAGGGAAAACAAATTTAAATTAACTCAAGGAGATATGTAGACATGAAAGTAACCCTTACAGAAATGCACTCAATTAGAGATGCAATCAGAACAATGTATATGAGCAAAATGAACATGGAATGGAGAGATAGAGCAGCAGCTCAAAGAAATGGTAGATCATTGCACAGATCGTTATGGGAGGCCATTAGATCTGCCAGAGGATGATGAATTAAAATCAAGTTCGACAAAGAAGTAGCAAAACTTCTTAAATGGGGACAAAAGCATATCACAATGCTGAGATTTGAAGATATTTCAGTTGTTGTAGAAGGTCTTCATAGAGGAGCAACCGACGATCTTGACTCCCACGCAAAGAGAATGGATAACAGAATTATTCGTAGCAGTACAAGGCTTGCAGATTACCATGAAGGAGAAGTTTCTGAATGGTACGAAGATAAAATTATCACATGGGATGAAGTATTAAATATCTTGGAACGAAAATTCCTGGTGAGATTAGTTATTATGGTGATACTTATGTAAGGTCAAATAATGGTTTCATCAAAAAAGGATTAGAAAATAATAAAGATGTAAAACGTGGTTTATATCCACTGGCAATTCCCATGAATTTTACTTTCAAAATAAATATTACTGAATTAGCGCATATTTATGTTGAGAGAGGATCAAAAGATGGTGGTGCTCATGGAACAGCTGCTCCGGAGCTTCAAATCATGATTGAAGATTTAATTAATCAGATTGAGTCTTGGTATCCGGGAATTAATAGAGAATTACTTTTAAAGATTGCGAGCAATAATGTATGAATGTATATTTTGCAAACGGAACTAATATTGTAGTTGGATGCGATAATGAAAAAGATAGTTATTATTTTTGCCAGAAAGATGGTAATGAGTGCTGCAAGAAAGATACTTGCAAAAGATTTCTTGATTCAGATGGCAATGTAAGCACAAGACTTTTTAAGATTATGTGTAATGATGAAAATCATCACATCTTATATATACCGGAAAGGAATGAAACAAATAATGCATAAAAAGTTAGTATTTTTATTTATTGGAAGAACCGCTTCTGGTAAATCATCACTTGCAAGATATATATGCGAGGCATTAGGACTTCGACAGGTAAAAAGCATTACAACAAGACTGCCGCGCAAAGATGAAATAACAGGATATGAAGATCATTACTTTGTATCTGAGAGTGAATTCGATGAAATTAAATTTAAAGAAGGCTTTGTAGCGTATACTGAAATTAACGGAATTAAATATGGCACTACATATAATGAAATTGTGAATTCCGATATTTATGTAATTGATCCGAACGGAGCAAAGTATTTGAAAGAACATTGCAAAGATGAATTTAAATTTATCGAGATTTATTTTTCTTCACCATTTGAATTAGCAAAAGACAGGTTCCTTAAAAGAGATGGATCAGAAGAAGAATTTTACTCCAGATATAACAGTGAAGATGAACAATTCACTAAATATGAAGAAGCTGAAGGGTATGACCACTTGTTTGTGAATGATATGAGCTTTTCGAAAGCTTCAGAAGCATTACGTGACTTACTTAAGAGTGAAATGGAAAAGGAGAAATCGTTATGACAGTACAGGAATGGCTAGAACATGATAATCAATTAGGCATAGATATTTGGGAAAGAAAATATAGATATAATAATGAGTCATTTGACGAATGGATCACCCGTGTTTCTGGCAAGAACATAGCAATAGCAGAATTAATAAAAGAGAAAAAGTTCTTATTTGGAGGTCGCATTCTTGCTAATAGAGGTCTTGAGAATAAAGGACGTAAAATTAGTCTCAGTAATTGCTATGTAATTGAACCACCGGAAGATAACATTGAAAGCATCTTTGATTGTGCTAAGAAACTGGCACGTACATATAGCTATGGTGGTGGATGTGGAGTTGATATTAGTAAGTTAGCTCCAAAAGGCGCGCGAGTAAATAATGCTGCTAAAGAAACAACCGGTTCTGTATCATTTATGGATCTTTATTCTATGGTTACTGGATTAATTGGACAAAACGGTCGAAGAGGGGCTTTAATGCTCAGTATTTCATGTGAGCATCCAGATTTAGAAGAATTTATTGGTATAAAATCAGATCTCGATAGAGTTACAAAAGCGAATATTTCTATTAGAATTACAGATAAGTTTATGGCTGCTGTAAAGAATAGAACTCCATTTACTCTGTCATTCACAAGATTGGAAACAAAAGAAACGATTACTAAAGAAATAGATGCGTATGCAATGTTTCATAAAATGTGTGAAATGAACTGGGATTATGCTGAACCTGGAATGCTTTTCTGGGACAGAATCAATAATTGGAACTTGCTTAGTTGTGATGATGAGTTCGAATATGCAGGAACAAATCCTTGCGCAGAAGAACCTTTGCCAGCGGGAGGTTCGTGCCTTCTTGGTAGTATCAACCTAGCTGAATTTGCATGTGATACAGGATTTGATTTTGAGAGCTTCAAGCATTGTGTCAAATCGTCTGTTATTGCATTAAATGAAGTATTAGATGAAGGACTTCCACTCCATCCATTAAAAGAACAAAGAGAATCTGTATATGATTGGAGACAGATTGGACTTGGAATCTTTGGTCTTGCCGATTTGCTTATTAAACTGGGAATTAAATATGGTAGTCCAGAAGCCATTGATTTATGTGACATGATTGGACATACTATGGCAGATATGGCGATTAAAACATCTGCTGTGTTAGCAAAAGAATATGGTGTATATCCTAAATATAAACCAGAAGCGGTAGAACAATCAGCGTTTTATAGTAAAAATGCATTAGGAGAAACAAAAGAATTAGTAGAATCATTTGGACTTAGAAACTCTCAGTTACTTACAATTGCACCAACTGGATCTCTTTCAACTATGATTGGTGTATCTGGTGGCATTGAACCTATTTTTGCAAACTACTATACAAGAAAAACAGAGTCTCTTAAAGGTCATGATGAATATTATAAAGTCTACACTCCAATTGTAAAAGAATATATGGATAAACATGAATTAAAAGATGATTCTGAATTACCAGATTACTTTGTAACTGCGCAGACACTGGATTATAAGAACAGAATCTATATGCAAAGTATTTGGCAGTCACACATTGATGCATCTATTAGTTCTACTGTTAATGTTCCAAATGATTTTACAGTTGAACAGGTTGAAGATTTATATATGACAGCGTGGGATGCAGGATTAAAAGGTGTAACTATCTTTAGAGACGGATGTAAACGTGCAGGTATTTTAACGACAACTATTAAAGAGAAAGATACAAAGCCAGCTGATGTCAAACCTCATACTTTAGAAAGAGGAATGATTATTAAAGCAGATGATAATTGCATTGGCAAGAAAAGGACACTTACAACTGGATGTGGAACATTACATTGTGAAGCATTTTTTGATCCAGAAACCGGACAGCTTCTTGAAACATATTTCAGTAAAGGATCTTCCGGTGGTTGCCAGAATTTTATGATTGGCTTATCCAGAGCTATTTCACTTGCTGCTAGAGGCGGAATTGATATTTATTCTATTGTCGATCAGCTTGCATCATCTGGAACTTGCCCGTCATATGCAGTGCGAAGAGCAACAAAACATGACACATCAAAAGGAAGCAGTTGTCCAGTTGCAATCGGAAATGCATTAATAGATATGTACAATGAAATGCAAAATGATCTATTTGATGATGGAGATGATGATGAATTTATAGAAAGTACTAATAAACAGATAAATAAAGCTAAGTGTCCTCAATGTGGAGGAGAGTTAATTTTTGAAGGTGGATGTAACACATGTAAATCATGTGGATGGAGTAAATGTGATTGATAAGCTATTAAAGCTTTGATATAAAAATTTAATTAAACAAAATACGGAGAAAAAGGAGAACTAAAAACATGGCAGAAATTACAATGAAATCAACAAAAAGCAGAAATTATGGAAGCGTATAAGGCAGCGGTGGAGAAACTTGAATACAAGAAGACCGAAATGATTGATGATCCTGCAAAAGAAGCAGCGAAGGCTAAAAAAGGTAGAAGTTATCGAATCTGCAGATGCAACAGCAAAAGAGGATATCTTTAATCCAGAGATTATCAAGAAATACAATGATCTTACAGAAGCTATTGAAATTAAACAGCTTGAGTTAGATGAATTATATGGCATTGAGACAAAAGCAAATGCTATGGCAGCTATGATCAATGCTTATAAAGAGAAAAATGAAGAGTTAAAAGAGGCTCAGGCAGCGAAAGAAGCAGAGATTGAAGCTGAATTGGGTGAGAAAAAAGATACACTGAAAGCTGAAATTGAGGCACTGAAGCAGCAGAAACAGGAAATTATTGATTCTATCAATGCAGAAGCTAAAGCAAGAGAAAATGAAATTAAATTAACTCGTAGCCGTGAGGAAGATGAATATACCTATAATCTGAAACGCAGTCGTAAAGCCGAAAATGATAAATGGGAAGATGAGAAAGCTGCTAGAGAAAAGATTTTGGAACTTAGAGAAACAGCGGCTCTTGAGAAAGAAACAGAACTGAATGCAAAAGCTGATCATGTAAAGGAATTAGAAGCAAAAGTAGAAGAGATTCCGACATTGATTGCAGCAGCAACAGAGGAAGGTATTAAAAAAGGTAAAGCCGATGCTGATAAATCAAATGCTTTTGAAGTTAGAGCACTTAAGAAAGATGCTGAATATCAGAAACAGCTTCTGGAAGATAAAAATGAAAGACTTGCAGAGGATCTGGCTAATGCGAGAGCAGAAAAAGTTGAATTACAGCAGAAACTTGACGATGCATATGCTCAGATGAGAGAACTTGCTGCTAAGACTGTAGAATCTACCGGTGGAGTTAAAATTCTGAACGGTCAGACTCAGCAGAATAATAAATGATAATTTAATTATACGGTATGCGTAAGAAAACGCATACCGTAGTAAGGAGAATTATATGAATCCGGTATTTATATTTTTAGTATTAGTTGGAGCTGTAGTTTTATGGTTTCTATTATCTGCACTGTTTTATCCATTTGGGAGATTCTTACATAGAATCTGGAAAGATGCAGCAGATGAAATAAACAGAGAAGAAAATAAAGAAAAAGATAAGGAGAATGAGTAATGAGAAAAGGATTTTTAGGTGGGGTTGGATTAGCAGTAATAATTGTAGCAGGATTAATTTGTGTAGCAAAGTGTACGGTAAGAGTTCCTGCTGGTTATGTAGCTGTAGAATACAAGATGAACGGCGGAATTTCAAATGATACTCTTCCACAGGGATGGCATTTGATTTCACCTACAGTAAAAACATCACTGTATTCAATTGGTATTGAACAGTCTTATCTGACTTCAGAAGATAAAGGTGATTCACCAAAAGATGAGAGTTTTAAAACACCTACTGCTGATGGAAAACAGCTTCTTGTTGATTTGGAATTCTCTTATAAGTTCGATCAGGATCAAGTTGCTGATGTATTTACAAGATTTAAAGGTCAGTCCGGTGAAAGTGTAAAAAATACTTTCATTAAACCAAAGATGAAAGCGTGGACACAGGAAGTAACTGCTAAGTATCCGGTAACAGATGTATTTGGTGATAAACGCCAGGAACTGAATGAAGCACTTGACAAATACTTGAAAAAGAAATTTGAGCCATATGGAATTATCATTGATACTGTAAACTTTACTTCGATTTCAACCGATGATGAAACTCAGGCAGCTATTCAGAAGAAAGTAAATGCACAGCAGGAACTGGAACTTGCAAATATTGAAGCTAAGACTGCAAAGGTACAGGCAGATAAAGATAAAGAAGTTGCTCTTATTGCAGCAGAACAGGATAAAGAAAAGGCCGCTATTGAGGCTGAACAGGCGAAGATCACTGCTGAAGGTAAAGCGGAAGCAACAAGAATTAAAGCGGATGCTGAAGCAGAAGCAAATAAGAAAATTGCTGAGTCTCTTACTCCAGAGCTTATTGAGAAACAGAAAATTGATAAATGGAATGGTGATGTGCCGAAGGTGCAAGGTGGAAATGCAGCAACAATTGTTGACGCAGGAGACTTAACATCAGGAACGGCAACTGTAAAAGGAGAATAATATGACGGGAATTTTACTTATTATTGTGTCATTATTGGCATTAGCTTTAAGTTGGATCGTAACATGTGTAATTATAAAATTGATCACATTATGTTTCGGGGTCGCTTTCAGCTGGTTGATTGCTACAGGAATTTGGCTTGTATTCTTATTACTTAGATCAGTATTTGGGAAATAAACTATGATTAGATGGAAAATAGAAAAATTTATTGTTGGCGATTATGTAAAATTAACCAACCTCCCTCAAGGTTACGAACGCCTTGAGGGAACTGTGGGAATCATCACGGACATTAATCGCGAATTATATACAGTATATAATTCTGATTCTATGATTTTTGAAGTAGTAAAAACAATATTTTGACGCATTTATATAAATCAGAAGAGGAGAATGACAAAATTGGCAAAATTAACAGGGTATTATGCAGTAGCAGTAATTGAAGAAGTAACTTGTTGTTGTAAAAAAGACTATTATTATGCAGTTTTTTGATGACGGTAATACATATAAGGCCGGGGACCAGGTTTTAGTAAGTGGTTGTAATAAGGATGTTCTGACTATTAAAGAAATTTTTAACAGTACCGGAAGCAGAAGTAAAATATAATAAAAATATTACTGCTGAAATTATCTGTAGAGTTGATACATCTGCATATGATCAGCGTGTTGAAAATAGAAAGAAAGCTGAGAAGCTTAAAAAGGATATGGATGCAGTGATTAAACAGATGGATGTAACAAAGAAATATGAAATGTATGCGGCTGAGAATCCGGAACTGGCGGCCTTGCTTGATCAGTATAAGGAGTTAACGAAATAATGATTAAAACGATATTAAAAAATATTGTGTGTTTCATTATCAGTGGGATATGTATGAGCATTGTTCTGAATAATGTTGTTCCGGGTGGTTATTGGCCTTCTGCAATATCATTATTTATTTTAAGTGTTAACTACTTCATTTGGGGATCACGGACATGATTTGGGTAACCGGAGATACGCATGGGGATTGGATCCATAGAGTTAATATGTATTCTTTCCCCGAACAGCGTGAGATGTCGAAGGACGATTATGTGATAATTCTTGGAGATTTTGGAATATGGAGAGATTCACCGCAGCAAAGGTGGTATCTGAATTGGCTTGAAGAGAAGCATTTCACAACACTCTTTATTGACGGAAAT
>ENA-OQBL01000777-OQBL01000777.1-human-gut-metagenome-genome-assembly--contig:-NODE-777-length-15025-cov-3.994832_pt1 | contig 15025 bp, 19 predicted proteins | sample MGYA00242747_ERZ504553 | MGnify/ENA primary metagenome ERZ504553 (study PRJEB26092, sample SAMD00036240) | human gut metagenome | host: Homo sapiens | study: EMG produced TPA metagenomics assembly of...
CGCCGAGATCACCATCGAGGCTTCCAAGCTGCCCGCCTTCAAGGCCGGCAAGGCTCTGAAGGACGCCGTTCAGTAACTTAAAACGGAACCCGGTCCGCCCCGTCACAGCCTGCGACGGGGCGGTTTTGTATGAGTGAAAGGCAAAAATCATGCGTCTGGACAAATATTTAAAGGTCAGCCGCGTCATCAAGCGCCGCACCCTCGCCAATGAGGTCGCCGACGCCGGGCGCGTGCTGGTCAACGGCAAGCCCGCCAAGGCCAGCTACACGGTCAAGATCGGCGACATCATCGAGGTCACCTTCGGCAACCGGCCCGTCAAGATCCGCGTCCTCTCCGACGTCGAGCAGAAGGGCAAGGACGTTGCGCGGGAGATGTTTGAGGTGATCGAGGGGTAAACGGCCAGAGGGGCTTTGCCGCGCACAGCCCGGTTCTACTTTCCCCTCCGCCTGCATACATTACCATTGTAAACAAGCAGGGGAGGAACCGCCATGCCGGAAACAAAATTGGAGTCGCGCACACCCCGCGCGGCTGACACCGCCCAGCCCCAGCCGAAAAGCCACGGCCTGGCGCTGAAGGACCGCCGCCATTTGGCTGTGACCGGCGTCATCCGGGTCATCAGTTGCGACGAAAACGCCGCTGTGCTGGAAACGCCGCTCGGCAACCTGACCGTCGGCGGGCAGGAGCTGCAGATCGGCGAGCTTTCCACCCAGAGCGGCCAGGTGCAGCTTTCCGGTAAGATTGAATACCTGCAGTATGCCGAGAACCAGCAGTCCGGCGGCAGTCTGCTGGCGCGGCTCTTTCGGTAAATGGCCCCGTCGCCCGCGCCGTGGGCCGTGCTGGGGGATGTGCTGTGGTGCTTAGGACTCGGCTGCCTGCTCGGAGCCGCGCGGGATGCTGTGCGGCTGGCACTCGGGGAGGGGCCGGTGCGGTGCTTTTTCCGGGACATAGCCCTGTTTGCCGCGGCGGCGGTGCTCGTCTGCGGGTTTGCTGCCGGGGCCAGCGCGGGCGGTCTGGCCCGCTGGTATATGAGCGCCGCCGTGCTGCTGGGGGCCGTCAGCTGGCGGTGGGCGGTGCAGCCTGCCGTGCACCGCGCGGCGGCAGCACTGGCGGAGCTGGCGTGCAGACCGCTGCGGCTTGTACACAAAATGCTCGTCAGGCCCGCACAAATGCGCTTACAAGCGGCCCAAAGCCGCCGCCGCGCCTGCCGCAAAGCAAAAAAAGTCTGCTAAAATCAAAAAATCCGCCGAAAAACGGTTGCAAAAACCGTCGAAAGTATTATATAATTAGCCATACGCAGTAATGTGCATGTCTTGGAAGGGGGCATCCCAAATGAGAAAACGCAGCGGGCTGTCCCGCACCCAGTTTCTGGTGCAGTGGGTCGTACTTCCGGTGCTGGTCATCGTAAGCGCCGCTATGTTTGTAGGGCTGGTCAGGAACCAGGTCTCCATCGCGGCCAAGCAGCAGGAGCTGCAATCGCTGAAGAACCGGCTGGCGGCACAGGTCACGGAAAATGCCGAGCTGTCCGGCACGCTCGACCAGGGCGAGGACGCCATCATTGAGCGCTACGCCCGGGAGCAGGGCTACGCCAAGCCCAATGAGCGCGTCTTTGTGGACATCAGCGGCAAATAACATCGTTTTCAGCGGGGAAGCTTTGCGGCAGCCCCCTGTAATAAATTACATTTTAAAGGGGTATCATAGTTTGGCATTACAAGTTGGGGATATTGTCGAGGGCAAGGTCACTGGTATCAAGCCGTTCGGCGCGTTCGTTTCTCTGCCGGAGGGCAAGACCGGTCTTGTCCACATCTCCGAGGTTTCTTACGAGTTTGTGCAGGATCTTTCTGCTGTGTTGAGCGACGGGCAGACGGTTTCCGTCAAGGTGCTTTCCATCGCACCGGACGGCAAGATCGCCTTGTCCATCAAGCGCACCCAGCCTGCACCGGAACGCGCACCGCGCCAGCCGCACGGTGAGCGCAGCGGCAACGGCGGTGAGCGCCGCCCGGCCCCGCGCCCCAAGCGCGAGGAAAAGCCCCGCGTGTGGCAGCCCAAGCCCGCCGCCCCCCAAGGCGAGATGAGCTTTGAGGACATGATGGCCCGTTACAAGACCCGCAGTGAGGAGAAAATCGCAGACCTCAAGCGCGTGACGGAGAACCATCGCGGTGGATATTCCCGCCGCCGCGGCTGATTTGGCCGCAGAAACCACAGTACGAACGGCCCTATCCTGACGGCTGTCAGCCGCCGGGCTGGGGTCTTTTTGCAATTTTAGAATGTAGGGGCGGTCATTGACCGCCCGCGGGCGAGCAATGCTCGCCCCTACAAAATAACCGGCACATCAATAAGAAAGGACACCTATGTCTACACTCTATACTATGGTCGCGCCCTGCTTTTTCGGCACGGAGTCGACGCTGAATTTTGAGGTCAAGCGTCTGGGCGCACAGAACATCCAGGTCACCGATGGCCGCGTGGCGTTCCAGGGCGGGGCGGACGTTATCGCCGCCGCCAACCTGAATCTGCGCACGGCGGAGCGCGTCCTGCTGCTGCTGGCTACCTACAAGGCCACGACGTTTGACGAGCTGTTCGACGGCTGCTACAACATCGCGTGGGTGGACCTGCTGCCTGCCAACGCGGCGTTCCCGGTCAAGGGCTCGAGCCTGTCCAGCCAGCTGTCCAGCGTGCCGGCCTGCCAGAGCATCGTCAAAAAGGCCATCGTCAAGCGCCTGATGCACGGCCACAAGGTCGGCACCCTGCCCGAGGACGGCGCTCTGTACAAGGTGCGCTTTGCCCTGCGCAAGGACACCGTGGAAATCTACCTCGACACCTCCGGCGACGGCCTGCACAGCGCGGCTACCGCAAAAACGCGACGCTGGCCCCCATCAAGGAGACGCTGGCCGCCGCCATTGCCGACCTGGGCCGCGTGCGCCGTGACTCCCTCGTGCAGGACCCGTTCTGCGGCTCCGGCACGCTGGTCATCGAGGCTGCCCAGAAGGCGCTGAACCTGGCCCCCGGCCTGCGCCGCCGCTTTGCCGCCGAGCACTTCGACTTTGTGCCCGCTGGCATCTGGGCAGAGCAGCGCCAGAAAGCCCTGGACGAGGTCCGCAAGGACGCCGCGTTCGAGGGCATCGGCTACGACATTGACCCCGCCGCCGTGGCACTGGCCAACGCGAACGCCAAGCTGGCGGGCGTGGGGGACCGCTGCCGCTTTGAGGTCGCCGACGTCAGGGAATTCCGTGCACTCGACAACGCCACCGTCCTGACGAACCCGCCCTACGGCGAGCGCCTCGGCGACGCATCCGAGGCCGCAAGCCTTGCCAGAACGCTGGGCCAGGTCTGGCAGGCGCACCCCGCGCAGGGGCTCTATGCCATCACCGCGGACGCCGAGTTTGAGCAGCACTTTGGCAAAAAGGCCGCGCGCCGCCGCAAAATTTACAACGGCATGATCCCGTGCCAGCTCTATATGTACTTTGAGCAGCCCAAGCGCGAGAGGAAGTAAGCGATGGAAGACCTGAAACTTGCGATCCTCATTGATGCGGACAACATTTCGCCCAAGTATGTCAAGGTCATTCTTGACGAGGCCGCGACCTTCGGCGTGGCCGCCTGCAAGCGCATCTACGGCGACTGGTCGGATGTGCGTCTCAAGAGCTGGAAGGACGCGCTTTTGAACAACTCCATCATCCCCATCCAGCAGTATAGCTATACGACGGGCAAAAACGCGACGGACTCCGCCATGATCATTGACGCCATGGACCTGCTCTACGGCGGCAATCTGGACGGCTTCTGCATCGTCTCGTCGGACAGCGACTTTACGCGGCTGGCCGCCCGTCTGCGTGAGGCCGGAAAACTCGTCATCGGTATGGGCGAGAGCAAAGCGCTCGGCCCCTTCGTCAAGGCGTGCGACCAGTTCAAATACCTGGATCTGATCCTCGACCACGGCGAGACCGACGACACCGCGCCCGCAGCCCCCGCCGCCGAGGCCGCCGCCCGCGCCAACGCCGGGGACGACACGGCCATCAACCGCGACTCCATTGGCCGCATCATCCACGGCCTTATTGATGAAATGGACGACGGCACGGGCTGGGTGCGCACCTCCCGCGTCGGTGATCAGCTCATCAAGCGCTACCCGGACTTTGACGTGCGCAACTTCGGCTCCAAGAGCCTGAACAAATTCCTGGCGTCCCTGCCGGAACTCGAGGTCGAGGAGCGCATTCTGGCAAACGGCAACCCCATCCAGTTTGTCCGTGTGAAGCCTGTACCGAAGCCGGTCAAAAAGCCTGCGCCGCGAAGAACGGCAAAGCGCACAACGCGCAAAAAGAAGTAAGGGAGAGATTCGTCTCTCCCGTTAGACTGCCGAAAAAGGTGCGTTCACCCCTTGGCCCCCTCTGCGAGGGGGCTCCGCCCGCAGGCGGTGGGGGAGAGAACTGTACGGTTGCCCGATGCAAACCGACCACCGCAAAGCAACAGCCCCGGACACATCGCGTGTCCGGGGCATTTTCATTTTAACATCCCAAAACCAGAAAATCCTGACTGACCCAGCCAAATTTACGTCCGTATTTGACAAGCGCCCAGCCGGGGGCAGTGCTCAGGGCACCGTACAGGCGCACCTGCGCGGAATCGGAAAGCTTGTCGAGAATGTCGTATTCCAGCCCCGGCCCGGTACGCACGTTTAGACGCTCACCGGCAGTATCCACCGAGAAAAATACAATATCCGTCCGTGTGGGCCGCGTGTCGGGTGCGACAATGCTTTCCGGCAGGTCATCCAGCGGGTCGGGCTTCGTCACGCCGGGAATAGAATATTCGTGCCAGTCGTCGCCCAGCCTGACCCAGGCCGTGCCGCCGTCCCACACAAGGCCGTCATACGCGCAGGGGACAAATTCTGCTCCCGTGGAATCCAGCAGACCGAACTTTCCGTCCCGGCTCACCGGCGCATAGCCGTTCAGCAGCGGGGCGGCGCGGCGGTAGACCAGGGGTTCCTCTGTGTAATAGTCTGGGGCATAGACGCTGTCATAGCAGGGTTCTGTTACCTCGCGCCCGGCAGTGTCCAGATATACCCATTTGCCGTCGCGCTGGGCGGGGGCTAGCGGTGCATCAAAGAAAAAACTCTGCGGCTGTATAAATGGAATCGTTGGCGGCAGTGCCGTCTTTATAACGGTAGGCGTATTGCCCATCGCTGACAAAATAATACCAGTAGTCGCTCTCGCGGTGTATTGTACCGCCGCAGGTGGGCACAGGGCCGTTGGCGCTGCCGCTGTACCGCAGCAGATCATCCTCTGTCGGGGTGCTGAACTCGCCCGGGCCGAGGCTGCCGCTGTATATGGACACAGTATGCTCCTGCAAATAGACAAATTCCAGATAGCCGTCGCCGTCGTGCCCGTCACAGATCACACCATCGCCGCAGGCTTGCAGCTGACGGGCATATTCCTTTCGCAGCGCGTCGGCAGCCTCCCACGAAAGGCCGTTTGTGTAGTCGTGCCAATGGCGGTTGCCGAGACCACATTCAAACAGCGGCTCCGGCGCGCGGCAGGGCAGAACCTCACTGCCGTCGCTGCGCATCAGGCCCCACTTGCCGTCCTTGCACATCGTGTAGTATTCGACCTCGGGGTAGGACTGCAATTCCCGAGAATAGCGGAGGAGCCGTATCTCATCGTAGTCCAGCACCGCCGCGCCGGTCTCTACGAGTCCCTGCGGCGGCTGCACAGCGTCAGCGGTGGGTGCGGGCGTCGCCGCGGCCTCGGCGGTTCCGGCGGGCTGCGGTGTCCCGGCAGTCTCCGCAGTTCCGGGCAGAGGGGCAGCCGTGGATGGCACAGCCGCCGAGGAAACCGCCCCGGCGGCACAGCCTGTCAAAAAAAGCATCGACAAAACGGGAAACAAAGATCTTTTCACGCTCACACACCGCCCCTCCTTTTTATAATACCAGTATAGCATAACGCCCCGCACCGGGAAATACGGTGCGGGGCGTTCGCGCAAATTTTACAAATTTATCCGTAGATATGCCGCCCGGCAAAGACGCACAGGGGGCGCTTGGCCTTGCCCATGCCCAGCAGCTGCACGGCAGCGGCGAGCGTCGCCCCGGCGCTGGTGCAGGCGGGCACGCCGTCAAAGAACAGCACCTCCCGCGCGGCGCGCTCGGCGTCGGCGGTGGTCACGGTCAATACGGTGTCCACGACATAAGGGTTGTAGTTCTCCGGCACAAAGCCCGGCCCGATGCCCGAAATGCCGTGCTGGCCGATGAACCCGCCCGAGATGGCGGCACACTCGGCAGGCTCCACGGCGACGATGCGCACCATGCTGTTCCACGCCTTGATGTACTCGGCCACGCCGGTGATCGTGCCGCCGCTGCCCACGCCGATGACGATGGCGTCTATGGCATCCCCTGCGTTTTTGTAAATCTGCGGCCCCGTCACGCGGCGGTGGTACTCGGGGTTGTCGTCGTTGGAAAAATAGTGGGTGTAATATCCGCCGTAGCGCTTGGCGGTGTCCTCGGCCACGCGCTCCATGGCGCGGCGCCCGCTGCTGCTGCAGGCGATGATATGCGCACCCAGGTCCTGCAGCCGCTTGCGCTGGGCAATGGGCAGGTTGCTGGGTACGACCAGGATGCAGGGGTGCCCTGTTGTGGCACAGCTGACGGCCAGCGCCGCGCCGAAGCTGCCGGAGCTGGCCTCCACCACAGGCATGCCGGGCTGCAGCGTGCCGCGCTCGGTGGCAAAAGCAAGCATCGTTTCGGCCAGGCCGTCCTTGGAGGAACCCGTCGCGCCGCCGAAATCGAGATACGCGAGGATGCCGGTACTCAGCCCGTGCTGCGCGGAATAGCCGTCCAGCCGCACGATGGGGCAGCGGTAGACGTCCTGATAATAGCTGTGCAGGATGGGCATGGCGGGGCACCTCACTTTCCGTAAACAAAAGTATTCCTATTATAGCATAGTTCGGCAGGGTTTGCCACGGGTCTGGCAAAATATTGTGGGGCAATGTTGTAGGGGCCGCTGCGGAAGGCCCGCGGATTTCCTCAAAAAATCGCAGGAAATCGGCACAAAATCCGCCCGGACCCCTTGACTTTTCCTCCTGCGCCTGTTATAATTCAAAGGCTGATGTAAAGAAAAATACTTTACACGGCCTTCACAAGCAGCAAAGGGGGCGCGGGCATGGCCGGCAAGCCGCAGAAAAACCTTGCCTACTCCGTTCTGCTGGACTTCTACGGTCCGGTCCTGACGGACAAGCAGCGCGTCATCCTGACAGAATACTATGATGAGGATCTGTCCCTGGCCGAAATTGCCGAGAACCTCGGCATCACGCGGCAGGGGGTGCGGGACGCCATCAAGCACGGTGAGGCCGCGCTCGATGAGCTGGAGCAAAAGCTCGGCAACGCCCGCCGCCACACCCGGATGCAGGCCGACTTAGACCGCCTGCGGCTGCTCATCACAGAGATCCGCTGCTCGAACTCCGGCTCCTTCACGCCGGACCCGCGGATCACGAACGACACCGCGGAGATGCTCACGATCTTACACCGCTTGGACACGCAGGAGGATGCCGATGGCCTTTGAGTCTTTAACAGAGCGCTTGAATGGCGTTTTCAAAAAGCTGCGCGGCAAGGGCAAGCTGAACGAGGCCGACATCAAGGCCGCGATGCGCGAGGTGCGCATGGCCCTGCTCGAGGCCGACGTCAACTATAAAGTCGCCAAGGACTTCTGCGCACAGGTTTCGGAACGTGCCATGGGGCAGGAGGTCATGGAGAGCCTGACCCCCGCCCAGCAGGTCGTCAAGATCGTCAACGAAGAGCTGACCAACCTCATGGGCGGCAACGAGCCGAAGTACCTGCGCCTGAAAAACAAGGGCCAGACCGTGCTGATGATGTGCGGCCTGCAGGGCAACGGTAAGACCACCCACGCCGCCAAGCTCGGCAAATATTACCGCAGCCAGGGCCGCCGCCCGCTGCTGGTCGCCTGCGATATTTACCGTCCCGCCGCCATTGAGCAGTTGAAGGTCGTCGGTGAGCAGGCCGGTGTCCCGGTCTTTACGCTGGGCACCGAAAAGCCCGAAATCATCGCGCAAAAGCACTTGCCTACGCGAAGGATCACGGCAATGACATTGTTATTCTCGATACCGCAGGCCGTCTGCAGATCGATGACCAGCTCATGGATGAGCTGGTGCGCATCAAGCAGGCTGTCGAGGTCGATGAAACGCTGCTGGTCGTGGACGCCATGGCCGGTCAGGAAGCCGTCAACGTGGCCAAGACCTTTAATGAAAAGGTCGGCATCAGCGGCGTCATCCTGACCAAGACCGACGGCGACACCCGCGGCGGTGCGGCACTCTCGGTGCTGGCCGTCACCGGCATGCCGATCTACTTCCAGGGCACGGGCGAGAAGCTCGAGGATCTGGAGCCGTTCTACCCGGCGCGGATGGCGAACCGCATCCTTGGCATGGGCGATGTGCTTTCCCTGATCGAGAAGGCGCAGACGCTCCAGAACGACAAGGAGGCCGAGGCCGCCGCCAAGCGCCTGATGGAGAACAAGTTCGACATGAATGATTTGCTCGCCCAGTTCCAGCAGGTCAAAAAGATGGGCGGTGCGTCGGCGCTGCTGGCCATGATGCCCGGCGGCGGCCAGATCGACGCCGATTCTCTCGACGAAAAGGCACTGCCCCGCATCGAGGCCATCATCTACTCGATGACCCCGACAGAGCGCGCCAAGCCCGACATCATCAACCCCAAGCGCAAGCGCCGCATTGCAGCAGGCTCCGGCACCACGGTGGAGGACGTCAACAAGCTGCTGCGCCAGTTTGAGATGATGCAGAAGATGATGAAAAAGGTCAAGCGCAATCCCAAGGGCTTTATGCGCAGCCTGGGCAGCTTAGGCGGCAGGGGCGGCGGCTTCCGCGGCTTTGGCCGCTGACACAATTTCGGTATGACCCGCTCGGCTTTACGGCCCACGGGATGTACAATATAAATCAGATGCCCCGCAAGGGCCGTAAACAATTTTTGGAGGAATATTACTATGGTTAAGATTCGTCTGCGCCGCATGGGCGCCAAGAAGGCTCCTTTCTACCGCGTTGTTGTCGCTGACAGCCGCTTCGCTCGTGATGGCCGCTTCATCGAGGAGATCGGCTACTACGATCCGACCAAGGAGCCCTCTGTCGTCAAGATCGACGCTGAGAAGGCTAAGCAGTGGCTGGACAACGGCGCTCAGCCCACTGACACCGTCCGTGAGATCCTGAAGAAGGCCGCTGTTCTGTAATTTGTTCGCTTTTCAGGGAGGGAACGCCACATGCAGGAACTCTTATTAGCCGTTGCCCGCGGCCTTGTCGAAGACAAGGAGGCCGTGCAGGTGACTGTTGATCCCATGCGTGAGGACGGCACTGTTGTGTACCACCTCAAGGTGGCCGAGGCCGATATGGGCCGCGTCATCGGCAAGCAGGGCCGTATCGCCAAGGCGATCCGCGTTGTCGTGCGTGCCGCTGCCGTCCGTCAGGGCGAGAAAGTCATCGTTGAGATCGACTAAGACCCGTTACAAAGCACTTTGCCGCAGGGTAAAGTGCTTTTTTCAATGTAGGGGCGAACATTGTTCGCCCGCTGCAGCCTTGCGGCAGCGGAGACTTCCGCGGGTAGATGCCGAGCATCGACTCCTACACCGTAGGGGCGGATTCTATATCCGCCCGGGGCGTTTCCGCTGCCGCAAACAGACCTCTACAACACATCAGGAGGAACTATGCAAAACTATCTTCCCGCCTGCAAGATCGTGTCCACCCACGGCGTGCGCGGCGAAATGAAAGCCCTGCCGCTCTGCGACGGCGCGGCGTTTCTGGCAAAATTCAAGCGCCTGTTCACCACCGCCGACGGCGCAGGGGAGACCCGCGTGCTGGGCGTGCGCGCCCAGGGCAATGTGATTTTACTGCGCCTCGACGGCGTCAACGATATGGACGCCGCCCGCGCTCAGGTGGGCCGGGTGTACTATCTGGCTAAGGCGGACGCACGCCTGCCCAAGGGCCGCTTCTTCATTGACGACCTGCTGGACTGCGAGGTCGTCGATGCCGAAACCGGCCGCGTGTACGGCAGACTGACGAACGTGGACCGCCCCGCCGCGCAGGACATCTATACCGTCACCGACACCGCTGGCGGGGAGCACATGCTGCCCGCCGTGCCGGAATTTGTCAAAAATATCGACATCGAGGCGCGCAAAATTCTGGTGACGCCCATCGAGGGCATGTTCACCGAGGCCGTCAACGGCGACGAGGACTGAACCGATGCGCATTGACATTGTAACGCTTTTTCCGGAGCTGTGCGACAGCTTTCTCTCGGCCAGCATCCTGGGCCGCGCCCGCGCCAAAAATCTGTTTGAGGCGCACTGCCACCAGATCCGCGACTATACGAAAAACAAGCAGAAGCAGACCGACGATTACCCCTACGGCGGCGGCTGCGGCATGGTGCTCTACGCCCAGCCGATTGCCGACTGCCTGCGCGCCGTGCAGGCCCAGTGTGCCGCGCAGGGCAGGGCCAGGCCGCATGTCGTCTTTCTGACCGCCGCAGGCTGCCCCTACAATGAGGAAAAGGCCCGCGAGCTGGCCGGCTATGACGCGGTGATGCTGGTCTGCGGCCACTATGAGGGCATCGACCAGCGCGTCATCGATGCGTTCGGCGACGAGGAAATTTCCATCGGAGACTATGTGCTGACCGGCGGTGAGCTGGCAAGCCTGGTCGTGGCCGACAGTGTCCTCCGCCTGCAGCCCGGCGTCCTGGCCGAGGAAAAGGGCTATCAGGACGAGAGCTATTGGGACGGTCTGCTGGAATACCCCCAGTTTACCCGCCCCGAGGTCTGGGAGGGCCGCGCCGTGCCGTCCGTGCTGCTGACCGGCGACCACAAAAAAATTGACGAGTGGCGCGGGGCCCAAAGCCGGGAGCGCACCCGCGAACGCCGCCCCGATTTGTACGACGCCTGGTGCGAGAGCCACCCGCTGACCGAGCTGCCCAAGTGGAAGCGCGGCGAAAATATGCGCCTTGTGAAAAATGACGAACAGTTCGCCCTCTGCGCGGCCCTCATGGCCGAGGGCCGCCGCACGGTCTGTGCGCCGGTCTGCGACGAGGAATATCTCGAAAAAATGACGCCGGACTTCTGGCTGCCGGACCTGACAGACGAGAAAAAGAACGGTTGGGCGTTCTATCTGCACTACACGAAGGACGCTGCCGACGGTATGGTCGGCGTCTGCCACAAAACCGGCGAGATCGGCCATCTGTTTGTGACCGAGGCTGCCCGCGGCAAGGGGTACGGTGCGAAAATGCTGGACTTTGCCCGCAAAAAGCTGCCGGAGCACGACCACCCGACGATGGGGGTCATAAACACGAACGCCCGCGCCATCGCGCTGTACAAGCGGATGGGCTGGCGGCTGACGGGCACAGTGCTGCACCGCTACGACCCCGCCGAGGAAGGCGCCTTTGCAGCGGTATATTGTGAGGAATTGGAGATGCAGTATCGGGGCTGACCGTTGTTTTTGTCGTCAATCCACAATCCTGTTGAAAATAAACTGGCAATATTGCACAAACGAGAGAACGAAGATTTGGCGGAATTACAGAATCCTGCCAAAATTGCAATTTTCCACTGTACAAAATCGACTAAATAGGATAAAATAGAGGCAATCAAGGCGGCGTATTAACACGCAATAGACCGCCTGGAAGTCGCCCACGGTAGATACGCAGGGGCATATTATTTTCAAAAGTAGGAGAGAATAACTATGTACGTTAAAGAAGTTACCGTTGAGAATCAGGTTGGTCTGCACGCACGTCCGGCTACCTTCTTCATCCAGAAGGCGAACGAGTATAAGTCTTCCATCTGGGTCGAGAAGGAGGAGCGCCGCGTCAACGCGAAGTCTCTGCTCGGCGTCCTGAGCCTGGGCATCGTCGGCGGCACCACCATCCGCATCATTGCTGATGGCGCCGATGAGCAGGCTGCAGTTGACGGCCTGGTCAAGCTGGTCAGCTCCGGCTTTGCCGAGTAATCTATTCCAGAACAATCAGCGGTGGGGCGACCCGCCGCTTTTTTTGTATAGGAAAGGCAACACCCCATGACAAAAGCTGAACTTTATAAAAAGGCCTGTATGCTGCCGCTGCTGCCCGGCGTCTACATCATCCGGGACAAGTCGGACACGATCATCTATATCGGCAAGGCCAAGCGCCTGAAAACCCGCGTGTCGCAGTATTTCCGGGAGGGCGTGCCCCACGACGCCAAGGTCAGCCAGATGATCGCCCACGCCTTCACGTTTGACGTCATTGTCTGTCAGTCGGAATTTGAGGCGCTCGTCCTCGAGGCCAGCCAGATCAAGGCCCATACGCCGAAGTACAATATTTTGCTGAAAGACGACAAGGGCTACAGCTATGTCAAGGTCACGCGCGGGGCCTGGCCGCGCATCTCCGCCGCGCTGCAGAAGGATGACGACGACGCCGACTACATCGGCCCGTTCACCTCGTCGTTTGCCGTGCGGGAGATGGTGGAAACGGCGCAGGACTGCTTCCTGCTGCCGCGGTGCAATAAGAGCTTTCCGCAGGATTTCGGCAAGGGCCGCCCCTGCCTCAACGCCCACATCGGCAAGTGCATGGCCGTGTGCAGCGGCAAAATCACCTGTGCTGCTTACAACGACGCTGTGCAGGGCGCACTGCGGATGATCCGCTACGGCAAAAAGGACATCGTCAGGCAGCTGCGGGAGAAGATGGAGGCTGCGTCGGAGCGGCTTGACTTTGAGACGGCGGCGCTGCTGCGCGACCAGATCATGGCCATTGACCGCGTGGCAGCCGGGCAGAAGGTCGTCATGGAGAGCGACACCGAGATGGACGTCATCGCACTGGCGGGCACGACCCACGCAGTCTGCGCCGCCGTGCTGCGCTACCGCGACGGACGCCTGACCGACAAGCGGGAGTTCCTGTTCCGCGACACGACGGACATCGACGCTGTGCGGGAGGAATTTCTGCCGCAGTATTACCTCGACGGCGAGACGATCCCTAAAACGATTGCCGTGGACGCCCTGCCGCCCGACGCGGAGGCACTGAGTGAAGCTCTGAACCAGGCGCGCGGCACGAAGGTGGAGTTGTACGTGCCCCAGCGCGGCGACGTCGCGAAGCTCGTCACGATGGCCTATACAAACGCTGTCGAGCGTCTGGGCCGCGAGAGCGGGCGCTATACCCGCGAGGAAAAGCTGCTTGAGGAGGCTGCGCAGGTGCTGGGCCTGAAAAAGCCGCCCCGCGTGATTGAAAGCTACGATATTTCCAACTGGGGCGACGGGTCGAGCGTCTGCGGCATGGTCGTCTTTCAGGACGGCAAGCCCCACCGCGCGGGCTACCGCCGCTTTAAGATGAAAACCGTCGCGGGCACCGATGACTACGCCTCGCTGGCAGAGACGCTCTCCCGCCGCGCGGCGGAGTACGAGATGGCCCGCCGCGGCGAGAAGCCGGACGGCCCGCAGAACCAGTTTGCGACGCTGCCCGACCTGCTGCTCATCGACGGCGGCAGGGGACAGGTCGGCGCGGTCAGGCAGGCCCTGCGCGGCACAGCGCTGGAGCATGTGCCGACCTTCGGCATGGTCAAGGATGACCACCACCGCACCCGCGCCATTGTGGACGACGAGGGCGGCGAGATCGCCATCAACCGCCACCGCAATATCTTTACGTTTGTCACGAACATTCAGGACGAGACCCACCGCTACGCCAACGACTACCGCAAGCGCGCAATGAAGAAAAAGTCCTACGCCGCCACCCTGACCGCCATTCCCGGCGTCGGTGAAAAGACGAGCGCCGCGCTGCTGGCGCACTTCAAGACCGTCACCGCCGTCAAGGCCGCCTCCATCTCCGATCTCGAGGAGGTCAAGGGCATCAGCCATGCCAAAGCGGAAATGCTGTACAACGCGCTGCGGAATGGTATATAATGAAAATGTAATCGCCGCGCTGTAGGGGCCGGGCATGCCCGACCCTCAACTGTACGGAAAACGGCATTTCCGGTAAGGCCGCGGGCCGCACATGTGCGGCCCCTACAGCGCAACAACAATTCAAAATGGATTTATCCTTATGCTGATTCTAACCATCCTCCTCTCTCTCGCCCTCGCAGCCCTCTTTACACTCCTGCCCGCGCGTATCCATCACCGCCGCTCCGTCCGCGCGGACCTGTACGCCGGGGCGGGGGTGTCGGCGCTGGTCTGGCTGTGGGCGGTCTGCGTCTGGTCCAAGCCAGGGCTGTCCGTCGGTTTTGACGCCTTCCGGCTGGCTGCGATTTTAATCATGCAGGCAATCGCCTGCGGTGTGGTCTGCGGCTTCCGGCTGCGCGGCACACTGCCGCGAAAGCTCCGCACCCCGGCGGCTGTCGGACTGCTGCTGGCCGCCAGCCTTGGAATAGAATTATTCGTCGGCAACCTGAACTGGCTGGCGACCCACAGCTACACACCGGTTGACCTGCGCCCGTATCTGGTCAATGACGCAGACCCCGCCGCGCCGCTGACGCTGAACGATGAGCAGACAACGCTGGAATTTGCGGGCCTCGACTTTGCAATATACAACTTGCAGCTCGACGGCCTGACCTCGCTGGCCGACGGCGAGACGCCGGAGCAGAAGAACGTTCTGCTGACCCTCAACGTTGCCGCCACCGATGAGGCCAGCTCGGTCTCCCGCCAGAGCTGGAACTGGGAGGCCGCCCCCGCGTCCGCCCGCAGCCAGACCCACAGCCTTGACCTCTCCGGCAAGGCGTCCACCCTGACGCTGACGGCGTCGGGCTATACGGGCGAGTACCGCAGCTACCCGCTCAATGCCCAGTTGACCACGGTTTACGCCAACGCCCGCCGCCCGCTGGATTTCTCCGTCCTGCGCTTTGCGGTCATCTTCGCACTGGCGCTGGCGGCGTTCGCCCTGCGCCCGGCCGGTGCCGCGTGGCAGGACGCCTACCTGACCCACGAAAAGCAATACCGCCCGGCAGTGCTGGCCGTGGGGCTGGCGCTCTGCACGGCGGCGTTCCTGGCGCCCTTCGGGGACCGCTTCAACGCGGGCGTCGCCACGAGCTTTTATAACACCCCCGAC
>ENA-OQBL01000778-OQBL01000778.1-human-gut-metagenome-genome-assembly--contig:-NODE-778-length-15023-cov-3.950591_pt1 | contig 15023 bp, 18 predicted proteins | sample MGYA00242747_ERZ504553 | MGnify/ENA primary metagenome ERZ504553 (study PRJEB26092, sample SAMD00036240) | human gut metagenome | host: Homo sapiens | study: EMG produced TPA metagenomics assembly of...
AAGTACAGGAATTGGAGCAGGAGAAAGAGTATCTAACTGCTGAAAAATGAAGAATTAACAGCACAAATTGCAGAATCCAGTGTAGATATCCAAATTTTAAAAGACGATAAGGAACAGGCAATCAAGGCGAAGCAAGAAGCAGAACAAAAGGCAGGGAACGTAGAAAAAGAACTAAAAATGTCTGGAAGATCGCAGAGAACAGCTACAGCCGATTATGGATAATGTGAGCAAAGAAATTAAGGAATATGGAACGGTTAAAACGTTACTGCCGGAGGCTGGCACTCTGGAACGGGCGGTAACTTACCGGGATAAAAAGGATTAAGCCGCTGTTTATTCAATTAAAGAATAAGGTCGCTGCAATGGCGGCTCAGGTTAAAGAACTTACGAAAGAGGTGGAAAATTGGAAGGGAAAATATCAAAAGCTGAAACAGAAATATAATGGTATTCAGAGCGAACTGAATGATATGCGTAAAGACAATCAGAAATTGTCAGAAGAAAAAGATATATTACAAGGTGTTTCTGATAGGTATGATCGTGTTGTGCGTGTTCTGGGAATAGAAACTGTAGATGCGGCAGTACAGCAGGATATTCAAAATGAGAAAACTCTGGAAGAAAAGCGACAGATGGAGCAAATGCCGAAGGGAAATATTCATGAAAGATTGGCTTGGGGAATGAAAAAGAGCGAGATGGAGAATCAGCAGCGTAAGAAAACTAAATCAAAAAACAGAGAAATGGAGAGATAAGATTATGGAAAAACACATTTATGATGAAAAGAACGGATTAAGATATACTTTGCAAGGAGATTATTATTTGCCAGATTTGGCACTGAATGAAGAAGAACCGACATATGGAAAATATGGAATGTTACGAAAACAATTTCTGAAGGAACACAGATCAGCAAAATATCAATACTTGTTGTTGACTGGAAAGCTGACGGAACATCTGAATCAGATCGATCAGGAGAGCAGAGAACAGGTGGAAATGCTTATGGAACAGATGGCAGAAAAACAGGGTGTAACTGAAGAATTAAAGGTACGGAATCAGATGAAGTGGGTTAGGCTGATGAATAATATAAAAGCCAGTGCAGAAGAAATGGTGTTGAGAGAAACACTTTATATATAAGTATTGTTTGTAAAGGACTGAACAGGAAAAGCACAATACTATCCTGCTTATTAAGATTTATTTCACATCTCTTGATTTTTGATTACGGTTACTGATATAGTTATTACAGTAACCGTAATAAGGAGGGGATGCTATGAGGGATAATGTGAAAAGTGGTGCACTCACAGAAGTGACATTCTATATTTTGCTTTCACTCTATTCACCTAAACACGGATATGCTGTCATGCAATTCATTGAAGGAAAAAACAGGTGGGCGGCTTTCATTGGGAGCAGGTACTTTATATGGTGCATTAAATTCAATGCAGGAAAAGGGATGGATTGAGCTTTTCGGAGATAGTGAAGGTAGAAAAAAGAGTATCTTATCACTGTAAAAGGAAAGGAGATAGCTGAAAAAGAACTTATCAGACTTCGTGAACTTGTAGGTATTGCAAGCGGAATTGTAGGAGGTACATTATGAGCAAAAAGTGTTATCGTTTTTTTGGCGGGCTATTGACGGTACAGAAAAACTGGCTGAATAAGATGGCTGAAAAAGGTTATCGCCTTATTCGAACGGGAAAATTACTCTATGAATTTGAAAAATGTAAGCCAGGTCAAGTTCAATATTGCGTGGAGTTTATAGGACAAAAATCAAAAGCTAATGCTGAAGATTACCATGATTTCTTGGAAGAAATGGGATATTCCGTATTCTATAAAAATATCAATCTTAATTATTCTGTTGGTAAAGTTCGCTGGCGTCCGTGGGCTGAAAATTGGCGGTCGTATTGCAACAAAACACTACAAACATTTAACAGGGAATTGCTGATTGTAGAAAAAGAAAATGATGGAAAACCTTTTGAACTTCATACGTCCTATGAAGATAGGGCAAATTATTACAGTAATTTGCGAAATCCCTGGCTTTTATTAATGCTTATGCTCGCAGCATTTGCTACCGTAAATCGGTCTGTTATTTTAGGCATAATTGCTGTGATTTTTCTAATTCCTGTCATTATATACCAGTTGCAAATTATGAAAAATAGGCATGAAGCGAAGATGAAGGAGTGGTGATTCAGGATAACAAGGTTGGTTTAACTGATGCAATGTAATACACTGTCGTTTGAGGGTTAGTAGCCCGTTCTTAAATTTGTGGGCAGTTTGTTGCTGATGATATAAATATTAGAGAAAATTAATTGAAAGTTAAAAAAAGAAAGTAATAAGTAAACAAAGGCTCAATTGTAAACATGTATTGGGAACGCTATAATGGAAATAAGGACAGGAGGTGTGAACAATGCGTATTGGTGAGCAGATAAAAAACTATCGAAAAACTGAGGGATTAACACAAGAACAGGTGGCAAATTATCTGGGTGTTTCTACTCCTGCGGTAAATAAATGGGAAAAGGGAAATACATATCCGGATATCTCATTACTTCCAGCTTTGGCACGATTATTGAAAATTGATATGAATGAATTGTTTTCGTTTCGTGAAGAATTGACCGAAAAAGAGATTGGACAATTTGTGAATGAGCTTTCGGAAGTTTCATTGGACAGCTTTACAGAGGCTTTCGAGATGGCATCTCGTAAAATACAGGAGTATCCTCATTGCGACTTATTAATTTATACGATCGCAACCGTTCTGAACGGATCTTTGACTTTGTCAGATCTTAATGGCGAAGAACGAATGGAATATAATACAGCTATTATTGAGTGGCTGGAACGAACAGCAGATAGTCAGGTTGAAAGAGTGAGAAATTCAAGCGTTTTTATACTTGCAACAAAATATGTCCCAAATGGAAGAAATATGAAGAAGCAAATGACCCCTTTTGAAAAAAATTCCTGATACTGTAATTGATGCAACGATTATGAAAACAAGTGTATTAGCACATCAGGAAGGAACAGACACTGCTGCGTTATTCCTGGAAGGGAAACTGCTACAGGCAGTTGTCAATATTCAAAGCTACTTGTATAAGTTAATTGAAATGGAAGAAGAAACAGGAAATCATGATAAAGCAGAGAGAATTGCTGAGATTACAGATCACATGATATCGTTGTTTGGACTATGGAATTACGGCAACACAGTGCCATATCTGCTGATTGCTGGATATCGAAAAGATGTAGAAAAATGTGTTCAGTTAATTAAGCAATTATTAAGTGAATCACAGAAGCCTTGGAATATGACACAATCCCCTTTGTATTACAGGTATGAAGATACTGCACAGGGAAAAGCCTTTTCGGGAGTTGGAAAAAATTTTGTTCGTGAATTGTATTCGGAAATTGAAAATAAGAAAGAGTATGAATTCTTGAGAGGGAATAAGGAACTCGAATTAATTTTTGAGGAACACTTGAAATAGGTTGTAAAAATGTATGGAAATAGATATAGTTGAGAAAGAAGAAAATTTTTGACATTTCCACAGATGCGTGCTAATATGATTATAGAAAAAGAGTGCTACCGATAGACGGTTAGTCCGTTTTACTATTTAGAATATCATCAAAGATAACCGCTTAGTTTACCAGACCAGGGCGGTTATTTTTGTGGTTTATGATTATCTTTGCCTAATGTATATCCGATACTAAAGCAGGTTAAGCCGAAGCTCACTACTGCTATGAAGTCAATAATACTCATTGGCTTAGCCCTCCTTTCCAATGGATTCCTTTACAGGTTTCTATGTAATCAGAGGGTCACAGTCCCTCTGGAGAAGGACTAACCGCCTACCGTTATGGTAGCACCCATGTTTCGATTATAACAGTTAAAAATTACCGGTGCAATATAAAGTTGGTAGAGAAGTATCTAGTATCTACAGAAGAAAATCGGTTTGAGTATTCTCCGGTGCCAAAACGGTGCCAAGAAATCAGGCAAATCAAAATAGGTGGTGCAATTCAGCCGATTTTTCACTGTATTTTGGAGAGAAAACCATAAAAAATATGAGGTAAAACGGGATTAAAGTATCGTGAAGGTGGACGTACTGTAGGATCAGGACGTGTTGCTACAGTTATCGAATAATTTTAGCATAACATCTTAAATTATATATATTGAGTACCGTAAGGTACATGTGTCCAAACGTAAGATACCCCGGAACCGTAAGGTTTCCGGGGTTTTTTCTGTTGAGTGGAAAATATTAGAAAGAGTGGGAAATAATAACGAACAGTATAGAAAAACGGCTGCCGGGAGAGTATCCTGACAACCGTTTGTGATAACAGAATGATAACAAAATTGTGGAATCAGTAATTAATAAAGCATTTATTTCAAGGACTTTGCTAATATATTTGGCATACGTGAAATGTAAGTAGAAAACTACATTGCAAACTATGTGATTTTCCAGGAATCATTTCAAATGTAATAACGTTCATGAGCAAAAGTGTTTTCGCGTTTTTTTTAAATCGCTAATAAACATTTCATTAGTGTAATCTGAATCAGAGTTACCTTTCATAGCGTTTATTGTTAAGTCCAAAATAATCATTTTTTGAATCATCGGATAATTTGTTAAAGAGATCTTTATATAGTTTATGGCCATTGACAATATTTCCATGATCATTTTCATAAAAGAGTTTTAGAATTATTTCACAGGAAAATGACAGATTAACAAATGCAGGGTACAAACGCCAGATGTCCTCTTGAGAAGGTGTTTGTGTTTGGAGTTTGGGGAGCAGTGATTGATATAAATCATTTCCAATACTGTAATATGTTTCTGCTAAAATCTTAGCTTCATCATTGCTTTGTATCTTGGTGTGCCAACGAGTGCGGCTATATCGACGCTGGAGTTATCCCAAAATATGCAGGCTGTGTCAACGGAGTACAATGGTTTAAGGATCGTGGACAATGGCTGGATGGCAGCGCCGAGCCTGCCCCCGGAATGATTATTTTCTTCGATTGGGCAGACGAAAGTGGTCAGGATGGATTATCCGACCATACGGGTATTGTTCAAAAGGTCGAAAACGGCAAGGTTTATACGGTCGAGGGCAACTCCGGCGACAGTTGCCGAGTCAATGAGTATTCTATCGGTTATTACGAGATTCTTGGCTACGGCGCACCTGCCTATTAAAATACACAAGCCGCCTGCATTTTGCAGGCGGTTGGATTACATACGTCAATTGTAATCTGAGATTCCATACCCACATCTCAGACTGATTTAAAAAGTTAATAGTAATGAGTGCAAAGGAAGGGTATGGATTTTCCTTTACAAATTCAAGAGACTGACTGGATTGTTGGTCTCTTTTTTGCTATGCTTTGATTTCTGGCGGCTGGAAAGGAGCTACCATGTCAAAGTTTTTAACATATGAAGATCGATTAGTTATTGCACAACTCCTTCAGGAGAATGTCTCCTTTGGAGTTATAGGAAATAAATTAGGCAAGGATCGTACCACGATTGCAAAGGAAATAAAAAAGCATTCCTATGATAAGAAAAGTGGTCGTCCGGGATATCCTTATAATCCATGTAAACATCGCAGTACATGCAAAGCCAAAAAGCTGTGCGGAAACAGTTGTACGCATCAATCAGCGTATAAATGTAGTCTATGTTCCGAGTGTACATTGCACTGCCTGGATTTTGCAGAGGATATCTGTTCTGTTAAAACAAAACCGCCATATGTATGTAATGGCTGCAGCCAGCTTTCTAAATGCACCTTGTTAAAACGCATTTATGATCCGTCAGATGCTCATGAGATGGCATATCAGTCTATTTCGGAATCCAGAACGGGCATTTTATCCAATGAGGATGATATAGCAAGGATAAATGGAATCATAAGCCCGCTGGTCAAAAATGGACAGTCACTTCATCAGATTTATATAGAGCATGTAGATGAAATCATGTGCAGCGAAAAAACATTGTATAATTATGTTGATGCCCAGCTTTTTGATATACGGAACATCGACCTGCCTCGTAAGGTGAAATATCGTCCTCGTTACAAACAGCCTGAGTTCAAGGTAGACAGAGGATGTCGTATTGGTAGAAACTATAGCGATTTCCAGAAGTTTCTTGAAAGTAATCCGGAGTCTACTGTTATACAGATGGACAGTGTTATCGGACGTGTGGGAGGCAAATGTCTGCTTACCATACATTTCGTTGAAACCAGTTTAATGCTTGCATTTTTGAGAGATTCAAATACCTCAGCATCTGTCATACAGATTATAAATCTGCTGGATAAAGTACTTGGAAGCAAAGATTTTTCGCGTTTATTCCCAGTTATTCTCACAGACAACGGAAGTGAGTTTTCAAATCCAAAAGCGATCGAAAAACGTGATGCGATTCCATGCAACAGAACGAATGTATTTTACTGCGATCCAAGTGCACCTTATCAAAAAGGAGCCTGCGAAGTGAATCATGAATTGATTCGCCGCATTCTGCCAAAAGGAAGCAGCTTTGATGATCTTACACAGAAAGATATTTTTCTGATGATGGATCATATCAATTCCTATAAAAGGAAAAAGCTGAACAACCGTAGCCCATACGAAACGTTCAGCTTTTATTACGGAGAAGATATACTTAAGAAACTTGGATGTAAACCGGTTGCCGCCGAAAACATCATCTTAAAGCCTAAACTTCTCAAAAAGTAACAGATAAATTTGCAAAGTGCCGCCAGAACAATGACAGCAGAATAACTTCAAAACAGGGATGGATTCTCCGAATACAAAAATTTCGAACGGGAATTGATTCCTTATTGTCGTGTGCAAATTTATTGCTGAACGTATTATAACATGTCAATGTACAAATGAAAATCTGGGAAATTCGCTTACAAAACGGGATTTTCGTTTACAAAGCGGGAATCTCGTTTACAAAATGAGATTTTCATTTACAAAGAGAGACTCTTGGGTTACAAACGGGACTCTCGCTCTACATTTCACCGGTTGGATTACATATCAGAAAGATATTGTGCCGGTTTGAAAACTAAAAGTCTCAAAATACAGACTTAATAATTGCGATTTCACTCTCAAAGTGCTATAATACAAACTATATTTGGGTGGAGGTGCGGAAATGAAAGTACGGTACAACAAACTTTGGAAACTTCTGATTGACAAGGGAATGAAAAAGAGTCAATTACGAGAAGCGGTCGGGGCAAGCAAAAGTACATTTGCGAAACTCGGAAAAAATGAAAATGTTACCCTTCCCGTGCTGTTGAATATATGCGAATACTTAGAGTGTGATTTTGGCGACATAATGGAAGCCGTACCCGAAAATGAGGTGTAGGATCAATGAACAAGAAGATTTTAATTGTGGATGACGAAAAAGAAATCGTTGATCTGCTTGAAGTGTATTTGAGTAACGATGGTTATTCAGTATATAAATGTTATAATGGGTTAGAGGCGATGAAATGTATCAAACAGTCGCAGATTGATTTAGCGATACTTGATATTATGCTGCCGGATATTGATGGTTTTCGACTTTGCCAAAAAATTCGGGAAAAGTTTTACTTCCCTATTATTATGCTTACCGCCAAAATTGAGGATAGCGACAAGATTATGGGGCTTACGATTGGTGCGGATGATTATATAACGAAACCGTTTAATCCTTTAGAGGTTGTGGCAAGAGTAAAGACGCAATTAAGGCGTTATCAGAGCTATAACAGTCCTAATTTGAGCCAATCCGAAGAAAAAGACGAGTATGACATCAGAGGTCTACTGATAAACAGAGTCAGCCACAAGTGCTACTTGTATGGCAAAGAAATAGCCTTGACTCCGTTGGAGTTTTCTATTCTGTGGTATCTGTGCGAACATCAGGGTAAAGTTGTCGCCTCGGAGGAATTATTTGAAGCCGTGTGGAAAGAAAAGTATCTTCGCAACAGTAACAATACGGTAATGGCGCACATTGGGCGGCTTCGGGAAAAATTGAATGAACCTTCAAAAAATCCGAAGTTCATTAAAACTGTTTGGGGGGGTAGGGTATGAAATTGAATAAAAAAGAAAAAAACTATCTGCTCTCTACCTTGTTCAAAGGGTATGTAATTCAATGTGCGATTTGCTCTGTGCTTATTTTTGGCGGTACTTTTCTTTTAGGAATTATGGCAGAGGAAATTCTCCGCAAGTATGTTTTGTATTATTACTTGTATTACAGAACAGTATATCTTTATATAGTGGCTGTAATCGTGTGGGGTGGCTGTATTATATACATGACATACCTACTTTTGAAAAAAGTAGTCGCCTATGTGTACGAGGTACAGGCTGCGACAGGAAAAATGTTCGATCAGAATGTCAGTTACATTGAAATGTCCCCGGAGTTGAGTGAAATCGCCGCTAACATCAATCAGTTAAAACAAGAGGCTGAAAGTAATGCAAGGCTTGCAAAAGAAAATGAGCAGCGAAAAAATGACCTGATTATGTATCTTGCACACGATTTGAAAACACCGCTTTCTTCTGTAATCGGGTATCTTACTTTACTGCGTGATGAGTCGCAAATCTCAAAGGAACTTCGAGAAAAGTACCTTTCAATCACTCTTGGTAAGGCAGAACGGTTAGAGGATCTGATTAACGAGTTTTTCGAGATAACACGATTCAATATATACGATATTACATTACAATACACGAAAATCAATTTAACTCGCCTGCTGGAGCAACTTGTATATGAATTTAAGCCTATGCTCAAATCAAAGAATTTGCAATGTAATCTTTGTGTTGATGATGATATAATGCTTCGATGTGACGCAGACAAAATTCAGCGTGTTTTTGATAACCTTTTGAGAAATGCGGTTATCTACAGTTTTGAAAAATACGGATATCACGATCAGCGCACAATGTCAGGAAGATACGGTCAGCATTATTTTTTGTAACCACGGCGATACTCTGCCGGAAGAAAAGTTAAACAGGATTTTCGAGCAGTTTTATCGGCTTGACGCAGCGAGAAGTACAAGCAGTGGAGGAGCTGGATTAGGTTTGGCGATTGCAAAGCAGATTGTGAACTACACAATGGTACAATCGTTGCAGAGAGCCAAGAGGATCAAAACAAGTTTTCAATTACTTTGCCGTTGGCGTAGGAAAATTGTAAGAATTTGCATAGAAAAAAAGAGGAATACCTTACGAGCAATCAAGAAAATACGGGCTTCTGTTTTGGTACAATAAAAGTATCAAGATAGAGGCTCGTATTTTTTGTGATACAGCATAAGGAGGAATGATGAAGTTGCTAAGAAAACAAATGCTGCTATGTTCTATTTTGTTTCTTGTATTTACGCTATCTGCCTGCTCTGCAATTGGGCAGACAGACGAAAACAATCTTACAGATAGCGCAACATCCGCAGAAAAAACGGTATCAGTTGTACGAGGGACAATTACTCCAACCGTTTCAACGCAAACGACTATTGTTCCGGCAGTACCGTTTATTATTTCCTCACCCGAAAATGGCATATTTAATACAGCGGTAGAATTAGAAGAAAAAATCACTGCCGGGCAAATTATTGGAACTGTGAACGGCAAAGAATTGAAATCTCCGGTGGATGGTACAATTACCTCTATTGCCCCATCCAATGAAAGCGTACCGAGTAATTATCCCGTAGCGATAGTGCATTATACAGGATTTGCCCTCAATGTAGAGGCAGATAATTTTTTGAGTACCTTACCGGAGTATGCAGAGTTGAAAGCAAAATTTCAAGTATATGATGGTGTAGGACCAACCGATATGATTGCCGTGGTGTCGCCTGCCGCAGATGAAAATGCGTTTACGGGAATCGTGCCGCAAGAGGGCATTCTGCAATGCTTGATCAGTCAAACAGTCGATGTGAAATCGGGGCAAAGTGCAACGGTAGTCATAACGGCGACAACGAGAAATGATGTCCTTATATTGCCGCTGTCGGTAATAGCGGGTAGACAAGGGACGGGATTGGTTACTGTAATTACTCCGAATGGAGAAAGAGTGGAAACAAAAGTGACATTGGGTGTGACAGACGGAGCCAATATAGAAATACTGTCCGGCTTAGAGGAGGGCGATGTAGTTTCTGCTACTCCGCCAAACCTTGATCCGAGGGGGATTTGATAAAATGAAAGGAATTTCCGAAAAGACTTTAATCAAAATAAAGGATTTGAAAGCAAGCGTCAAATTGAATAATGGCGATATGCTGACAACAGTAACCAACGCTAATATGGAATTGCAACGAGGGCGCAGTTATGCCATTGTCGGAAAGTCCGGCTCAGGCAAAACAAGCCTTATATCCATTATTGGCTTGTTAAATCGGGAATATGAGGGCGAGTACCTTTATGATGGTATATCTATTTCTGCTTTGAAAGACCGTGATCTGTCTATACTGCGAGCCAATAATATCGGATTTGTATTTCAGAACTACTCTCTGATTAAGCACTTGCGGGTATGGGAAAATATCGAATTACCCCTACTCTATGCCAAAAAGTCGTTTACCGCCAAACAGCGTCACGAGATAATTACAGGCTTGCTAAAAAGTGTCGGCTTAGAAAGCAAGGAAAATGATTACCCAATCAATTTGTCCGGCGGTGAACAACAAAGAGTTGCAATCGCAAGGGCGCTTGCAGTATCTCCGGAAGCCATTTTATGTGATGAGCCTACGGGAGCGTTGGATAAAAAGACGGGAACGCAGATTATGGAACTGTTGCACAGCGTCGTAAAAGAAAATGGAATTATGCTGCTGTTGGTTACGCACGATCCTGATATTGCAGATACCTGTGATACGATTTTTGAAATGGATGGAGGGAGGATAACTTGTGCTAAAAATGATACTTAAAGACCTTCGTCTGTCTCCACTTAGAAGTATTCTGACAAGTGTTTCAATGCTTGTAGGCATTATCGCAATGCTTGGATCGGTATTAGTTGGTACGCTTGGACGGGAGTATTTGATTTTCGTAAACGCACAGGTATATGGCTGGTCACCTACTTACTCATTCGTGATAACGGAATCCGATTTTCACGATAGAAATAAAATGGAACAATTATTCCAGAGATTTGAAGCCATTGATGATGTAGCCGCTGTTACTTTTTCTATGGGAGAAGATATTCGATTTGCACCAATGAAAGATTTAACGCCAATACCGCCGAATGATGTTTACCAAAACCTGATGGCTTTTGATTTAGTTTGCACCACGGAGGCATATAGTCAAGTCTATAATCTTCCAATGACATCCGGTAGATGGTTAGAGCCTTCGAGTGAGGGCGGCTCGCTTGAAGTGGTCATAAACAAAGAAGCTAAAAACTATTTTAATGATTCGCCCTATGCTGCAGGAAATGTAAAAAGCACACTTTCGTTAACCCCATTCAATATTGTCGGAGTAGTAAACGATGGCAGGGATTTTCCGACTATCTATGCGGATTCTGCGGCGATCCTCAATTTCGCACCAGCAATGTGGCAAGTACAAAATGCAAATGTGTATTGGCATCCCACAACAGGACTGACAATCGAACAGATACATTCTGCCCTTGGCGACATTTTGACTGATACCATTGGCGGTTACTGGGAAAGTGCTGGGCGGAGTGATATTGGAGATACCTATGATTCGGTATTGTCCATACTGCAATTAGGGCTTTTGGTTACTTCGCTTTTGTTGCTGTTTGTTTCCGTATTAGGGCAGATCAATATCGGACTATCTTCATTGGAACAGCGCACACATGAGTTGCTGATCCGCAGAGCGATAGGTGCTTCACGAACAAATATTGTGGCATTGGTTTTAGGCTCACAGTTGATTTTATCAATATTCGTTTGCCTTGCAGCTATTTTGATTTCGCTGATTTTGGTGCATTGTATTGGAGCGTTGCTCCCTGTGGATTCCCCGGTGGGAACACCGAGTTATCCAATCAGCGTTGCTGTTGTTGCAGTTGCTGTGTCTGTGCTTACAGCATTATTGGGCGGATTATTACCAGCATTGAAAGCAGCAAAATTAGAGCCTGCATTGGCTCTTAGATAATAAAACTCAATTCAAGGAGGAAACAAAATGAAACGAACAATCTCAAAATCCGAAAGACCGTACAGACTGTTATTGTGTGTTATGATTTCTTTGCTGGTGATTATGCTGGCAGGCTGCTCCACTTCTTCGGACTCCGACACAAACACAAGAGGTTTCACGGACTTTGCTACCATTGAAGAAGAATACCTAACGACCATTGAGAGTTTGAATTGGCCGGAGGGCTTTACGCCGCCTGATGCTTTGGAAGGCGAAGATACGGGAGCGTCTTTTCAGATAGGATATGGCGATACAAGAGCATCTAACCTTTGGGAATATTCTTGGATGCAGGAATGGCTTGATACTTACAATACGAATTCGGAAAGGGCGGCAAAAGCCTTAGCTGAACTCGAAAAAGCCTTTGATATGCCTTATATGGGAACAGATCGCTGTGATGACGCCACACGCAAATATCTTCGTGATAATATTGATAAAGCTAAGTTGGGAGATCCGTCTGGATTTACAGAGTGTATTCAGGCAAATTATGCCGATTAAAAATGGCACATAGGAGTTTTGGTGTTGGGAGGTGAGCACATATATGCAGAGAAAACGCCGTAAGAAAAAACGATTTGGAGTATTTTTGTTTTTGCTTGTAGTTTGTATCGGCATAGGTATAATGTTTGTGCCGTGGGCAATGCAGCCGGAAAATTTCAGAGAGGTAAAGAATAAAATAAATGGTTTTCTCTACAAAGAAGATTTTCCTGACTCTTATAATGCAAAATCGCTGATTTTGGTGGATTGTTCTGATGATGAAATATTTGTTTCAAAAAACGAGAACGAGCCACAAATTCCTGCAAGTTTAGCCAAGCTGTTTGTTATTGAGTATGCGTCAACTTTAGCAGACCTTGATAGTATCGTTGTTGCAGACTATGGTGCTATTTCACTCACGAAACCTGGCTCGTCTGTTGCTCAAATCAAGGAAAAAGAATACTTTTTACACAATCTATTTGCGGCAATGTTAGTACCGTCAGGGAATGACGCAGCTTATGTGGTTGCTGATTATTGTGGAGGATTACTTTCGCCGCAAGCAGAAAGCTGTCAAGAGCGTGTGAGGATTTTCATGGAGAACTTAAACCTGCATTTGCAACAGCAGGGGTACTTAGACACAGTTTTATATGATCCGAGTGGTTTTGATATGGAGGCACTTACCACCACTTTAGATTTGAAAGAAGTAGTATATCGGTTGTTGGAATACTCGTGGTTTAGAGAAATTGTATCTCAAAACACTTATACGGCAACACTGCCTGATGGCAGTACACAAATATGGCAGAATACAAACGCCTTCCTTGATCCGACATCCGAATATTACAACGAAAATGTATGCGGAATTAAGACTGGCTCTCTGTCTGACGACTATAACTTGATTGTGCTTTATCAGCAGCACAGGCGATTGCTACTTGTGATGAGCAGAAATTATCAAGAGGGGATCAGGTGCAGTTCCAGAGGTTTGACACGATCAAAAAGAAACACTGGAGCCCTACGACAGTAGCGGCAATTGTTCGGGATGAGATTTATATTGGAACCAGAATCTGGGGAAAAACACGTTGCAGTATGCATACCGGTCATAAAGCAGTTCTGAATGATGAAACAGAATGGGTTCGCCTGGAAAATCATCATACGGCAATTATAGACAGGGCATTGTTTGAAAAAGCAAATGAAATGCATCCGAAAAAGAAGAGAAGTGTTGCGGAATCACGCACCAATTTTACTCTGGAAAGACGTAAAAAACAGCCGGCATTGTTGCTATGTGCTAACTGCGGGCATTCTCTGCTAAAAGAAACAGAGCATTTGCTGAAATGTTCAGATGCCCGAACCAATGGAGATCCTGTGTGTCGAAGTCTGGTGATCCGGCGGGAACCGTTGGAGGAGAATATCCTTGGGCTTGTTCATCAGTATGCAGCGTCAATGTTGGAAAAAGAAAAGAAAGTATCTTCCAACAGGCAATGCGACGACAAAGAGATCAATACCGCAGAATTGCAAAAACAGAGCCGACAGTTGACCTCGGAAAAGATGAAACTCTATGATGATTACAAAGATGGTCGTATAGATCGTGATTCGTATAAGCAGAGAGCAGGAAAGATAAGTGTACAGCTGGATGAAATAAAACGAAAGATAGAAGATGCGGAGAATAGTAAAAAGCTTCTTGAACAAAATGAACTTTCTGATAAAATAAAACTAAAAGATTTCTTGGGAATTCAGAAGTTCGATACAGAGAAGCTGCGTGAGATTATCAAGGTGATCCGTGTTCATAGTCAGGATGAAATCGAAATCGAATGGAATTTTGACGATATTTTTTCAGAACAGAGATAACTTGAGCAGGACAAGAATGACTTATCAAAAGATAATAAAGGTGCTGGGACTACCTGATGGAAGCGTCAGATAGTCTTCGGCAGAAAAAAATAAAATTTTTTTTGGTCCTATACTTGACACATCCACATGTCATGCGTCATACATTACTGCACAAGGTTAGCCAACGCAGGAATGAACCCAAAAGCACTGCAATATGTCATGGGACATTCCAATATCACAATCACATTGAACCTCTACACTCACGCTTCACTTGAAACGGTAAAATCAGAATTACAGCGATTTGTAGCTTAGTAGTAAAAGGCTGGATTACTACCGATTTTACTACTTTTTGAAAGCAGAATGAAGCGGAAATATGCGGAGTTAAGTATGGTATCGACCTATTGAAAAGTGAAAAAAAGTCCGTAAATACGGGATATTCCAGCATTCGCGGACTTATGGATAGGAATACTGTGAATGCCAGAGGGAGCCGGAAGAACCATTCAGGACGGATTTTTGGGAACTCAGGGAACTGCTTCAGAAGCTGGAACAGGAATGTAAACGCCTTATGAAAAAGCAGATGGAAGCACAGAAGAAAATGGCAGAGCAGGAACGGGTTTTCCTGCAGGAGAGCTTACAGGAGTCCATTCGGATGGGAGCATTCAGATGGACGCTATTATGGAGGGGATGGATCAACAGCGTGTGGATGGTGTTTACACACCTGCGGCTGGAAGTGCCGAGGCAATGTACAATGAACTGC
>ENA-OQBL01000779-OQBL01000779.1-human-gut-metagenome-genome-assembly--contig:-NODE-779-length-15002-cov-2.903261_pt1 | contig 15002 bp, 12 predicted proteins | sample MGYA00242747_ERZ504553 | MGnify/ENA primary metagenome ERZ504553 (study PRJEB26092, sample SAMD00036240) | human gut metagenome | host: Homo sapiens | study: EMG produced TPA metagenomics assembly of...
AATGATGACGAAGCGGAGGACACACAGTATACCAGGCTTCGTAACAGTTACTGATGCAGGGGTTATAAAATACCAACAATGTAATGGTATCGTAGGTATCGGCGGAAGCACAGACTGCTTTGTGACTCGGATGTTGTGAAATTAAATATTTATCTGGAACGTTCCAAGGGGAGACTCGAATTTCAGCAGTTATAAGAGTTTTGAATACACAGCGTATAATACATATACCCTGGGGAAAGAGCTTTAATTACGTTGTACCAAAAAGGTTATTACTATCGTCTCAGAGGATATCATTACGCATCCAAGAATGGCATAGGAGAAAACCTGGGCTCCCGTACCGACGGCATCTACATCGGCTAACATCACCCACCGCTGTCGCATATGACATTTAGGTCTTTCGGTCATATATGATACAAATGTAAGCGCAACAGAAAGTACCAAGCGATGAATCCTGCAAATGCGCGAAGGTATACACTACACGGCAGGGAGTCATCTATAAAAAATAAAATACAAAAGAAAGAACCAGAATGTTCCAAAAATTCCGGATCGATATTCCGGAAGCATGACGGTTAAAATTGCATGCACGGGTTCCCCTTCAGGATTTCCATCCAAACTCACACGGAAACCGGAGAAACGAAAAAGATCTTAAATCTGCAACCCAGTGTCATGAGAATGAAAGGTTCTAACGACTTGTGCTCTGACGAAAGAAGGTCGGGGCATTCCAAAAAGAGGCTTTGACATAGAGGTGTGCCGGGAGGCAGAGGGCCAAAATGTCTCCGGGTACACCACCATGACTCGTTTTATAACGTATGGAAGTCTCGTGAATTTTTTGATTCTAAACGTATGTCGAGCAAAAACAACAGGGCGGCCGCACCGATTAGGGCAAATCGGTGTAGGCGGCCCTGCTGTTTTCTTTCCGGCGGCCTTCGCCGTCCGTTTTCCCTTTTCTGATGAAGATTTGCTTTTTCCCGGTCCTGCGATTCTGCAACAACTCAGCCAGCTGCACTGATGCGGCACCTATCCATGAGAAAATGTTTCGCGGTGGACCGGATGCCGCCAGGCGCTGCGCTTTTCATTGAAAATCGCTTTGCGATGAACCGGGTGCCGCCAGACGCTGCGCTTCCATTGAAATCGCTTGCGATGGGCCGGATGCCCGCAGGCGCTGCGTTTTTCTGCGGCCTGTGCAGGGAATGCACAGACCTGGATCAACTGTAGACACTTCTTCAGAGAAAAACATCTGAAACTATACATTTTCGCAATTTTCGTATATACTGATAGTATAAAACTGTCAACAGCTGCAATGTGCGAATGAATTTCAGAATAAAGGGGGCTTAAAGCATGCGTATTACTTTTTTGGGGGGCGACACATGAGGTTACCGGAAGCTGCTATTATATAGAAGCAGCCGGGAAAAAGTTTCTGGTAGACTGTGGAATGGAGCAAGGGCCGCAGCTGTATGAAAACAAGCCGCTTCCGGTTTCTCCGGCTGAGCTGGATTTTGTACTGATCACCCATGCACACATTGACCATTCGGGAAATCTTCCTATGATATATGCCCATGGATTTCGGGGCGACGTCTATATGACGGAGGCAACGGTGGATCTGTGCAATATCATGCTTCGAGACAGCGCGCATATCCAGATGTCCGAGGCAGAATGGAAAAATAAGAGAAACCGGAGAGCGGGAAGAGAGGAGTATGTTCCGCCCTATACGATGGAGGATGCGCTGGGCGTGATTCAGCATCTGATCGGCTTTCCTTATGAGAAGAGGGTTGAACTTGCGGAAGGGATCAGAGTGCGGTTCGTGGACGCAGGACATCTGCTCGGCTCCGCCAGTATCGAGCTGTGGCTGACGGAGGACGGGATCACGAAGAAGCTGGTGTTTTCCGGGGATATCGGAAACCTGGATCAGCCGCTGATCAACAATCCCCATTATATCAGAGAAGCGGACTATGTCATTATGGAATCTACCTATGGGGACCGCAGTCATGGAGAGCGGCCGGATTATGTTTCGGAGCTGGCTCAGGTGATCCAGGAGACCTTCGACCAGGGCGGCAATGTGGTGATCCCGTCTTTTGCTGTGGGCGGACCCAGGAGATGCTGTATTTTCTGCGGGAAATCAAGGAGCGCAGGCTGGTACAGGGGCATGGAAACTTTCCGGTTTATGTGGACAGTCCCCTTGCGGTGGAGGCCACCAACATATTCAAGGATCATGAACAGGACTGCTACGATTCTGCGGCGGCGGAACTGCTGGCTCAGGGAATCAATCCGATCCAGTTTCCGGGCCTGAAGCTTACGATCACATCCGATGAATCCAAAGCCATTAATCTTCAGGATTATCCGAAGGTTATCATATCCGCCAGCGGAATGTGCGACGCCGGCCGTATCAAGCACCATCTGAAGCACAATCTCTGGAGGAAGGAATGTACGATTCTCTTTGTCGGCTATCAGGCGGCGGGCACCCTGGGACGCCATCTGCTTTCGGGCGCGACAGAGGCAAAGATTCTCGGGGAAGAGGTTCAGGTAAACGCCAGAATCTGTCAGCTCCCGGGAGTCAGCGGCCATGCGGACAACGAGGGACTGATGGAATGGGCCGGTCACTTTAAGGTAAAGCCGGAACAGGTATTTGTCACACACGGAGAAGATAAGGTTACGGAAATTTTCGCCGAAAGGCTGAGAAAGGAACTTGGCTATTCTGCGATGGCGCCGTTTTCCGGCACGGTGTATGATCTGGCGGCAGGCGTCTTTCTGGAAGTGCCCAGAGGCGTGCCCTACGAGAAGAAAGTTACCTCCACTGCGATCCGTGGAACCGGGAATCCGGTATTTGACAGGCTTCTGGCAGCCGGTCAGCGTCTGCTGGCGGTTATCCAGAGAAACAAGGGAGGCGCGAACAAAGATCTTTCCAAATTTGCGGATCAGATCAACAGTCTCTGCGACAAATGGGACAGATAGAGGTTACAGTTCAGCCAGGTCTGTGCATTTACTGCACAGACCGTATGAAAACGCAGAGCCTGCGGGCATCCGGCCCATCGCGAAGCGATTTTCAATGGCCGGATGCCGTAACAGTTCAGCCCGGCTGCACAGAAACTGTGCAGCCGGGCTGAAACTATGATGTGCGCGGGTATCCGCCCGCCGCAGGATAAGAATTCAATGGCTGAAGTTACTGTTTTGCCGCTTCCAGTGCTTTCGCAAGCTGATCCGGACATGAGGTTCCGCGGCCGTTGCAGTCGGTGCCTTTCAGACGTTTGATCACTTCGTCTGCGTCCATGCCCTCTACCAGAGAAGCGATTCCCTTGGTATTGCCGTTGCATCCGCCCACAAACTGTACGTTGTGTACCTTGTTGTCGTTGGTGATTTCAAATAAGATTTTACGGGAACAGGTTCCCTTTGTTGTGTATTCCATGTTCAGGTTCCTCCTTTGTGATAACTGCATCTGATTTACCTACGGTATTATAGCACGGAAAAGAAAAATATACCACAATTTGTTTGGATATGCTAAGATAAAAGTGTTACAGTTCAGCTGGTTGAACTGGGATATAAAAGTTAAAGTTCCGTCAAGTCGGTGCATGTACTGCACAGACCTGACGGAATGGTTACGGCGGCAGATGCGCCGGAAGGAGGTAAAGATGAAAAAAGCAGGAATTATCGGGGCAATGGAAATTGAGGTTGCCAGATTAAAGGAAATGATGACAGAGGTTACAGTGACGGAAAAAGCGTCCATGGAATTCAACGAAGGTCTGCTCAACGGGAAACCGGTGGTGGTTGTCCGTTCAGGAATCGGCAAGGTGAATGCGGGAATCTGCACCCAGATTCTCGTGGACGTCTTCGGCGTCGACTGCGTGATCAATACCGGTGTGGCCGGCTCCCTTCGGAAGGAGATCAATATCGGGGATATCGTGATCTCCACAGATGCGGTGCAGCACGATATGGATGTGACCGCCCTGGGCTATACGAAAGGGCAGATTCCCCAGATCGATGTGTTTGCGTTCCCCGCGGATGAGCGGATGCGTGAGATCGCGGCGGAGGCATGCCGGGAGGTGAATCCGGAGATCCAGGTGTTCTCTGGACGCGTGCTCAGCGGCGATCAGTTTGTGTCTGACAAGGAGCTGAAGAAGACGCTGACGGAAACCCTGGACGGCTGCTGTACGGAAATGGAGGGAGGAGCGATCGCCCAGGCTGCGTACCTGAACGGGATCCCCTATGTGATTCTGCGGGCGATTTCCGATAAGGCGGACGACAGTGCGACAATGGATTATCCGGAATTTGAGAAGAAAGCGGCGCAGCATTGTGTCAATCTGACACAGGAAATGGTGAAACGTCTGTAAAGCCGGAACTTCCTCGGCAAAACGGGCTTTTTTTCCGGGAATTTGACGAACGATTTTTATTTTCAAATCCGCAGCTGCAGGCTTATAATGTTCCCATGCCGGGCCCGGCAGAAAATAAAAAACAGGGGGCAAAAAAATGCTGCAGACATGCATGAATCAGAATCTGTTCTTGTACGCAATGATAGCGGCAGGCATCGCGGGAGTATGGTGTCTGTTCTGGAGCAACCATTTTTACAGCAAGGCGATTAAGGATCTCAGACGGCTGGACAAGCCCAGGCTGAAATGGACGGGCCAGCTTCTGCAGACTGTGGAGGAACGGAAGGAGCCGATTGCCAATCTGGGCGCATTCCTGAGAAGCCAGCTGGCCAGGGGACGGAGCGCCGGGATCGGTGTGCAGACATTGAAAGCGGGAAGTCAGAATGCGGCGGCGGTCACGTTTGCGGTTCTGGCGTTCAGTATTCTTGTGATGTATCTGTATGAGTATGAGACATATCTCTGGATTCAGTATGCAGTGGCGGGAGGCGTGATTATCTGCGGACTTCTGCTTTTACGGATAAATTTTGACTTCTCGGGAAAAGAGGAGATACTTCTGGACGGATGGACCGATTATCTGGAAAACGAAATGCAGGCGAAGGCGCAGACCGCGTATGCGCCGGCCGCAGGGGAAACACAGGACAGGACCGGGAGCAATCGCCAGGCACGGGAAACGCCCCGGAAGTCCAGAGAAGAGGAACAGATCAGCCAGGTGCGGGAAGGCATCCGGCAGACGGCTGCGGCGGACAGCCGCTTTTCCGGAATGCTGACTCCCGAGGAGGAAAAGCTGATGCGGGAGATTATCCGGGAGTATATGAAGTGAGAAACGCTTCCGTGTCCGGGAGAAAGTCGAATGGACATGCAGGAACGTCCGTCTGGCCTCGTTGCCCGTAAAAATAAAACGGCCGCACAAATCAGAGATTTTACGTTCTGAGACTTGATAAAGAAGGGTGAATTTGCTACACTTGAATTGTGTGGCAGACCCATGAAATGACGGCCTTTCATATAGATTTGTCACTGAAAATTCAAAGACCCCGCAGCAGACTGCGGCGGAAAAAATCTGCGGCGCCGCCAAATGATGCACGCAGGTCTGTCCATCGGTCTGACGTGGCGGGAATAAAATGCAAAGGAGTAAAGCGTTATGGGAGCAAAAGTAACATTCGATTATTCGAAGGCAGCAGGTTTTATCCGTGAAAATGAGATGGCGTCCTTTGAGCAGATTGCCAACTCTGCGAAGGAGGTTCTGGTATCCAGAAGCGGACAGGGAAACGATTTTCTGGGCTGGATCGATCTTCCGGTGGATTATGATAAAGAGGAATTTACGCGTATCAAGGAAGCGGCAAAGCAGATTCAGAGTGATTCTGAAGTGCTGCTGGTGATCGGTATCGGCGGATCTTATCTGGGCGCCCGCGCAGCCATCGAGTTCCTTCGTCACGGCTTTTATAATAACATTTCGAAGGAGCAGAGAAAAACTCCGGAGATCTATTTTGTCGGCAACAATATTTCCAGCAGTTATATCCAGGGGCTGATCGACGTAATCGGAGACCGCGATTTCTCCATCAACATGATTTCCAAATCCGGAACCACCACGGAGCCGGCGATTGCTTTCCGTGTATTTAAAGAGATTCTGGAAAAGAAATACGGCAAGGAAGGCGCGGCAAAGCGTATTTATGCCACCACAGACAGAGCGAAGGGAGCTCTGAAGCATGTAGCGGACGAGGAAGGGTACGCGACTTTTGTAGTGCCGGACGATGTGGGAGGACGTTTCTCTGTTCTGACCGCAGTAGGCCTTCTGCCGATTGCAGTATCCGGCGCGGATATCGACCAGCTGATGGCAGGCGCTGCTTCCGGAAGAGAGCTTGCGTTAAATACTCCGTTTGCTGAAAATGATGCAATGAAATATGCGGCGGTCCGCAATATTCTGCACCGCAAAGGCAAGGCGGTGGAGATTCTGTGCAACTATGAACCGAGCCTCCACTATGTATCCGAGTGGTGGAAGCAGCTGTTCGGCGAGAGCGAAGGAAAGGACCAGAAGGGAATCTTCCCGGCATCTGTGGATCTTACCACAGACCTTCATTCTATGGGACAGTTTATTCAGGACGGTTCAAGAATTATGTTTGAGACGGTTATGAATGTGGAGAAGTCCCGCGTGGAACTGACCATCGGCGAGGAGGCTGTGGATCTGGACGGCCTGAATTATCTTGCCGGAAAGACCGTAGATTTTGTCAACAAGAGCGCGATGAACGGAACGATTCTGGCGCATACCGACGGAAATGTGCCGAACCTGCTTGTGAACATTCCGGAGCAGAACGAGTTCTATCTGGGCCAGCTGTTCTACTTCTTTGAGTTCGCCTGCGGAGTCAGCGGATATGTATCCGGCGTCAACCCGTTCAATCAGCCGGGCGTAGAAAGCTATAAGAAGAATATGTTTGCTCTTCTCGGAAAACCAGGTTACGAGGAAGAGCGTGAAAAACTGCTGAAGAGACTGTAAAGTTTTCGCTGCAGTTCAGCTGGATAACTGTTGCAGAAATCTGGCAGCAGTTCAGTTGGCTGAATTGTCACAGAATTTCGGACAGTCAGAAGAGCAGAAGACGCGTCCATGAAAACAGGCATATGCCGGCGAAATCCCTGCGGGAACGGCATATGGACACATATAGAAAATGGTACGACATCCCGGAGGACTGGAAAAAGACAGTTCTCCGGGATGTTTTTGTATCACAGGAAGCTTCGTTCCCTGTGATACAAAAACGCTCCGCAGGATGCGCACTCGTGCGGAGCAGAGATTTATCGCTGAGGCGACCGCGCCCGGCGCGAGAGTTCCGTAAAGAAGACAATGAAAACCGAAGGGCCTGACCATATATTGGAAATAAGAGGTGAGCGCATTGGAACACGAGGAACTGATCCGTCTCTTCTCCGGCAAAGTACGCAGAATCATGGAGCGCGCGTCCCTCGATCTGGCGAATGTCTATGAGATCCGCCTGAGAGTCCGCAGCCCTCTGCTGCTGATCTATTCCGGGGAAGAGTTTTTTGTCACAGAAGAAGGAGCGCTGGTAAAGACAGCGGAGAACGCATATCAGATTCAGGCGGAGGATGTCAGGGAAACAATGGAATACATAGGAAATTATTCACTGTATGCATATGAGGAGGAGCTGCGTCAGGGCTTTCTGACCGTACAGGGAGGTCACCGGGTGGGAATCGCCGGAAAGGCAGTTCTGGAAGACGAAAAGATCAAGGGAATCCGTCATATTTCCTGTATCAACGTGAGAGTCGCCCATCAGCAGAAAGGATGCGCGGACAAGGTGCTTCCGTATCTGACGGAAAAAGGAAGCTTCTGCCATACACTGATTGTCTCGGCGCCCCGCTGCGGAAAGACGACGCTGCTGCGCGATATCATCCGGCAGATTTCGGATGGAACCGGAGGACATCCGGGGCTGACCGTGGGAGTGGTGGATGAGAGAAGTGAGATTGCCGGATGTTATCTGGGAGTCGCCCAGAACGATGTGGGAATCCGCACGGATGTGCTTGACTGCTGCCCGAAGGCCGAGGGGATGATGATGCTGATCCGTTCCATGTCGCCGGAGGTTGTGGCGGTGGACGAGATCGGAACCAGCGAAGATATCCGTGCTCTAGAGGCGGTGATCAACTGCGGATGCAAGATTCTTGCGACGGTACATGGGAATTCCATGGAGGACGTGCGGAAAAAACCTCTGCTCTCCCGGCTGGTGGAGGAGCATGTGTTTGAACGGTATGTGGTTCTGACCGGCACACCCCGGGCAGGAAGCGTACAGGCTGTGTTTGACGGAAGAGGCACGACCCTTTACCGGCGGGAGGTGACGGTATGATTCGGACCGCCGCACTGGCGCTGATTGCAGTGTCCTGTGCGGGGCTGGGATTTGTGAAGAGCCAGGCGCTGTCCGCGAGAATCAGGGATCTGCTGCTGCTGAGGAAGATCCTGAGGCTTCTGACCGGGGAAATCTCCTATGCGGGAACGCCCCTTCCGGAAGCGTTTTACCGGATCGGCTGCAAGATGGAAATGCCCTTCCGGGATTTTCTGCAGGATCTGTCGGTGGATATGGGGAAGTATGACGGGGCGTCTTTTTCGGAGATTTTTAACAGAAATACGGACTGCCACCTGAAAGAGACCCGTCTGACCAGAGAAGATCTGGAGGAATGGAAGGAGTTTGGCAGAATGCTCGGTTATCTGGACCGGGAGATGCAGCTCGCCACGCTGAGAAGCTTTGACGAGACGCTGGCAGAGAAGATCAGCGAGCTGAAAGAAGGACTGCCTGCGCAGAAAAAAGCTGTACCGGAGCCTGGGAGTTCTGGGAGGTCTGTTCCTTGTGATTTTTTCTTGTATGACAAAGGAGGACGCGCAGGTGGAGGTAGGAATTATTTTCAGGATTGGAGCTGTGGGGATTCTGGTATCGGTACTCTGCCAGGTACTCAAGCACAGCGGCAGAGAGGAGCAGGCCTTCCTGGCCAGCCTGTCCGGCCTGATTGTCGTGCTGTTCTGGGTGCTGCCTTATATCTATGATCTGTTCGAGAATATCAAGAGGCTGTTTTCCTTGTAGGAGGGACAAGATGGATGTGATACGGTTTGTGCTGATTGGGGCGGCGGGACTTCTTCTCTGTATCATTCTGAAGGAGGTACGGCCGGAGTATGCCCTCTATGTGAGTATGGCTACCGGAATCTGTCTGCTGCTGGGAGCATCCGGGAAACTGAGCTATCTGATGGAAATGATGCAGAGGATCCGGGGCTACCTGCCGGTGGACGCCACATATCTGAATACGCTCCTTAAAATGATCGGAATTACTTACGTGGGGCAGTTTGGAGCAGGACTGTGCAAGGACGCCGGATACTCCTCGATAGCCGGACAGATCGAGCTTTTTTCAAAACTTTCCATCCTGGCGCTGAGTATGCCGATCCTGCTGGCTCTGCTGGATACGGTATGCGGGTTTCTCGCATGAAACGGCGGACAGCGTTTCGGAACGGACAGCATCCGGCGCCGGGAATATGGGGAATGCTGCGCACTATGGCATTCGGAAAGACTGTGCTGCTTCTGTCGGCGCTTGTCTGCCTGCTGTGCGTTCCGGCAGCGCACGTTCAGGCGGCACAGGACAGTGAGGAGGAAGCTGCGGTCAGAGAGGAACTGGAGTCGGGAATTCTGTCGGAGATGGATCTTGGACGGGATCGAGCAGGCGGTGGACGGTCTGCTAGAGGATACGGATTTTCCTTCTCGGAGATGCTGAAACGGCTGATGAGCGGCGAGGAAGCGCTGGGAACGGACACGCTGGGCGAGCTGATTGTCCAGGTGCTTACCGGGACAATGTCGGGGCAGAAGCGGGTGCTGATGCAGCTGATTGTCCTTGTGCTGGCCTGTGCGTTTCTGTCGAATCTTTCCGGCCTGTTTTCGGACGGGCAGCTGTGGGAGACGAGCTTTTATATTGTCTATCTGCTGGCGTTTGTGCTGCTTGTGGGAGCGTTTCAGTCGGTCAGCCAGAATCTGACGGTGACGATCCGGGGACTGGTGGAATTCATGAAGGTGCTGACGCCAGCGTACTATCTGGCTGTGGCGGCAGCCAGCGGCGCATCCACGGCTACGATGTTCTATCAGATTGTGCTTGTGGTGATCGGCGCGGTGGAAGGGCTGATCGTGACGTTGATTCTTCCGGCGGTTCACGTATATGTACTGCTGGCACTGATCAATCATCTGAGCAAAGAGGAGTTTCTCTCCCATATGACGGAACTTCTGGAGACCGGAATCGAATGGGCGCTGAAAACTTCCCTGGGAATTCTGGTAGGCCTTCAGATTATCCGGAGCCTGATTGCCCCGGCGCTCGACGCATTCCGCAGAACACTGATCGGAAAGACGGCCAGCGCCATACCGGGCGTCGGAAACGCGGTAAACGCCGTGACGGAGATGGTGATCGGTTCCGCGGTGCTGATACGGAACTGCTTTGGAGTGACGGCCATCGTGGTACTGTTTCTGGCAGGTCTGTATCCGGTGCTGGAACTGCTGGTGACGGGACTGGCCTATCGGGTGCTGGCTGCGTTTTCCCAGCCGGTCTGTGACAAGCGGATCTGCAATTGTCTGGCGACGGTCGGAAAGGGATACGGTCTGCTGCTGAAGGTGCTTCTGACTGTGGAGGTGCTGTTTCTTATGACCATCGCGATTCTGGCAGGATCCTTTTCATGATAATATGGAACGGCGTGACAGTTCAGTCAGGTCTGTGCATTCACTGCACAGACCGTATGAAAGCATAGTGCCTGCGGGCATCCGGCAGAGAAGGGTGTATGGAAGATGGACGGGATCTACGAATGGCTGCGGAATGTGGCGGTGTTTTTTCTGCTGATGACGGCGGTTCTGAATGTTCTGCCGGAGGCGAAGTACCGGAAATATGTGCAGTTTTTTCTGGGGCTGGTCATGCTGGCAGTCCTCTGCAGGCCGGTGCTGGCGCTTGGAAATCTGTCAGAGTATTTGGAGCAGGCGCTGGAGCGGCTGACGCTGGAGGAAGAAGCCCGGGACTGCGGGAAAGCCAGATCCGGATCGACGGACTTCAGCAGGAGGTTCTGTACCGGGCATACGAGGAGGAAGCGGCGGGGCAGATTGAGACCTTCCTGAAAGAGCGTGGGCTGGAACCGCTGCAGACGGAGGTTTCCATCGGCGAGGACGGGGAAGACGGAATCAGGGTTGAGCGAATTGAGGTGACGGCGCAGAGAACGGAGGGAGGAGAGGAGACGGAGGCTTCCGTTGAAGCCAGAGAACTGAAAAAAGAACTGGCGGAGGTATATCAGGTGTCTGAGGCGCATATTATAATAAGGCTGTGTGGGAGCAGAAAATGAGAGAAAAGTTTCAGGCGGCATTGCGTAAGATGAAGAAGGAACAGATCGTAGTCTGGCTTTTGCTGCTGGCTCTGGTGATTGTGATTTTCTGGCCGGCGGGCTCCGGGAAAGAAACTGCATCCGGGGAGACGGAGGTTCCGGAACAGAAGGCACAGGAGATTCAGAGCCAGGAAGAGGCGATGGAGCAGGCCCTTGCGGACACACTGGCCCAGGTGGACGGAGTGGGAGCCGTGCGCGTGGCGCTGACGCTGGAATCCACGAACAGAAAGATTGTTGAGAAGGATGTTCCCGATTCACAGAGCTCAGAGACAAGGACGAGCGGAGATGAGACCAGTGAGAACAGCTCGTTTTCACAGGAAGAGTCCACAGTCTATGAGAGAGACGGCAGCGGCGCCGAAACGCCTTATGTGGTTTCCGAGGAGTATCCTGCGGTGCGGGGCGTCCTGATTGTGGCGGAGGGAGGAGACAATCCTGTGGTTGTTCAGGAAATTCAGGAAGCCGTGATGGCATTATTTGGCGTGGACGCCCATAAAATAAAAAGTGATGAAGATGAAGGAAAGGAGCGGTGGCTAGTGGAAAAGCTGGAAAATCAGAACGATGCGCCAAACGAAAGGATTGAGGAGAGCACTGAGGAAAAACCGGCCGGAAAGAAACGGCTTTTTCGGAAAAACCAGATCATTATCACGGCGCTGGCGGTCATGATTGCCGTTGCCGGATATATCAATTATGCAGACAGTACTCTGTCTGAAAACAACAATACAACGGCGGAAGGTGTCGTGGATACCAACAACAGTCAGGTACTGCAGGACATTGAAAGTCTGGACTATGATATCAGCGACGAGGATATGACAGCGAGCGGTTCTGGGGAGACACAGACGGAGGATGCGGGAAGCGTTACCGAGACGCCGGGAGAAGCGGTCCTGACCGGAGCTTCTACATACATGGCACAGGCCAGGATCGACCGGGAGCAGGTGCGTTCTCAGAATAAGGAAGCGCTGAATGAGATTATCAACAATACGAATCTGTCCGAGGCGGAACGTCAGAGCGCCGTGCAGAGTCTCGTGGAGATGACGGATCTGATTGAAAAGGAAACCGCGGCGGAGCAGATGCTGGAAGCCCAGGGATTCTCGGACGTGGTAGTGAATCTGACCGGAGAAACCGCCGACGTTGTGGTGCCGCAGACACAGGTCAGCGACGAACAGCGGGCACAGATCGAGGATATCGTTACGCGCAAGGCGGAGATCGGCGTGGAAAATATTGTAATCACACCTATGAGTGAGACGGGAGAAGCGGACGGCGGCAGCGGATCCGGAGAGGAAGGCACGGACGCGGCGGCGTCGGAGACTCCAACGCCGGAGGCAACGGAGACGCCGGAAGAGTAATTCCCGGACCTGCATCTCTGCAAACCGCACTGCGGACAGAACAGCCGGCTGTTTCGGAAGTCTGAGCTTTGCAGACAGTGAATGTGTAGTTCGATTCGCTGCTGCACGGACAGATACCGAAACGGCCGGCTGTTCTGCTGACGGAGCGGTTACTCCCGGAGTCTGGCCGCCCGGTAAAATAAAAATACATGTTGACATCCTTACATACAAGTGCTACACTACAATTAGTTCAAGCAATAAACTAATAAGAAGGAGGTTCTTACCATGCAGATCCTGAAAAGTGACGGATGAAGCATTCCGTCCCTACGGAAAATGTTATCACCGGCATTGACGTCAGCGATATTATCCGCGGTATGGAGAAAACCGCCCTGCCCGAAGGATGAAGTTGTCTATGTGCCGTCGGAAGCGGATCTGGAAGCCTGCCAGAGCGCAAAGGCAGATCTCTGACAGCCTGTACGGCGGCATGCCTGTCCAGATCGGCTACTGCAACGGAAATAACTATCTGCTGAATGCTGTGGAGTATCACCGGGACAGTGAGATCAATATCGCGGTAACCGACATGATCCGATCTGGGCAAAGAGCAGGACATCACTCCGGAGCAGACCTATGATTCGTCAAAAATGGAAGCGTTCTCGTTCCGGCCGGCACTGTCATTGAAGTGTATGCGACGACTCTGCACTATGCGCCGTGCAATGTCGGCGGAAATCCGGATTCAAAGCGGTGGTGTGCTGCCGAAGGGAACCAACACCGATCTTGATCCATATACGAAGGCGACCAAAGAGGACGACCTGCTGTTCGCACGGAACAAATGGCTGCTCAGCCATCCGGATGCGAAGATTGAGGGAAGCGTTGCCGGAATTCAGGGAGAAAACCTGAGCGTCCGGTGATGAAACAGAGAGGCGGTCGGCGCAGGGCATGCGCGGATCTGCCGGAACCATTCATCAAATCACACACAAAATGGAGGAATGAAATCATGATTAACATGCCTGAAATCAAACTGGGAATCGTTGCTGTAAGCCGTGACTGTTTCCCGATGACTCTGTCCGAGAACAGAAGAAAAGCTGTCGTAGCTGCTTACGACGGAGAAATCTACGAATGTCCTACCGTAGTCGAGAGCGAGAAGGACATGCTGAAGCACCTCAGAAGTCAACGAGGCAGGATGCGACGCTCTGGTTGTTTACCTTGGAAACTTCGGACCGGAGACCGCTGAGACTCTGCTTGTAAAATATTTCGACGGACCGTGCATGGTAGTAGCTGCCGCTGAAGAGACCGGCGACAACCTGGTAGGCGGACGTGGAGACGCTTACTGCGGTATGCTGAACGCAAGCTACAACCTGAAGCTGCGCAATCTGCATGCATACATTCCGGAATATCCTCTGGGAAATGCACAGGAAGTTGCAGAGATGATCAAAGAATTCAAGACCATCGCAAGCGCAGTGGTAGCCGTACATAATCTGAAAATCATCAGCTTCGGACCGCGTCCGCAGGATTTCCTGGCATGCAACGCTCCGATCAAGCAGCTGTATAACCTGGGCGTTGAAATCGAAGAGAACTCCGAGCTGGATCTGTTCGAGGCATTCAACAACCATGCAGGCGACGAGCGTATTCCGGAAGTTGTCAAGGATATGGAGAAAGAACTGGGCGAGGGCAACAAGAAGCCGGAGATCCTGGCAAAGCTTGCGCAGTATGAGATCACTCTGTTAGACTGGATCGAAGCGCACAAAGGTTCCCGCAAATACGTTGCAATCGCAGGCAAATGCTGGCCGGCTTTCCAGACGCAGTTCGGATTCGTTCCGTGCTATGTCAACAGCCGTCTGACCGGAAGAGGAATCCCGGTATCCTGCGAGGTAGATATCTACGGAGCGCTGTCTGAGTTCATCGGAACAGTCGTATCCAGAGATGCTGTGACGCTGCTGGATATCAACAACACGGTACCGAGAGATATGTATGAGTCTGAAATCAAAGGTAAATACGATTATCAGTTCAACGATACTTTCATGGGCTTCCACTGTGGAAATACACCTTCCAGCAAGCTGTCCTTCTGTGAGATGAAATATCAGTTCATCATGGCAAGAAGTCTGCCGGAAGAGGTAACACAGGGTACTCTGGAAGGCGATATCGTTCCGGGAGATATCACATTCTATCGTCTGCAGAGCACATCCGATGCGAAACTGGTTGCTTACATCGCACAGGGCGAGGTTCTTCCGGTTGCGACAAAATCTTTCGGAGGCATCGGTGTTTTCGCAATTCCGGAGATGGGAAGATTCTATCGTCACGTTCTGGTAGAGGGCAACTATCCGCATCACGGAGCTGTAGCATTCGGACACTTCGGAAAAGAGATGTTCGAAGTATTCAAGATGCTTGGCGTTGACGTCAACAGCATCGGATACAATCAGCCGAAGGGCGTTCGTTATCCGACCG
>ENA-OQBL01000780-OQBL01000780.1-human-gut-metagenome-genome-assembly--contig:-NODE-780-length-15002-cov-2.230655_pt1 | contig 15002 bp, 14 predicted proteins | sample MGYA00242747_ERZ504553 | MGnify/ENA primary metagenome ERZ504553 (study PRJEB26092, sample SAMD00036240) | human gut metagenome | host: Homo sapiens | study: EMG produced TPA metagenomics assembly of...
AGCCGGGGTTATAGTCAGCCTTTTTGCGGTGAACAAACATGGTGCAGAACACCAGCATGTTTTCACCAGACAAATAAATGTGAAATAGCCCAGAAGATCGTTGATGCCGGAAACGCAAACCAGAATGATTGCGTAAATAGCCTGAGCCATCAGTGCAAAGGAAGGCGTATTGTATTTGGGATGTACTTCCGCAAAACGGCTGTACCATAATCCGTCCTTTGCCATTGCGTACTCCAGACGAGGCTGGTACATCGTTGCACCGGAAACCGATCCCGTAATTACAACGATTGCCATCAGCGCGGTGATGATGCCTGCAGTGGAACCGATTACAGGGATTTTTGAGAATGCAAGCGCAATAGGAGCATCGGAGGCCGCAAGCTCTCCCAGAGGGATCAGGCCTGCTGCAATGGTAGAAAGACCGGCGTACAGAAGAATGACAATTGCAATGCAGTAGATCATTACCTTTGGCATGGTCTTGTCGGGATCTTTTACTTCGCCTGCCATATAGCAAGCGCCTATTGCGCCATCGTAAGACCATGTGGTTGCAGATACGCCGGCGAGCAAGGCGGCAATTCCTACAGGAGCGCCTGCAGCAGCGGGCACAGAAATCAACTCAGTGTTCATGTAGAACAGGCCAACGCCAACCAGCAGGAAGAAGGGCAGCAGCTTCAGACTGGTAATAAAAGCCTGAAACCGTGCGCCGGCTTCTACGGAGCGATAATGCAGCGTGGTGAAACCAATAATCAGCAGGATTGCTACGACTTTAATGCCGATTCCTGTCAGTGCAGGAATGAAGAAAGCAAGATAGCTGGCGATTGCCAAGGACATGACAGAGCAGGTTGAAGGATCGGTTGCCCAGAAGGCCAGCCAGCCGTTCAGGAAGGCCACAGGACGCCAGCCTGCTTCTTTCAGCCATGTATATTGACCGCCATCTTCCGGATATGCTGATGCAAGCTCCGCATAGAGAAGATTCTGGGGGATCATGATCAGACCACCGATAACAAAGCTGGCAATCATCATCAACGCAGAACCGGATGCACCAGCCACTTCCGCCAGCGACGAGAAAATACCGGAACCAACCGTTGTGCCGACAGCCACTGCCAAGGCGGCGCCAAGCCCCAGCTTCCGCTTCAGCTTTCCCTGTTCGTGAATCGTTTCATTCCTTGTTTCCATAGGGTTTCTCCTTTCATTTACTCTGCTTTTGCAGCCGTTACATTTTTATTGAGCGGTGTAGCCGCCATCGACCATCAGATGGGTTCCGGTAATAAAAGAAGATTCCTCGCTTGCAAAGAATGCCACAGCGTAAGCCATATCGATGGGCTGACCGAGGCGTTTCAGGGGATAGCTGGAAATCAGACGGGCAACCTCCGCCTCATAATTGCCGGTTCGGGACATATCCTTGATAAATGCGGGTGTTTCCGTGCCGGAGGGGCAGACCACGTTGACGCGGATACCGAAGGGAGCCAGCTCCAAAGCCAGGCTCTTTGCAAATTGAATGATCCCACCCTTGGAGGTATTGTATGCGAGGCTCTCCACGCAGCCAACCACGCCCAGTTCACTGCCGGTGCAGATAATGGAGCCGTGGCTGCTCTTTTTCATAAGAGGCAGGGCATATTTTGCACACAGGAAATACCCCTTCAGGTTGACTCTCATTACGCGATCCCAGTCTTCTTCAGTGGTATCCCAAAGCGTTTTGCTCAGAGAGTAGGCGGCATTGTTGTACAGCACATCGACCACGCCATACTTTTCCTCTATTGCCTGAAACATCGCCTGCACCTGCGCGGAATCGCTGACATCTGCTTTGTAGAACCAAGCGCGTTCTCCAAGCTCAGCTTCTAAGGCGCTGCCCCGTTCCTCGTTGAGATCAACAATGACCACTTTGGCGCCGCGCTCGATAAAGAGCCGTACCGTTGCTTCGCCGATGCCGCTGGCACCACCAGTGATTACTGCTACGTAATTGTTCAGGTTCATAATCTTTTTCTCCTTGTTATTAAATTTTGGGTAATACGTCTTAATCGTGCTTTAATTATATAGTGTTTTTTTTGCGTTGTCAATAGTAAATGTTCTGGAGGATTAGTTTTTTTTTTCGGTGAAAGATATTTTAATCTTACAGTCGTAATACTCAGCCGCAAGGATGCTCGGCAATATAGCACAGTGTGGTGTGTGCAGTTTGTTTGGCGGCCAGAGTGCATCGTCACCTAAAAATATGCGATGCCGCCCATGGGGTGGAGCGGCTCCACCGATCAGACAATATCTTGGAAAACAAATTATATTACCGAATTTACACTTGCAAAATCGCGAAATATCGAGTATACTGGTTAAGTAATCTATTAATAAACAGTTGGAGAGCCGTGTTTTATGAAAAGAGCTACATCCAAGGATGTCGCCAAGCTTGCAGGCGTATCCCAAACAACCGTTTCCCTTTGTAATGAACAATACCCCCAATGTGTCTTTATACCGAAGAGACCCGAAAAAAAGTGCTGGACGCAGCAAATCAACTTCAGTATATTCCAAATTCCTTTGCCAGAGGGCTTAAAACCAGCCAATCCAAGCTGTTGGGTGTATTTCTTCCAACGATGGACAATCCTTATTACCCCATGCTGATGCAGTATATCGAAAAAGTACACTGCCCGTCTTGGATACAGCGTGATCCTATGCTGTACTTACCGCAATCCGGAACGTGAAAAGGCCTATCTGGACTTGTGTGAGGAAAAGCACATGGATGGTGTCATCTATCTGTTTACCCCCAATTGGATGAAACGTGTTGTCCAGCTTTCGCATACCATCCCGGTAGTTCTACTAAGTGAGAAATCGGACGATATTCCGTTAAACACAATCAGCCTGAATGGGTTTCGATGTGGGTATCTGGCGGCAAAGTATCTTTTGGATCTGGGACACAAGAGTATCGCTTTCCTGATGAGCTCTGTTTCTTCGGTCTCCCTGACCCGTACGAAACGTCTGGAGGGTATCAGAAGTGCCATTCGCGATGCGGGTCTGCCGCCGGAAACGCTTCAGGTTTTTACTGCTCCGTTGGGCGATTCCGGGCAGTCCGAAGCGGAAGCCGGATATTCCATAATGGAGCAGCTGCTGAAACGTAAGGATATTACAGCTGTTATCGGCGTAAACGACCTTGTAGCATTCGGCGCGCTTTCCTGCGTCCTGAACAGTGAGGATAAGCGTGTCCCTCAGGACGTTTCGATCTGCGGCTTTGATAATATCTACCTGACTACTATGACTCGTCCCAAAATCACTACAGTATCTTATTGTACCGAGGCACTTTGTGAACTGGCTGTTGATATGGTGCTGAAGGCAACGGGTGATTCGGACGTTCTCAAACTTGCTAGCGAGCCGCAGCTGATTGTTCGGGAATCTACCGGCCCCGCGCCCGGTACGTCCGGCCAGTGCGTTTCCTCGTAAAAGAAAAGATACAAACAAAATGGGTGAACCACAGGCTTCACGGCTGTGGTTCACCCATTTTTCTTATGACAAAACTGCGCAGGCTCTGCCGGAGCGGCGCTTAAGGCGTCAGACGGGAATTGTGTGACAGTTGCTTATCCCTTTTCCTTTTGGGAATCCCATTCAGGACGTATCATCCGACCATAGCCGGGCTTCTGCTTGATAACACCATCGCGATAAACCGCATTGCCCCGAACCCATGTGGAGACGATTCGGCAGTGAAAAGTCCTGCCCTCGTGCGCGAATTTATCGAGCTTACTGGCAGAAAAGCTGTTCTTGCGGGAATAGGTCCAATTCGTGTCCATATCAACCAAATAAAAGTCCGCATCGGCCCCACAGCCAGAATACCTTTTCGAGGATACAACCCAAATCTTTTTGCTGCATTTGTTGATGTAAATGCAGCAAAGCGCTGCAGCGGCATCTTTCTGTTGCGGACACCTTCCTCCAGAATCAAAGGAATGGCAACATCAATTTCGGGCGCACCGCAGGCAGCCTTCCGCAAATCTCCATCCGGTGGGAGCTTGTCCGATAGCAGGTAGGTGCGTGATCTGTTCCGAGGTAGTCGATGGTTCCGTCCAGTACATATTTCCACAGGCGTTCCATCCTGTCTCGACTTCTCAGAGGCGGATTGATCATAGCGAATGTTCCCAGATAAGCCTGATCCTGATAATTCAGAGTTAGATAGTGAGCACAGGTTTTCCACAGTCACATCTACGCCCATTCGGCGCGCAGAGGCGATTCGCTCAGCACCTTCCGGAATGGACATGTGGCAGATATGCAGCTTGCATCCTGTCTTTTCTGCATAAAGCAGTAAGGTATTGATTGCGGTCAGCTCCGCAATCCAGGGACGGCTTGCATCGTGAACTGCCAGAGACCAAGGCTCCTCCTTGTGCTCATTTGAAAAACCGTTGACCAGTGTCCGGTCTTCAGCGTGAGTCCCCAAAAATACCATGGAAGGATGCGACTTTTTCCATCTCCTTCAGCTGGCTATACTCATCAGAAAACGGGGTAGTTGGAACCGGCGTAAACCGTAAATGCCTTGAAACCTACACATCCTTGCTTGTGCAGCGGAACAAACTGCTCTATATTTTTCGGCGTTGCGGCACCCCAGAATGCATAATCGATCAACGCCTTTCGTTCAGCCCTTTCCTGGTTTTAGCGCAAATGCCTCCAAATCAAGTACAGGGTGCTTCCGGGGGGTGTTAGGCATATCCAATATCGTCGTAAACCCGCCTGAGGCAGCGGCCTGGGTTCCGTGTTCCAGATCCTCCCGCGCCTCTGCTCCGGGCTCCAAAAAAAATGCGGATGAGTATCGATTGCTCCCGGAAGCAGCAGCATCCCTTTGGCGTCCAGCGACTGTGCCGCCTCATAAACCGGAGCATCGGAGCCCATGGCTGCAAATTTTTCCGTCAGAAACACAGATATATCCCAGAAAGACCTCTTCCTCTGTCACAAATTTTTGCATTGTAAATGACAAGATCATATTTCATACCTGGATACCTCACAGTTCATCATTCTGCATCATGCGGTGCAGTCTGGATTCGGGGATTTTAGAAAAAGGGAGTTCTGCTGCTTTGCAGACTCGTTCCACTGCCGCCTGTGCATCCCGAACGACCTGCTTTTCGTCTACGGTAAGGACTTGGAAGTTCTCAATAAGGATATTACCGTCTACCATTACCAGCTCCACTTCACTTCCCTTGGCAGAATAAACCAAATTGGGAACTACGTTGCGTACCGGGTGGAGAATGATGGGTGACAGACACGGCTGAGTCATATTGATCATCAGAAGGTCTGCTTTTTTTCCGACATCAATGGAACCGATTTCGTTTCCAAGACCAATCGCCTTTGCTGCTTCAATGGTCGCCATTCTCAAAACCTTCCCTGCCGGGAACACCGAGGGATCTTTGAACTTACACTTATTCAGTATGGCCGTAAACTTCATTTCATTGAACATATTATTGCAATTGTTTCCGGGGGGCTTGATCAGAACCAAGTGCCAATCTGTCACTGACCTCCAAAAATTCTGCAGCCGGTGGAATAATGCCATCAATAATTGCAATGCTCCCACTGCATAAAATCATTCCTGCTCCCTTGGATGCAAGCAGCTGAGTTTCCTCTTTGGTTGCCTCTGTCAGATGGACTGCCATTAATCTGTGATTCAGATATCCGATTTCGTCCAGGAAAGGGATCGAACGCTTTCCGTAACGCTTCATCATTTGGTTGATCTCTCTATCACCCTGAGAAACATGCATGTGGATACCGGTATCCAGCCTGAATGCAGCCTCTTGTATCTCCAAAAGCAGTTCCTTGCTGCACATATCGGGGCCTTGCGGTCCCAGCATACAGGTGATCCGGCCGTTTTCACGGTCGTTCCATTTCTGGATCAGATCCAGATTTCTGAGAAATTTTCGGTTGCCCTGAGCCGGGTCAAAGGTGTACAGCTCACCCACAGCCGTCTTATTTTCCCTCTGGCAGCTCACTGATAAGCTCGGCAACTCTGGCTCGTGTTCCAACCTTGACATGGTTTTGGACGATCTGCGTCATAGGAGTATCAAAATCGCAGAAGGTCGTAGTGCCCGCCTTGAGTGCCTCTACAATATTCATCAAGGAACCTTTGCATACTGCATCAACATCCTTCCGCAATTCCTGTTCAAACGGCCAAAGCCCATGCTGCATCCAGTTGTTCAGATCCTGAGACACACCGCGAACCAAGCCATCTCCCGTATGGATATGCGCATCGATGAGGCCGGGCATCACCACTTTTCCGGATGCGTCAATCACCCGATGCGCCGACCAATCCTGAAGAACCTCTTTCGTAGCACCGACAGCGCTGATCCGGTTTCCGGTTACAGCCACAGCGCCATCTTCTAAAATACCTACGCCGTTTCCACGCATAGTGATCAGAATCGCATGGATAAACAAATAGTCTGCTGTCATGGTTTCTGTCCCTTTCTGTTTTCAGTTCTCTCGGTTGGCCGCGAGAAACAGAGCGTTTGTCAATATCTGTGTGCCAATGACCAGATCATCACGGGTTGTATACTCCTCAGGGCAATGGCTGAGCCCGCCATTTGAGCTTCGCAAAAACAGCATCCCCATCGGCATAATTCTCGACATATTCATAGAGTCATGTGCGGGGAAGCTGATCATTCGGTCTTTCTCAAATCCGGTTCCGACGGCTGCTTCTTCCAAAATATGGATCAGTTCCGGTGCGCAGTGCGCCGGTCTCAGGTCGCAGGTTGTTTCCACAGTCCAAGATAGACCCCGTTTTGCGCATTCCTGCTTCGTGACCTCAATCAGATCCGTATAGAGCTTTTCCCACTTCATGTCCTCCGTTTCACGGAAATCCACGGAAATCGTCACGTCCTCCGGGATAATATTGTGTTCACAAGGTAACACGGAAATATATCCAACCGTACCTCTAGTGTCTTTGCTGCATTCCTTTGCCAGATTTTCCACAGCGGAAATTACTGCCGCCGCTGCGGCCAAAGCGTCATGACGATCCGACATCGCCATTCCACCGGCATGCGCTGCTGTTCCATGAAAGTGGAGATAAAACTGTTTAATGCCTGCAACACAGCTGACAATGGAGAAGGGTTTGTCTGCGTCCAACAGATACCGCCCCTGCTCTATATGCATTTCCAAAAAAATCCACAATAGGCGTGGGGGTCTATTTTACTCTCTGTTAACCTTTCTGGATCCAACCCCCATCCCGAATTCTCTCATGGCATCGCTGAGAAGCTGACCTGTCTGTCGATTGCGCAGATGAAAAGCGTAGTCGTCCGGAAGCATCCCGCATATCGCCTTGCTTCCGAATGTTCCGCCCAAAAATTGGCTGGCTTCTTCATTGATAAAGGCCACCATTTCCAAAGGCTTTTTGTGCGGAAGTCCGGATTCTTTGATGGCAACCAGCGCTTCCAATGCCCCCATTACACCAGCCAATCCATCAAAGCATCCTCCTTGAGGTACGGTATCAAAATGAGAGCCGCTCAGCACAGCCGGAGCATGTGGATCATCGCCCTCCAGCCGGGCAAATACATTTCCAACGGTATCGATCCTTGCCGTCAGGCCCGCTTCCTTTATCCACCGGATCAGGAGCATTACGGCTTCCTTATAAGGGGGTTCCCAAGCAAAACGACTGATTCCGCCTCTGGGATCACTTCCAATATGCCCTACCTCGTTTAATCGCGCCCACAACCGATCCGAATTGATGCTGACATAGTTTTCCATGTTGCTACCTCTTTTCTATTTTAATTTATTTACGTGCTCTTTCATAAAACACCGCACCACTCTTGCCTGACGGATGAAGCAACGTTTTGTCAGGCGCTGTGCCTGGAATTATGCGGTACTGCCTTAAGTGTTACTCAGCATCCGCACAGAAAGCCCGGAAGGTGCGGTAAGCCATGTAAACATCGGCCTTGGAAACGACCTCGAACGGAGAGTGCATGGCCAGAACGGGCACACCGATATCAATGGTATCAATATCGCGGTTGGCCACATATTTGGCGATAGTGCCGCCGCCGCCAAGGTCCAGGCGGCCCATTTCGCCGATCTGCCAAACCACGCCGTTCTTGTTCATCAGGCGGGTCAGGTAGCTGACCAGTTCGGCGTTGGCATCGCTGGTAGAGCTCTTTCCGCCTGCACCGGTGTATTTGTAAATTGCAACGCCGCGGCCCGCATAGGTGCCGTTATCCGGCTCGAATGCTTCGGAGAAGCTGGGATCATAAGCAGCGGTAACATCGGCAGACAGGCACTTGGATGCCTGGAACGCAGCAATGGAATCCACACCGGTGGCGGCACAGAGCTGCTGCAGGAAGTGGTAGGCATACATGCTATTCATACCGGTCACGCCGTCAGAGCCGACCTCCTCTTTATCGGTCAGGATGCAGACAGTGGTGTGGGCCGGGCGCTGTACCTCAATTTCAGCCATCAGGGCCGGGTAAGCGTCCACGCGGTCATCATGGCCGTAAGCGCCGATCATGGAGCGGTCCAGACCAACATCGCGGGCCTTGAATGCGGGCACAATCTCAATTTCAGCGGTGACAAAATCACGCTCGGTAATGCCGTACATCTCGTTCAGCAGACCGAGAATGCTCAGCTTGATGCGGTTTTCGGCATCAGCGTCCGCAATGGGCAGGGAGCCAAGCACGACATTCAGGTTTTCGGCGGTGATGGCATCGGGCAGCTTTTTCTGGTTCTGTTCGCGGCCCAGATGGGGCAGCAGGTCAGTGATGGTAAAGACGGGATCCTCGTCGTTTTCACCGATGGTAATGGTTACGGTGGTGCCGTCCTCACGGCAGACAACACCATGCAGCGCCAGCGGGATGGTAGGCCACTGATACTTGCGGATACCGCCGTAATAGTGGGTGCGGAAGTAAGCCAGGCCATCCTTTTCAAACAGCGGCACCGGGCGCAGGTCCAGGCGCGGGGAATCAATATGGGCAATGTTCAGGTGGAAGCCCTCGGCCATGCTGCGCTCGCCGATGGTAGCTGCCAGCACGCACTTGCTGCGATTGATCAGGTAGACTTTATCCCCTGCGTTCAGTGCCATGCCGGGCACAAAGGGCTTGTAGCCAGCCTGCTTGAGCAGCTGCTCGCTATAAGCGGCGGCTTCGCGCTCGGTTTTGGCAGCGTTCAGGAAAGCCTTGTAACCTTCGCAGAAAGCATTGGCTTCTGCAATGGCATCAGGCTGCTGGTCAGCGACTGTTTTGTTTTTATACAACAGTTCTTTCAGTTCCTGTGTTGTTTTCATGATGGTATCCTTTCTTCTTACAAATTCGGGCAGGGGTATCAGCCGGAGCTGTCCGCCGTGCCGTATATTTCACTGTACTGCGCGTATGCGTCCGTTACTTTTTGCACATAGCGGCGCATTTGCGGGTACGGGAAAGCATCCAGTACCTTGCCATCCTGCGAATACTGGCTGTCCGCCAGCAGGGTATCCACGGTGCCAAGCCCGCTGTGGTAGGCGGCTGCGGCGGTGGCCAGGTCATCGTCATACCGCTGCAGGCAGTAGCTGATAAAATAGCTGCCAAAGCGGATGTTTACCTCCGGGTCATAGAGATCATCGAATGTAAGGGGTTCATCCGGCGCAATCTTGGTTTTGATCCAGTCGAATGTTATCTCGGTGATCTGCATCAGCCCGCGTGCGCCAACGTTGGATTCAGCCTGCGGGTTAAAATTGCTTTCGGTGCGGATAATGGAATACAGGATGTAAGGGTCAATTTGATATTTGCCCGCGTAATAGGTTACATACTCGTCATATTTGCCGGGGGTATGCGGTGTTCATTACGGTATCGCTGCCGCGGTTCAACAGGGTGATAGCCGCCAGCAGCAGGGCCAGCAGCACCATACACACCCGCAAAATAACCATTTGCGGCGGGGATGGTGCCAGCACAGAGCGTTTGCGCTTATTTTTCCGTCTGACGTTTCGCCATAAGCCTCCTTCCGCAGGGCAGTCAACAGCGCATTGCAGCGCTGCTGCATCTGTTGCAAAGTTCCATCGTTTTCAATCACAAAGTCTGCGGCGGCACGCAAGACATTTTCGGGCAGCTGAGCGTCCAGGCGGCGGCGCGCCATTTCCGGCGCAATGCCATCCCGCGCACAGATGCGCTGCACGCTGGTTTCATATGGCGCGGCAACCAAAACGAGATGGCTGCACCGCATTTTGGAACGGGTACCCACGATCACCGCGCCGTCCACAAAGAAGATCTTTTCCCCGCCTGCCGGGCTTCCGCCATGGCAAGATCCAACCGATGGTAGATTTCCGGCTGGGTGATGGCGGTCAGCCGAAGCGGTGCCCTGCGGTGTGGCAAAGGCACGGTCCGCCAGCAGGCGGCGGCGCACCTGACCGGCTTCATCCACAATATCGGCACCGAATTCCTGCTGGAGCTGCACAATGCAGGGCGAACCCGGCAGCAGAACTTCCCGCGCCACCTGGTCGGCATCCACACAGCGGAACCCCGCGGCACGGATGCTGTCCGTCAGGGTGGATTTGCCGCAGCCGGAACGCCCGGTAATGCCAATGATCTGCATATCAGACCTCCACCACGCGGAACGCCGCGGCACGGATCAGGCGGTTATACACGGCCATGGAAACGCCATCGCTGAGCGGGCAGCGGGCATAAACGGTTTTGGCACCCTTGCGGTCCAGTTCCCGCAGCACGGTGAACAGGTTGTGCGCTTCGCTGATGCCGTCCCCCCTCTTTGCCGTAAGAGATGGCCGGAACGGGGAGCTGAGCTTCCTCGCCGTCAAAGCAGAGCGCCCAGACGCCATCCCCAGCGTGGGCGGCAATATAATCGCGGTAGGCATCAAAGCTGCCTTTCAGGATGGTCACATCCGCCTTGGGGGCGTAATGCTTATACTTCATTCCGGGGGAACGCGCAACTTCGCCGTCTTTCAGCTTTTCCAGAATGGCGTGGTTGACAAGAACTTCCTCGCCCAGAACGGCTTCCATCTGTTCTTTTGTCACATAGCCGGGGCGCAGGATCATCGGGTGTTCCCCTGTCACGGCCACGACGGTGGATTCCACGCCGACAGCACTTTCGCCGCCATCCAGAATCAGCGGCAGGCGGCCATCCATATCCACAAAGGTATCCTGTGCGTTGGTGGGGCTGGGCTTGCCGGAAAGGTTAGCAGACGGGGCGGCAAACGCCACGCCGCTGGCTTTGATGACCGCCTGTACCACCGGATGGGACGGCATGCGCACGCCGACCGTATCCAGCCCGGCACAGGTCACTTCGGACACTTCCGGTCCGCGGGGCATGACCATGGTGAGCGGGCCGGGCCAGAATGCGGCGGCCAGCTTTTTGGCGCGTTCCGGCACTTCAGACACAATGCCGTGCAGCATTTCCATGCCGCAGATATGCACGATCAGCGGGTTATCCTGCGGGCGGCCTTTGGCTTCAAAAAGTTTTTTTTGACAGCCTCACCGTTGCGGGCATCGGCGGCAATGCCGTACACCGTTTCGGTCGGCAGAGCTACCAGTTCCCCCTGCTGCAGCAGTTTGGCGGCAAGGGCAATGCTTTCCTCATTAACAGGCAAAACCTGAGTATTCATAGATCTTGATTCCTTCTTTTACGATGTGGGGTTACTGGATGGGGCTATTTTTGAGCTTTTCTTCCTGATCGGCCAGAATCAACGGCTCAATCACCCGGTCAAGGTTGCCGTCCAGTATATCCTGTAAATTGCGCAGTGTCAAGCCGATGCGGTGGTCGGTCACGCGGTCCTGCGGGAAGTTGTAGGTGCGGATCTTCTCGCTGCGGTCGCCGCTGCCCACCTGGCTTGGCGCTTGGCGTTATATTCCTGGTCGTATGCTTCCTGCTTTTGCTGCAGCAGGCGGCTGCGCAGGACTTTCAATGCCTGCTCTTGTTTTCGCGCTGGCTGCGCTGGTCCTGGCACTCCACCACCATACCGGTGGGCAGGTGGGTCACCCGGATGGCGGACGACGTTTGTTGATGTGCTGGCCGCCTGCGCCGGAGGAACGGAAGGTATCAATGCGCAGGTCCTTGGGGTTCAGTTCCAGCTCCACTTCCTCGGCTTCCGGCATGACGGCAACGGTGGCGGTGGAAGTGTGGATGCGGCCCTGGGTCTCGGTTTCTGGCACGCGCTGCACGCGGTGAACGCCGCTTTCAAACTTTAAGCGGCTGTAAACGCCGGGCCCTTCGATCGAGAACGTGATCTCCTTTACACCGCCCAGCTCGGTCTCGTTCAGGCTGATGACGGAGCAGGCCCAGTTCTGGCGTGCGGCGTACATGGTGTACATACGGTGCAGGCTGTGGGCAAACAGGGCGGCTTCCTCGCCGCCGGCACCCGCACGGATTTCCATGATGATGCATTTTTTCATCGTTGGCATCTTTTGGCAAAAGCAGCAGGCGGAATTTTTTGTTCCAGGTCTTCCAGATTTTTGCCAGTTTTCGCGTAATTCCTGCTGTACCATATCGTTAAAGGCAGCATCCTCCGTGGGGGCATCCAGCAGCGCTTTTTCTTCGTCCACTTCTTTTTGCAGGGCGGTATAGCTGCAGTATGCTTCCACCAGAGGGGTCAGTTCCTTATACTCCCGCATCATGGCTGCATAGGCCGCGGGGTCATTCATTGCTTCGGGGGTGGTCATGCGGTAGGCAAGCTCCTCATAGCGGCGCTTTACCTGGCTTAAATCGTCAAACATAGGGGCAAATCTCCTTACATTAGGGGCACAAAATTGTGCCGGATGGTTAAAGAGCTTTTGCCGCTACTCTTCCCCGCTGCGCAGGATTTTTTTGGATGTTCTTTTCAATCTTTACGCGCGGCAGCATAATCTCATGGCCGCATTTTGGCAGCGGATCTTAAAATCCATGCCCACGCGCAGTACGTCAAACCGGTTGGCCCCACAGGGGTGCGGCTTTTTGGTTATGATCACATCACCAACCTGAACGTCCATTCTTCCACCGCCTTTCTTTGATCTGGTCCGCAGGGCTACAGGCTGTGCCTGTGAGCAATGCGATACAGATATTATTATATACCATCCCGGCAGTTTTGAAAATAGCCCTGCCGGGAAAAGCTGCCCCCGCCAGGAGAATCTTTTGTGAACTTTTGGCGGCAGCGGCAGCTATGATCGTTGTTCTTTTATTTTATATATAAGAAAAGAGGAAAACAAATGCTTGAATACCGTGCTGAAGGACTTTGCCGCAACGCTTCCCACCTGCGGCGGGAAGAGCTGGATCATTGTATTGCCGCCGGGGAGGTGCTGCAAAGCACAGCCCTTGCCTTTGATACCAACCGCCGCCTGCGCTTTGAGCTGTGCGGGCACCATGCGTATATGCCGTTTGAAGAATGTCTGGACACTGCCCCCGGTGAGACAGTCAAAGAGATCGCTGTGCTGACCCGCGTGGGGCGGCCGACCTGTTTTGTGGTCCAGGGTACGACGCAGGATGAAAACGGCGAGGCCGTTTATCTGCTTTCCCGCGCGGCGGCGCAGCGGGCCTGCCGGGAGCAGTACCTGGACCAGCTGGAAAACGGCAGCGTGATTCCCTGCACGGTAACACACATTGAAAACTTTGGCGCGTTCTGCGATGTCGGGTGCGGCATTTCAGCACTGCTGCCAATCGACTGCCTTTCAGTTTCGCGGATTGCTTCCCCGGCAGACCGTGTAACGGTGGGCCAGCAGCTGCTGTGCGCCATCAAGAACCGGGATGAGCAGGACCGCATTGTGCTGACCCTGCGGGAGCTGCTTGGAACCTGGAGTGAGAACGCCGCCTGCTTTGCCGCCGGGGAGACCGTGGTGGGTATTGTGCGCAGTGTGGAAGATTACGGTGTGTTCATTGAGATTGCCCCCAACCTGGCCGGGCTGGCGGAGCCGGATACGGCACTGCACCCCGGTCAGACGGTGAGCGTGTATATTAAAAGCATTCTGCCGGATAAAATGAAGATCAAGCTGGTGGTGGTGAACAAGAACCTGAACCAGAAAATGCGGTTTGAGCCACACTATTTTGTGACCCGTGGGCGGCTGGACCGGTGGATCTACTCCACCCCGCAAAGCCGCAAGCAGATCGAAACGGTGTTTTGAAGCCGGCTTAAGCGGGCAAGAATTTTGCGCTTGTAAGTTTTTTGAAACTCCTGTATAATAATTACAAAGTAAAGTTTGAGGGCACGGTGCTGCCTGTGCCCCCTGTTCAGGAAGTGAGACCATGGCAGAAGCATTTACCGCCGGTGTAAAGATGGGCGGCTTGACCAATGATACCGAGATTCGTATTTTGCTGTGCTACCTGATTAAAAGCGTGGGGCCTGTGACCCGTGAAGCCATGGAGGCTGCGCTTTTGCAGGAAGAGCTGGTCAATTATTTTGAATTTGTTGGCGCGCTGAACGACCTTGTGGCCCAGGGGCTGGCCATTGAGGGAGCCAACGGCTACACCATTACCGAAAAAGGTACCACAGTGGCTCAGACTCTCTCGGAAGATTTGCCCCGCAGCGTGCGGGAAAGTGCGATTCTGGCAGTTATCCGCATCCAGAGCTGGGTGCACAAGGCGGCCCAGAACCATGCCGACATTGAAAAAGACGGTGACCGTTACCGCGTAACCTGCACCATTCAGGATAAAAACCAGCAGCACGGCGCATTCACCCTGCAGGTGACGATGCCGGACGCCATGACCGCTGAACAGGTGCGCGACCATTTTGTAGCCTGCGGGAGCGAAATTTACAACAAAGTGCTGAATCTGTTGACCCAGCCACTGAGCGATGAACAGCGCCCGCCGGAGGGAGTACGGTAAAATTATATCGGCACTCCCCTGCCGTATATGATAATGGCAGTACGGATAGCCAAGTTACCATCTTATCATCATTGCATACCATCAAATAAACAAAACAGCCCCGGCTTTCGCCTGATTGCATTCAGGAAAAAGCCGGGGCTGTTTTGTCAGTTTCTGTTCATTGCAGGGGCGTATCTTATGCTATGGCAATACCGCATAATTCTAAGTGCCGATACGGCGAGCGAGGTGCGGCAGCTGCTAAGCCAAAAGCGCAGATAATACTGGATGCTGCAAAGGTGAGCGCCGCCAGTGGCGGAAACAGCGAACCG